>Ga0308021_10000010_pt1 | contig 89158 bp, 77 predicted proteins | sample Neamet351_FD_201296 | JGI IMG/M metagenome (GOLD analysis project Ga0308021, IMG submission 201296) | Marine microbial communities from water near the shore, Antarctic Ocean - #351 | ecosystem: Environmental > Aquatic > Marine > Unclassified | place: Southern Ocean | collected 2014-10-02
ATAAGATTTAAATTTTTCATTTACAGCACAGTAAAGAATATTATGTAATATTGTATCATAATCATTTATAAATTAGGCTTATGAAGAATAAAGACAGTAGAAGGCAATTTTTGAGAAATACATCCTTGGCAGCTTTGTCTTTGGGGATTCTTCCAGCTCTTTCAAAAACTACTACAAAACCTAAGCAAAATTCTTCTGTTTTATGTAATGAATCAACTGAAGATGCTTACGGGCAAGGGCCTTTTTATACTGCTAACGCTCCTTCTATCCAAAATGACATGTTGGCTAATAGTAATGAAGTTGGTACACGACTTATATTAAGTGGTCAAGTGCTAAATCTTGCGTGTTCAGAGGTAATACCAAATACCGAAATTGATATATGGCATGCAAATGATGATGGAGAATACGATAACTCTGGATATAATCTCAGAGGAAAGGCTACTTCAAACTCTCAAGGTTTTTATGTATTTGAAACTATTAAGCCTGGACTATACCTAAATGGTGCAACTTACAGACCCTCACATTTTCACTTTAAAATTACACCTCCTAATTTCCCTACATTAATTACTCAACTTTATTTTGCTGGAGACCCTTATATTTCTACTGATGCTGCGGCTTCAATAACAAGTGGAACATTTGACGCTAGTAATCGAATTGTACCACTAACGACTAATACAAATGGGGTGCTGGAAGGTACTTGGGATATTGTAATTAATGGAGATGGCATTCCACTTGGCGCCAATAATATCCATTTGGATAAGGGAATCATTTATAGTGTCAGCCCAAATCCCTTTAACAATATAGTGGAAATAAAATATGGTGTGTTTCAACAAGCTAAAGTAAGTATATTTGTTTATGATATTGAAGGAAAAATAGTTGCAGAACTTAATAAACAACAATTAAACCCTCAAAAATATGAAGTAATATGGGAACCCGATTACAACTTACCTAATGGACATTATTTTATTGCCTTAAAAGTTAATGATTTGCAGGTGCATTACATGAAGGTAATTCGGAAGAAATAAATATTTACTATTTAACTTATGTGCTACTGAAGAAAGTCAGTTTACCGTTAATTAATCTTTAGCATTTGGATCCCCTGTACTCCCAGCAGATATTGCAAGAACTAAAAGAGCCAACAATCCAGGAGCCAAACCAATAATAGCTTGCCACTTTTTAGTTTTAGATCTTAAACCAATAAAACCAAAAATGATTGCAGCCGGATAAGAGACAAAAGCAATTAATAAAGGTAGCGCTGCAGCATATCCAGAAAGTACAAACACAAGAATAGTAGCTAATAAAGCTACACCAGCAAAAATCATACTTAACTTAGCTGCATTATCTCCACCTTCAATTGGCAATTCAGAAGGAATTGATAAAGGATTATCACTTTCTAAGACTGGAAAAGCTGCAAAACTTAAATTTTGAAATGCAGCCAAAGAAATTAAAAGGAAAATTATTTTTTTCATGCCGTAAATATAATGATTTTAGATTAAAAAAAGTAAGTTAAATATAAACACTAATAATCATCAGGGAAATAACTATACAACACAAAAAGGACTGTTAAGTAAAGAACAAAGATTCCTATTACAGTTAAAAAACCTTTCCATGCAGATCTTAACATTATTTTATTATTATAAGCATAAGCAATAATTACTCCAAAAATAAGCATAAACATTCCCATAAAGTAACCCACTCTCTTATATAATCCTTCATTAGGGTCAAGCATTAATTCAGCAACAGGAAATGCAGCAAAAATTGAGTTAGAAATACAAAATAATACAATAATAGAATAAATTCTTTTCATGCAGTAAAGGTAATAAAACTAAGATATGTTTTGTAATTTCGTAACATGAGATATATCATACTATTAACAATTGCCTTAACAAACACTTACAGTTATAGCCAAAATACATTCAATTATTTAGGCACGCTAGTTTTAGCCAACAATACCCCTATAAGTTTCACTTTAGAACTTGAAGAAGATAATGGAATTGTGAATGGTTATTCCATAACAAATATAAATACGCCTGATGAAACTAAAAGCGAAATAAGTGGCTTGTATTTCAAAAAGGATAAATCCTTTCAACTGCAAGAAACTCAAATTCTACAAACAAAATCGGAAGCTGCACTAAATACTTTTTGTTACATAAGCATGAACTTAAGCTTTAAAGGAAAATTCGGAACAAAACGCCTAGAAGGTACTTTTACAGGTAATTTTTTAGATAGTATTGAATGTGCTAGCGGAAAAATCATTCTGATGGAAAGAACTAAATTAGAAAAGAAAATAAAAAAAATAAAAAAGAAAGTAGAGAAAAAGTACAATGAAAAACACCAAGACACTTCATTGGTTAAAAGAACACAAATATTAAAAGATGGTGATAACTTTTCTATCAACTGGGAAGGTAATAAACTCAGGCTCTTCATCTGGGATGCTAATATGGAAGATGGTGATAAAATTCAGCTCACAATAAATGGGGACATCATCCTTAATGATTTTGAAACAACTAATAAACGCAAAAAGATTAAGTACAAATTATTAGATGGAGAAAACACTATTGAAATTAAGGCTACTAATTTAGGAACTTCACCACCCAATACTAGCCGTATTGAACTGGTCGATAACAAAACTAAATACCCAATAATTACTCAATTAGAATTAGGAAAAACAGCTGTCATTAAAATTATAAAATAAAAAATCCCAGAACTTACGTTCTAGGATTATTATTTATTGTGAACTCGGAGGGACTCGAACCCCCAACCTCCAGAGCCGTAATCTAGTGCACTATCCAATTATGCTACGAGTCCTAATAAGACTGCAAATATAATTTATTAGCCCTTAGCACAAATATTTTTACTGTAAAATATTAAAGAATCTCAACATTTAAACCATACAGAGCCAAATCCTCTCTTAACGGCTCTAAATCAGCATTTTCTCCCATTGCAATTTCGCAACTTCCCTTGTAATGCGTAAGTAAAGCACATTGCTCTGCTTGTATTGTTTCATGGTCGCAAATAGCAGTTAAGCAATCTACAACATAGTCAAAAGAATTAAAATCATCATTTATTAAAAATAACGATTTAACCTTAATCTTACTTGAGCTCTCTTTTGAAGTAGAATCTTGTGATTTTTTCATAGTTAGTTATTTTTTACCAAATTTAACTTTTGTTTCCTCCCCCCTTAGCAACCTTTCAATATTTTTCTGATGAGTTATTAACGATAAGATGGGTACAAAGAACGCAAATAAATTTAAGGATACATTAGTTGAACCTAAAATTAAAATAACAAGAATAGGAAAAGCTATAGAGGCTAAAATTGAAGCCAAAGAAACATATTTTGAAATAACAAAAACAATCACAAATACCAAAATAGAGTATAATGCTGCAACTGCATGTAAACCGATCAATAACCCTAATAAAGTAGCGATACCTTTTCCTCCTCTAAAACCTGTATAAATAGGAAACAAATGACCAATAACTGCTGCAATACCAAAAGCCAATTGAATTTCAAAAACAGCCTCAGCTGATTGAGGAATATTTGTTAAAAATGAAATGTAATTTACACTAAGCCATCCTTTAAAAATATCCATTATCAAAACAGGAACACCAGCCTTTTTACCCAATACCCTAAAAGTATTTGTAGCCCCAGCATTACCAGAACCAAACTCGCGCACATCAATTTTATAGAATGTTTTTCCTACCCAAACTGCTGAAGGAAAAGCACCCGTTAAGTAAGCTAGAAGGACGAATAAAAGAGTTTCAGTTGTCAACATAAATGGGCTGCAAGATAGTGATTAATACTTTTTCTTAACTGATTTTAAAAACTTCTCAGTAACATCTTCAGGTGCAGACATATATCGGTAAGGAGTCGCTCCTTTTTTAGGTTCAGCCTTACGCTTAGCATCAGTAATTTCACGAATTGCGATATTAAATTCCTCATTAGTTGACCATGAACGCATCACCCCATTCTTGTATTGAAAGTAATATTCATCATAGAATTCTGTTTGCAAGTAAATTGTTAAAATATCTGAATTCCTACCTTTCTCAACAATAATATAACCATCTAACAAACCATTAAGCTGACTCTCATTAATATTACCAAGCCATAATTCACCCTTAGCAACATAGGCTTTATTTACATTATCCCATTTAAATTTAGCCTTAGTAAAGGACAAGGTATGATTCATTTCTTTTGGAAAGTCAACAAATTCATCTTTTAACTCCAAGTCAAGCATAAGCATATCTCCTTTTTCATCCCCAACAATTCTTCCTAAGTTATTTGCATAAGCCTCATCATACTCAAACAATCCATCACCAGGAGCTGAGTAAATATCTTTTGCCATAACTTGCATTGCTTTTTCTGAGAAAAAGAAATCCAACATAAAGAACCCTTCAAACTCCTTTTTATTATTTTTCATATCATGTGAAAGCATCCCAACACTTGTCACATCAACTTGACCAAAATCTAGGTTTAAATCAACTATACCTTCTCCTGTTGTCTTGCAAGTTCTATCATAAAGCGTAAAGTAGTTTGACAAAGTATCAGGCCCACCAATAACATAAGCAAATCGTTTTTTATCATAAGCCAAAGTATAAGATGCTTTTAACAAATCTGCATCTATTATTCTGTCCTTTCTACTTAAGAATGCAGAATATATATCCGTAGAATCCAAGCTCATAACTAAGCCTGTGGAAATTAAACCCTTCTCATCACTATATAGTTTTTCGTCTAAAGTGAATACAATATTTTTAGGGTCAATTTCCGAACGGAATTTCACCCACTCCTTATCTAATAATTCACAAGAATGATTTGCCATGAAATAACCATCAAAAATTAAGTTTCTTCTATCAGCAAATAAATCCAGACTTCCTTTAAAATCAAACTTACTATCAATATGAAAAGGCTTATCTGTTTCAACATCACCCCTAGCCATAGTAACAGTATCTTCTCCAACTCTTATTTCTTTAAAGAAAATTTGTTGTTTCTGATTCATGGCATCTGTATAGGTATAATCCCCACTTGCTGTGTACTTATGAGCAGAAATAATATCAACAGATGCATTCGTGAAAGTATGATATTCTGTTAAATCATCAGCCAAAACTCTTGCTCCATAAAGAGTTTGAATAATCGCTTTCTTTTTAACGGTTACTATTCCAGAATCAGGATAAATTATAGCATCAGCTACCGCAATATCCTCTACTCCATTAGCATGAATTATATAATCCTTCAAACTATAATTAGCAGTAGTAGCTATAAAGCTTAAGGAATCCTGATGCGGATGAACAGATATAAATTCTGATCCCTTAGAAGAAGCTACTTCATCACCCAAAGTTAACAGTTCTTCATCCATTTCCCATTTTAACTTATCAATATAACAGATGTATTGATTGGCTGGTAATTCAACATAAGAACCAGCTCCATTGGAATGAAAAACACCTTCACGCGTTTTCATATCAATATGTGTACGGAGATTGTTTGCTTTAAAAGCAATAGCCCCACCACTTTCATATACATTCAAACTAGCAGCATCCGACCCAAACCAAGAGGCATTATAAGTAAATAAATTGGAACTTACCTCTGCTTTATCTAGTGTCATAATACCATTACCAGTGACGCCAGTAGGTTGCATTAACAAGTTTCCATTAAAGCTTGCCTGTCCCTTATAAAAATCAAATTCATCTTTTCTTTTATCAATCTCTAATCTATCTTTATAAGGCATAAAATGAGCAAAGGTTTCTGTATTACTAACCTGAGGGAATTCAATACCCGAAACAACCTCATTTATTGCAAATGTTTGCGTGTAAAGATTAGTAGAATCAGGAAAGAAGAAAATTTCTTCAGCTGAAGCCTTAGCTGTTAAATATTCAAAATCACCACTTCCTTTTAATCCTTTATGGCTCAAATGGATATCATTATAGTATTTTCCCTTACCACCATAAATATCGAAACCATTATTAGGCGTTTTTCTTGTAAATCCAAGTGAGTAATCCTCTTGCAAACGCAAAGTATCTTCAAAAGTAGGGAAAATTCCAGCTGACTCAAAAGTACCCGCAAAAGCTAAACCCTTACCAGTATAGTTATCTAAACTATCAATTTCAAAAGGCTGTAAATGGAAGGAAAAACGATCTCTATCATATACACCATCATTAATAGATTTCTTATCATAATACGCATAAGAATCTTCAAACGAACTAAAGATAGGGAATCCTGGAAAACTATCTTTTCGTAACCCTGATTTATTAGTTGGGTCATCAATTCTTAAATCACCAGTAACTGCCTCAATTACAGTTTTAACTTTCGTTAATAACTCATTACCATACATGTCCTTTTGGATTGGCAAAACAGGGACTGAAAGTTGTACAGAATCTATCTCATTTAGGTCTACTTTAAACTCATCATAATGAAAGAAGAAGTTTTTACCAAACAAATTCAAACGACCTCTACCTGCATAAATCTGACCATTAAAAATAAAATCTCTATTCTTCTTAACCACCAACAAACCATCAGTAGGATACAAATAAACATCTCTTGCTTTACTTAATTGAATATCATGAATTCCAAGTATATTTAAATCCTTAGTTTTGATATTTAAAGCAGCATTAACCAAATATTTATCAGAAGTATTATACTCTCCTGACTTAATGATTGAATTAAAAGCAATTACATCATAATCACCTAGACCAGAAGCAGCATTGATATAAGTAAACAACTTAGGCAAAACAGTAATCCTTTTCTCTCCATAATCATAAAAGATAAAACCATCATTAGCCAACTGAATCAAATAATGCTGAATTTGCAAGGAAGGAAAACGAGAAAACTTAGCAAAATCTTCAACAAAGAATTTTTTTTCTTGCTTAGCTACAACATAATTATTCACTAAGAATATGGGGTGAATTGCATCTATCCCCTGCATTGACTCATATTTTTCTTGCAAATACCTGTCTACTGACTCCAATTCAACACGAGATTCTGCTGTGCCAGGCAAAGAACCCAATGTAATGATATCTTTATCAATATTCCACTCCAAGAGTTCAAAATCCATGGTTACATTATGATAAGTATTCAGCATAGGAGCTCCTGAAACACCATTAACATCTCTGTATAATTGCAGTTTCCGTTCACTATTAATATACTTAAATTGCAAATTAGAATGGTAAATTGAATCTGCATCAAAAAATATTTTTATTCCCGCTTCTTTTGAAATGATTCTATCTTTACCCAAACTAAAACGATTAGCATTTGCAACAAAAACAGGCAAACCATTTCTTTTAAAAATAATCCTAGCCTGAGCATAATCTCCACCATCAGCAATAAATTCTTTTCCTTGCATTTTATAACCTCCTTTATAATCTACATTTGGAAAGATTTCTTTTAGTTCTATATTCTTACTATATGAAGTGAATTTTGGAAATTTTTCAGCTTGCCTAGCTGATGCTAACTTATTGACAACCTGCCCAACAATAGGTAATGGAAAAATATATTTATTATAAAAAACTGCTGAATCAGCAAGCAATTGACTTTTACGAGTATCAATTTTATAATTAGCAATAGTTGCGTAAACAGAATCAATTGCCAAACCATGACTTCCCCAATTAATTACCCCTCCATTCCCTTCCCATTCATTAGAAACAAAATAGTATTTACCTTTTGTTTCTTCAATGGTGTAAGAACCTCCATCAGCACTACAACTTAAATTAAAATTAGAATTAAATAGAATAATAGGCTCGATCATTTCAAACTCAAAACTATAATCATCAGTATCCACCAACCAAGCAGCAGCCTTACTTTTTCGCAAAATATTTTCTCTCACCAAATCATCCGTAAAAGCACAGAATAACATTAATTTTTTAGTAGTTGTATTGTCAACTGTCTCATCAATAACCCCTAACCATTCAGGCAACATACTCTCCCCTTTCACATGATTATTTACATTCATTAAAGCAGATAAAACCTTAGAGAAATGAGGATTAGCACGCATACGCTTATCTAACATTTTATTAGAGATAAGAATAATTCTCTCTTGTTCTTCTTCAGTAAGCTCTAATGAATTTTTTGAAAAAGATTTATATACAGCCTTCAAATCTGAATTATCTGAAGCTGTCATAAACTCATTTAATTCAGAAAGATAAATAGGAAAATCTTTTGAAAATTCTTTTAGCTTACCTTTTTTTTGAGCGGAACTTGAAAAAGAAAAAACTAGCGTTAATACAAAAAGTATTAAGCCTTTTTTAAATGTAGCATTTGCCATTTGTTTTTATGTTTTGAAACAACTAACTCTAATCCTAGTTGTTCTGATTTTTCTAAAATTAACGGAATGTCCTCTTTTAAGAATCCACTAAATATAATTTCGGATTTTGTATTCATAGCTTTTACATAAGTTGCAATATCTTGCAAAATAATGTTTCTATTGATGTTTGCTAAAATGATATCAAATGTAGCATCTCCTATTGCATCCACATCTCCATGCATAAAACTAATAGTTGAAATTGCATTAATTTCTGCATTCTCTACTGCATTTTCGTACGCCCACTCATCAAAATCAATACCGATAAGTGAAGTCGCACCAAGTTTAGCCGCTAAAATTGCCAAAACTCCAGTTCCACTTCCCATATCTAAAACTGATTTATCAGTAAAATCAATTCCAAACATTTCATTCATCACTAAGGAAGTAGTTTCATGATGCCCTGTTCCAAAAGACATTTTTGGTGTAATGATAATTTCGTGTTCTAGATCAGGAAAAGCAGCATGAAAATGAGCCCTAATTACACATTTATCATTAATATGCACAGGCTCAAAATTATTCTCCCACTTTTTATTCCAGTTTTCTTGTTTTACTTTAGTAATCGTAAAAGAAAGCTCACATAATTTTGCAACTTCATTTATAATTTCTTTTACTGCATTTTCGTCTAACAAATGCGTTTGCACATAAGCCTTTACCCCAGTTTCATCTTCACAATAGGATTCAAACTCAATCTCGTTGAGCCTAGCCACCAAAATATCAGCAAAAGGAACAACAGGGTTTAACCTAATATCTATTTCAGTATATTCCATTAAAATGATTGTGTTATAGCAATAAAATCATCAGCATTTAAGGAAGCACCACCAATTAAACCTCCATCAATATCTTGGCTGGCGAATAATTCTTTTGCATTACTTGGTTTACATGAACCACCATATAATATTGAAGTGCTTAAAGCCACTTCATTTCCGTATTGTTCAACTAATATATTTCTGACGAATGCATGTATCTCTTGTGCTTGTTCAGTACTAGCTGTAACCCCAGTACCAATTGCCCAGATAGGTTCGTAAGCAATAACAATATTTTTAAATTCTTCAGATGAAAGATGAAATAAACTCTCAGAAATTTGAGTTTTAATCCAATCAAAATGCACACCACTTTCTCTTTGTGCTAAACTTTCACCACAACAGAAAATAACTTTTAAATCATTAGTAAACGCTTGTCCTACTTTAGTTTTTAAAAGCTCATTTGATTCCTTGAAATTAGCTCTTCTTTCTGAATGTCCTAAAACAACATATCTTGCATTACAAGACGCTATCATATCAGCAGAAACTTCTCCTGTAAAAGCACCTTTTTCATTTGCACTACAATCCTGAGCTGCAGCAACTACTTTGGAAGTGTTAGCACACATTTTTGCTACTTTATGCAAATACACAAAAGAAGGTGAAAATACAACATGTGTATTATTATCAGCAGGCAATTTAGCTAACACATCTTCTACCAAAGCAATTCCCTCAGTTCTATTCAAATTCATTTTCCAGTTTCCTGCAACTATATTTTTTCTCATATTAACTTATTCTTATTCGGGGGTCGAGCCACCCATATATTAAATCGACTATTATATTTATGATTACAAAAATTGATGCAATAAACAGGACTGATCCCATAACAACAGGTAAGTCCATTTTATTTAAAGCATCAACTATTTCTTTTCCTATTCCGTTCCAAGCAAAAATGTATTCTACAAAAACTGCACCTGCCAAAAGAGATGCAAACCAACCCGAAACAGCCGTTACTACAGGATTCAAAGCATTGCGTAAAGCATGTTTAAAAATTACGGTAAATTTATTCAATCCTTTTGCTGTTGCTGTACGCACATAATCCATAGAAAGCACTTCTAACAAAGAATTCCTACACAACTGAATGATAACCGACAAAGGGCGAATACCTAAAGTAATTGCAGGTAAAATCAAGTTTTTTAGTTGCAGGGAAGAACCTCTTCCATAATCATCTACTTCATATAAGCTACCCGTCATATTTAGCCCAGTAAAATTATGAAGCACAAAACCAAAAAACCATGCAATAATTATAGAAGCAAAAAAGGAAGGTAAGGACATACCTAGCACTGAGATAAATAAAATAAATTTATCAATAAAAGTATCCTTATATAAAGCTGAAAATACTCCCAAAATTAAACCTAGAAACAAGGCAATTCCAATAGATGAAAGGGCTAAAACAAATGTATTTTTAAAAGTATTCCCTATTATTGAGGTAACGGGCGTTCCTATTCTAACAAAGGATTCCCTAAGGTAAGGAATTTTAAAAACTAGGGTATAATCAGCAATGGAAAACAATTGTGTAAATTGATATTTACCACTCGTTAAAGAAGTAAAAGCAGTAGCGCTATTATGATGAATTGAAAGCGGTAAAACATCATTAAGGTACAAAGCATATTGTTCGCTAAGTGAACGGTCAAAAGCGTATTTCTGTTTGATAACTGCTAACTGATTAGCATCCTCACGCTTGTCCAACATCATACGAGCAGGGTCGCCAGGCAATACATTAAACAAAAAGAAAACTAACGTAAGCACTCCCCATAAAACAAGGATACCATATGTTATCTTTTTTGTAATGTAAGCAACCAAAATTTATTCAAATAATTTTTTGAATTCCTCAGCTTTAAAAGCATTCGCACCAGTACCATCATAAAAACGAATTTGATTCCCATTATCTAAATAAATAATAGCAGGATTTTCGTATTCATAACCTAGTATCTCAAGGTAAGAATTGATTGCATCATCTTCATTGTAAAAAGGCAATACTTGGTGAGAAGATTCTCTACCAGCGTACTTAAAGAATTCAGGAATCCTATCTGCTTCAGAATCAGAAAATATAATGTGCATTTCAGGGAAATAAGCAATAGAATCAGATAGTTGATTTAATGATTTTGCAGCATCCATACAATGTTCACATCCTGCATCAAAAAAGCACAATAGCTTCTTCCCATCATTAATATCTATATCCGAAACCACATATTCAGCAAAACCAGAAACTCTTTTGTTTTTCCCTACAGTTTGTACAGGTAACAATGCAAACATTAACAACATAATTGATAAGAACTGTATGCTTAATTTTGAATAACTATTGTTATTATCATTAGGGATATTCTTATATAAATACCCTAAAACACCAATAGTAATTATGTTTTTAATTAAAGCTTGTAAAGGAGACATTGGAATCAATTCACCAAAACAACCACAGTTTTCGCTATCGCCTAAAAATATAGAATATGCTAAATGTAAACTAAACACAAAAATCATAAGAATTGAAGTCGGAATAACTAACTTTTTAAGGTAGTTTTTCTGAAGTATAGCAAAAGCAATAAAAAACTCAATTGCTATAATGAAACGAGAAAAGTAAGGCGCCAGCCCTTCTGAGAATCCCATAGGAATAAGTTGACCTTCTTCAAACACTTTTGTAATACCGTACATTGGTGTAGGGTATAGCTTTGCAAATGCTGAAAGCAAGAACAATGCTGAAACTAGCACTCGTATAATAATTGGTAAATTCTTTTTCATAATTTTATTTATCTAGTTTGATTAACGCAAAAACAGCATAGTTTAGCATATCTAAGTAATTAGCATCTACTCCTTCTGATATTAATGTTACTCCATGATTGTCTTCAATTTGTTTTACACGCAAAATCTTTTGCAGGATTAAATCAGTAAGTGATGACACCCTCATATCACGCCATGCCTCACCATAATCATGGTTTTTAGCAATCATAAGTTCCTTAGCAACATTAGCATGTTTACTAAACATGTTCATAACCTCATTGTAGTCCATTTCCTCTGCTAGTTCAGAAACTCCTAAATCCAACTGAATAAGTCCGACAATTGCATAGTTTACAATCCCAACAAACTCACCTTCCACTCCTTCTTGTATTTTTTGTTCACCTTTCTGTTCTATTGAACGAATTCTTTGTGCTTTAATAAAAATCTGATCGGTTAAGGAGCTGATTCTCAGTATGCGCCAAGCACTACCATAATCTTTCATTTTCTTAGCGAAAATGTCCTCACATTTTTTTATTATTGAATCGTATTCAGCAATTGTCTGTTCCATATAAATTTAACCTTTAATAATGCCGAAATATACATCATTTAGCGTGTCAAATTCCATAAAAGGAAATAGCAATTCAAGTGTGTTTTCAACAAAAAACCCAATTGTAATGGGGATTTTGAATGTAACGGAGGATTCATTTTTTGATGGTGGCAAATACTTAAATGAAGAACAAATTATAGCAAGGTGCAAAAAAATGCTAGATGAAGGAGCATCAATTATTGATATTGGCGCACAATCCTCACGCCCAGGTGCAACTTTAATACATGCAGATGACGAACTTTTAAAGCTTTTACCAATTATCAAATTGTTAAAAACTGAGATTCCTGAAATCATTATTTCAATTGATACCTTTTGGGCTAAAACAGCTAATGAATGTATTAGAGCTGGAGCACATATTATAAATGATATTTCAGCAGGTGAAATGGATAAAGATATGTTTGACACTATAGCAAAACTACAAGTACCTTACATCATAATGCACATGAAAGGAACGCCACAAAACATGCAAAAAAATCCTACCTACAACAATGTAGTAGCTGAAGTGATTTCTTATTTTGATGAAAAAATAGCTTTACTAAAAGCTAAAGGTGTCGACCAAATAATTATTGACCCTGGTTTTGGTTTTGGAAAAACTTTAGTTCATAATTATCAGCTTTTAAATGCACTAGAACAATTTAATCAATTTGAATTACCAGTACTAATTGGCACATCACGCAAAAGCATGATATACAAATTACTAGACACAAGTCCGCAGGAAGCATTAAACGGAACAAGTGTAATTAATACTATGGCATTGCAAAAAGAAGCATCCATATTAAGGGTGCATGATGTGAAGGAAGCTATGGAATGCATTAAAATCACTACATTCGCAAAAAATAATTGTTAATGGAATTTTTAGAAATTGGCTTTATAGAACTTATTGATATAGCATTGGTTGCTGTATTAATTTATCAACTATACAAACTAGTAAGAGGGACAGTAGCCATCAATATCTTTATTGGATTAGCCGCTATTTACTTATTATGGAAAATTGTAGATGCTTTCCATTTTCAGCTGTTAAGCGAAATTTTAGGGCAATTTATTGGTGTTGGTGTTATTATACTAGTTATAGTATTTCAGCAAGAACTTAGGAAGTTCCTCATGTTTATAGGAAAAGGGAAAGTGATTAAAAATAAAGGACTTTTTAAATTCAACTTTAAAGTAGAGCATGACAACCATTTAAACACTTCAGCCATTGCAAAAGCATGTGAGGATATGGCAAAAACTAAAACAGGAGCTATAATGGTTATCACACAGATGGATGATTTGGCAGTATTTACTGAAACAGGTGTAGCAATGAATGCAGAAATTTCTGTTCCTATGATAGAAAGTATTTTTTACAAAAATAGCCCACTACATGATGGAGCTGTTATCATAAGAGATAATAAAATTATAAGTGCAAGGTGTGTACTTCCTGTAAGTAATAGTGATGACTTTCCCGGAAACCTAGGAATGCGACATAGGGCTGCAGTAGGTATTACGGAAGAATCGGATGCAGTAACTGTTATTGTTTCGGAAGAAACAGGTGGTATTTCTTATGTAAAAGATGGGGAACTTTTCACCAAACGAACTGCACAACAATTAGAGCAATTCCTGAATAGGATATTTACTAAAAGTAAATAATCTTACCTTCTAAACAACTATTTTACATCTCATAATCAGTCGATTATAGTCTTGTTTTTATATATTTGCTGAAAGCCCAAGCGAAATTAGCGAATGGAATTACTAAAACATAAAGCTATGAAGAAAATATTACTCTTACTATTTGTATTACCCCTCTTAGTTATGGGGCAACAACAAACCTATGTTCCTGATGATGCTTTTGAACAAGCATTAATAAATATGGGTTATGACAACATCTTAGATGATTATGTATTAACAGCTAATATTAATACAATAGGAAGTTTATCAATCAGTAACAAATACATAAATAACCTAACAGGAATAGAGGATTTTAATTCTTTAACTTACCTAGACTGTAGCTACAATGAAATTTGGTTCCTTTATCTAAACCAGAACACACTTTTATCGCATTTAAAATGCTTTAATAATGATATTGACACCTTAAATGTATCAAACAACTTTCAACTACAGTTTCTAGAATGTAACAACAACTTAATTAAAGTTTTAGACCTAAAAAACAATTACAATCTTAAACATCTCTATGCTTATGAAAATAAATTGCAATCTGTAAATGTTAAAAATGGAAATAACAACCTGATTAACATCTTCATGACTTCTGCAAATAATAATTTAGATTGTATTATGGTTGATAATGTATCCCATTTTAATCAACACTTTTCAGACACTACACCAATTTGGGTAAATTGGTATGCAGATATTGATTCGGGGACCATATATAGTGAAGATTGTAACTACACAGCTAATGTTAGTGAAATACCTTCAAACAAAACCCTCTCCAAAATCACTAATACATTAGGACAAGAAACAACTCCTAAAATCAACACCCCACTTTTCTACCTTTATGATGACGGAACGGTTGAAAAGAAAATAATACTTGAATAGGATTTTTATTCCAAAACAATAAACTTCTTACTTAAATTATAAGCTTCAGCTGTCAAGTTAATAATGTAAACACCAGCAGTTTTAGGTTTAATAATCTTTACTGCATCTTGAGGGTTATTATAATACAAAACTCCTTTATCAATTATCTTTCCATCAATAGTATATATACTATACTTTACATCCCCCATAATACTATTTTTAACAGGTATTGTAAAATTATAATACAGGGACTGATGGGCACCATGATAGTTAGGAATTCCATAACCGAACTGATCATCAGGTATCAAATATCTATCAGCTGATTCATAAATTGCCAGTTTAATAGCGTCAGGTGATTTATCAGGATTTGCACCCCACAAACAAGCTACCATTCCTGCAGTTACTGGTGAAGAAAAAGAAGTTCCATTTCCTGTCATAACTTCATTAGAAGAAGTAGCAACCACCGTGTTTTTACCCTGAGCAACTACATTAGGTTTTATAAATCCTTCAGCATTTGGCCCATAAGAACTAAAAGATGCAAACTCCTCATTCTCATCTACTGCACCAACCGATAATACAGCAGGATGATCAGCTGGAGCACCTATATAACGCCAGTTACTATTACCCGAATTACCAGCAGAATTGATCACTATAATACCTTTATCACACGCAATACCAGCACCTATACTTATTGGTGCAGTTTTACCATCCATATCGGCATAAGTATGATTCTGGGTAGAATCATCAAAAGTAGTATAGCCTAATGAGGAATTGATAATATCAGCACCTGCACTATCAGCATATTCAGCAGCACATACCCACATATATTCCTCAATCAAATTTTCCGAAAAAACATCTTCAGTCCTAAGTAAAAGATAATTTGCTTCAGGAGCTGTACCAATCATTTTTCCACTTTGCTTTGCTCCCATTGTGCTAAGTACCATCATTCCATGCGTATGATCATCATACACATTTGCATTCCTATCCACAAAATCATAAGTAGCTAAAATCTGATTCTGCAAATCAGCAAATACATCAAGTTCATTTACCTTATAAAAACCAGCATCAATAACCGCAATAGTCATTCCACTTCCTTTATAACCGGTATTATGTAGCTGATGTCCCCCTAGCATGTTTAACTGATTATATGCATCAGCATAATCAGCACTGCTATAATTTATTTCCCATTTCTCACTAACTTTTTTTGTGTTTTGCCAACTACCAAAGCTTATAACAGTATCAATAAAATTATGATTTAAAGTTTGAATAAGCAAACTATCAAAAGCACTAACTACAACTCCATTAAACCATTTTGATTTATTTTCAATAACAAATCCTTCTAGTCTTAAAACGTTTAAATATTGTGCTGATATTGGTAAATCAGTACTATCAATAGGTATGCTATGCTTCTGCCTTTTAGCAATTGTTTTAAATGACAAATACTGTTCAGGAGTGTTAATACTATAATCTGTATTTGCTTTATTATTGAATGAGATAAAATACCTAAAAGCACCATCTTGAGCAAAAACTAGGGTGGGAAATAACAACAAAAAAAGTATTTTTCTCATACTAAAAGTATTTTTTACATTCTATCCGGCACACTAGCACCTAACAAACGCATAGCGGTTTGTATCACTTCACCAACTTTAACTGATAAGCCTAATCGGAAATTAATCAATTCTTCACTTTCAGCAGTTAAGACAGCCGTATTTTGGTAGTAAGTATTATACTCCTTTACTAAATCATAAACATAATTAGCAACAAGTGCAGGACTATAGTTAGCTGCCGCTTCTTGAATCATATTTGGAAACTCAGTCAATAACTTAATAATCTCTTGTTCCTTAGCGGTAATAGCAACTGCACCTGGCATTACAATTTTAGCAGTATGCTTTCTTTTTAATGATTGAATACGAGCATAAGTATATTGTATAAACGGGCCTGTATTTCCATTAAAATCAATGGATTCTTTAGGGTCAAAAAGCATACGCTTTCTAGGGTCAACTTTTAACATAAAGTACTTCAATGCTCCCATCCCTACTGTTTCATAAAGTGTATTAGCATCTTCATCACTCATGCCTTCTAACTTACCTAATTCCTTAGCTATACTTTTTGCAGTACTTACCATTTCCTCCATCAAATTATCAGCATCCACCACGGTTCCTTCACGCGATTTCATCTTTCCACTTGGTAAATCCACCATACCGTATGATAAATGATAGCAACTTTTTGCCCATTCATACCCTAATTTATCTAGGATTAAAAAAAGTACCTTAAAATGATAATCCTGCTCATTCCCTACTGTGTAGGCCATGCTTGAAAAATTAAAATCCTCATGTCTTTTTATAGCAGTACCAATATCTTGAGTCATGTAAACAGCAGTACCATCCGAACGTAGAATAATTTTTTCATCCAAACCTTCAGCTGATAAATCTATCCATACCGACCCATCTTCTTTTTTATAAAACACACCTTTATCAAGTCCAATTTCTACTACCTTTTTTCCTAGCAGATAAGTATCACTTTCATAATAGTTCTTATCAAAATCAACTCCAAGCCTATCATAAGTTGTTTTAAAACCTTCATACACCCAAGCATTCATTTTTTCCCACAATGCAATTACTGTTGGTTCTTTTGCCTCCCAACTTAATAACATCTCTTGTGCCTTCTTAAAAATAGAAGCTTCTTTTTCTGCTTCTTTCTGATCCAATCCACCGGCAACTAAATCAGCTACTTCTATTTTGTACTGTTTATCAAACTCTACATAATATTTACCTACAAAATGATCGCCCTTCATACCTGTACTTTTAGGAGTTTCACCATTCCCAAAATCCTGCCAAGCCACCATTGATTTACAGATATGTATACCCCTATCATTAATGATTTGAACCTTTTTCATGTTTTTACCACTTGCCTTAATAATCTCAGCAACTGAATAACCTAATAGATTATTACGGATATGTCCTAAATGCAAGGGTTTGTTTGTGTTAGGTGATGAATATTCAACTAAGAAAGTAGGTGCATTTACATCTACTTTTACTGTACCATAATCAGCAATATTATAAGCAGTAACAAATTGATTGTACCAGTATTCTTGTGTGATTTCTAAATTCAAGAATCCTTTTACCACATTAAAACCAGCAACTTCAGAAACTTTTTCTTTTAAGTAATTTCCTATTTCTTCAGCAGTTTGTTCTGGTCCTTTTTTTGAAGCCCTCAATAATGGAAATACTACCAAAGTAATATCTCCCTTAAAATCCTTTCTGGTTTTTTGAAATTGAATACTTTGTTCAGTTGCCGAATACAATTCAGCTAAACATTTTTCTATTTCCTGCTTTAAAATTTCTTCTATCATTACTTTTGTTTTGGTAAAAATATTTCTGCCATCATACATCTTGCACTTCCGCCTCCACACGCCTCAATAGTATCCAGTGAACTATACAAAATAGGGCAATGTTTTTCAATAGCTATTTTTTGTTCCTCTGATAAGCTACTATGAGCCGAGTTAGACATCACAAGGTAAGGCTTATCCCCCATTACTTGCAACATATTCCCTGCAAATCTATGCTTTTGAGCTTCAGTAATCTCAATTATTTCTTTTCCTGTTTCTGCAAGGGTTTCTAAAACATGCTCTCTTTCAGCTTCATTATCAATGGTGTCTAAGCAAATTACTACAAAAGTATCTGCCACACACATCATTACATTAGTATGGTAAATTGCCATACGCTCACCCTCTACATCTTGGTAGGCCGTAAAACAAATTGGACGATAACCAAACTCTTCACAAAACTGCATGACAGCAATCTCATCCGTACGGATAGAAATAGCCGCATAACAAATCATATTTACACGATCCAACACCATACTTCCTGTACCTTCCAGGTACTTGTCATGCTCTTCAAATTCCGTAAAATCCTTTATTCCCTCAATGGTAAAACCATATTCATCAACTAAAGCATCAAAGATTTCCTCCCTTCTTTCATCTCTCCTATTTTCAGCACACATAGGGTACAATCCTATCATAGCATTACTATGGAAGGAAACCCAGTTATTAGGAAAAATAGAATCTGGAGTATCAGGATATTCCGTATCCTCAATTACAACCACATTCACTCCTACATTTCTTAATTTATCTACAAATGTATTAAACTCATTTAACGCTTTTTCTTGAGTTTGCTCATCTGTCAAATTATCCAACACCTGCTGATAATAATTATTGACAGCCGTTTGCTCATTGTACCTAAAGCCAATAGGCTTTATCATCATTATTGAATTTGTAATCTGTTTCATCTATCTAATCTCTTATTAACGGCATTGTTGAACATCTTAAAAGCCCTTCCATTTTTGCTATCTCGGCATAAGGAACTTCTTCTACTATAAACCCTCTTTCTCTTAATTCAGTATTTAATCTTACAAATCCTTTTTCAGAGACAATTACTTCTTCTGAAATTGAAAATACATTAGAATTCATATTGTACATTTCTTCTTTACTTACTTCAATTATATTTTCTACACCAAAATAATTCATTAAAAAATTAACATCTGCTGAATGCTTAAAACCTCCCTTATAAATAATAGCCATATTCTTTCCTATAGGCTGAAAGCAACAATCCAAGTGCAAAGCATTTTCTCTTGGGTCACTATCCGATTTATTAAGCTCAAAACCTTTCACTATTTTATTCGGAAAAGTCAAAGTTAAAAAATCAAGTGCTGATCTATTCGTTCTGGCAACTGTATATTTCTCAAAATCTTCCTTTTCTGAATAGCCAACAAAAATATACTCATTGCAAGGCATCACATCTCCTCCTTCTGCTCTTGTGCTTAAAGGCATTCTTATAATGTCATCACTTGCAATTATATTTATAACATCTGCAATAGCATCTGCCTCTTTAATTCTATCTTCAATTATATTCGGAATAACTAATTTATCAGAAATTGCAAAAGCAATATCTCGTGAAAAAATCTGATTCAAACCCTCTATGTTTTTCGGCCTAAACACTTCAATATCATACTTTTCAAAAACATCAACTAAAGCATCTATTTCACTTACACAAGCTTTATTTGTAGGGAAAGTACCTGCTTTAACATGTGCTCTGGATTTAGGGTCATAACAATCCTCCACATTAGGTGTGCCGCCAAAATCAGTAGCTATTCCTAACACTACTGCCTTTAGTTTACCTGATTCGTTTTCAATATTTATCTTCATCATAATTGCCTGCAAATTTAATTTTTTCAAAACATTTAGGGCTTAGTTTTTACAAATAACATTTATTAACAATTTAGTGGGGAAATTTTAGTTTCTACTAGTACTGCTATTCAAATCAATTTGTATTTTTGAAGAATATATGACAAAAAAGAAATTAAAATTAAAACCCGCCAAGTCCTTTAAATTTAAAGGAATAATAGCGCCTTTTAAAGATGAAAATAATCAGAAGATATTCGCTGCTGTTTTAATTCTTACCTCCCTATACTTACTAATCGCTTTTGTTTCCTTCTTTTTTCAGTGGCAAGCAGATGATAGCTTAGTTTCAGGAAAAGATTTATCGGATATCATTACAGATAAGAAAATCAATAACTCTATTGGAGGATTGGGGGCATACATTGCTAACCTATTCATTAAGTTATGGTTTGGACTTGCAGCTTTTTTCATTCCTTTATTTAGTTTATTAGCAGGATTAAAAGTACTTGGTCTTAAAAAATATTCGCTCAGCTCTTTTATTTTTAACGGAATACTTGGAATGTTAATTATTCCAATATTTATTCGTCACTTTTTTGGAGGTACAATTACAGCAGGTGGTATTGGTATTTATACCAATGAACTAATGAGTTCAGCAATTGGAACCCTAGGAACTTCACTTTTGCTAATTACTATTTCAATCGTTTATATTGCTATATCTTTTGACATTGATACTGATAAGATTCAAGCCTTTATTGCTAAAATAAAACCTAACAAAAGAGTCGTAGAACAGGAGGAGAATGAACCCGTATTAAGTACAACTTTTGGTAAAACCCCAACGGCACCAGTATTGGAAGAAAAGCCTGTAGAAGCACTTGCTGAAACTGAAAATATTCCTTTATCACCAGAACCAACTTTAGTAAAACCAAAAGTAGAGGAGAAAGTAGAGCGAAAAGCAGAATCAATAGTAACAGAAGAAGAATTAGGACTTGAAGTAACTGAAACAACAGATGAAGAAACCTTAACTGAAACTGAAATTGAAAAGAAGTTAAAAGAACTTGGTGATTTTGATCCTACCCTTGAACTTTCACAATTCAAAATGCCAGGAATGGATTTATTGAATGATTATGGGGCAAGTAAAATTGAAATTGATAAAGACGAACTTGAAAACAACAAGAACAGAATTGTTGAAACTTTAGGACATTATAAAATTGGAATTTCTTCTATTTCAGCTACTGTAGGGCCAACCATTACGCTTTATGAAATTATACCAGAAGCAGGAATTAGAATTTCAAAAATTAAAAATTTAGAGGATGATATTGCCCTAAGTTTAGCTGCTGAAGGGATACGTATTATTGCCCCTATTCCAGGAAGAGGAACGATTGGTATTGAAGTTCCTAATGCTAAGAAAAATACAGTTTCAATGCTGGAAGTTTTGAAATCAGAAAAGTTTCAGAATTGCAACATGGAACTACCTATTGCTTTTGGAAAAACTATTTCGAACGAAACCTTTGTGGTGGATTTGGCTAAGATGCCTCACTTACTTATGGCTGGTGCAACAGGACAAGGAAAATCAGTAGGACTAAATGCAATACTTGCCTCTTTATTATACAAAAAACACCCGTCACAAGTGAAATTTGTATTAGTAGATCCTAAAAAAGTTGAACTTACCTTATTCAATAAAATTGAAAGACACTACTTAGCAAAACTACCTGATGATGGTGATGCAATAATCACAGATACGAAAAAGGTAGTAAATACTGTGAATTCATTGTGTATTGAAATGGATGATAGATATGAGCTTTGTAAACAAGCACAATGCCGTAATATTAAGGAATACAATGCAAAATTTATCAGTAGAAGATTAAATCCTAATGAAGGACATAGATACATGCCTTATATCGTTTTGGTGATTGATGAATTTGCTGATTTAATTATGACTGCAGGAAAAGAAATTGAAATGCCAATTGCTCGTTTGGCACAACTTGCCCGTGCTATTGGTATTCATTTAATTGTTGCCACACAAAGACCTTCCGTTAATGTAATTACAGGAATGATAAAAGCCAATTTCCCAGCAAGGGTCGCCTTTAAAGTTACCTCAGCTATTGATTCCAGAACAATTATGGATAGCAAAGGAGCCGAACAATTAATTGGTATGGGTGATATGCTTATTTCCACAGGAAGTGATTTAACACGTTTACAATGTGCCTTTATAGATACTCCAGAAGTAGAAAAAATCTGTGAATTTATTGGTTCACAAAGAGCTTACCCACAACCTTATATGTTACCAGAATATGAGGGTGAGGCAGAAGCTGTAGGAGGTAAAGCTGACCTAGAAGATAAGGATGCAATGTTTGATCAAGCCGCTTTAGTGTTAGTGCAACATCAATCAGGATCAACTTCATTAATACAAAGGAAACTCCGACTTGGATATAACAGAGCAGGAAGAATTATTGACCAACTAGAAGCTGCAGGAATAGTTGGACCATTTGAAGGTAGTAAAGCCCGAAAAGTATTGGTTAGAGATGAAATGGAATTAGAAGAATTATTAAAAAAATTAAATAACAATGACTAAATTACTCACTACCCTTTTAATTGCTTTCAGCACTACCCTTTTTGCTCAGGACCAAGTAGCCAAAGATGTACTTGACAGACTAAGTGCAACAACAAAATCATACAAAAACATGACCGTAGGTTTTGATTTTATTTTTGAAAACAAAAATCAGAATATTAATGAAAATCAAAAAGGAATTTTAGTTCTGCAAGAGGAAATGTTCAGGTTAGAAATGGAAGAACAAATCATCATTAATGATGGGGAGAGTCAATGGATTTACCTAGCAGACATGAATGAAGTACAGATAATGGAGCATGATCCTGAAGAAGAGATGATGAGCCCCAACAAACTATTCACTATTTATGAAGAAGGTTATAAATATAGTTATGTAGGGGCTGAATCAGAAAAAGGGAAGCGCCTACAAATCATTGATTTGTTTCCTAAAGAAAGTGGTGCTTTTATGAAAATAACTTTAGCAGTAGATGCCGCTAAAAACCAATTACACAAAATTACTATACTTGATAAAAATGGAGGAACATACGCTTATTTAGTAACCAGTTTCAAAAGCAATACTGCTGTTGCTCCTTTTATTTTTAATACTGCTGACTTCCCAGGAATTGAAGCAATTGATTTAAGGTAATTATTTAATTAATAGTACGTTTCCTACTTCTTTACGTTTCGCACCTAGTTCATCAACGATTACAATAGCCCAAGCATACGATCCATGCTGGCTATCAGCACCAACCCACCACTCATTAATATCTTCTGTTTCAAAAATTATCTCTCCCCATTGGTTATAAATATAAAATGAATAAGATTTATACTCCTCCATTCTTAAGCCTTGAGGACCAAACTGATCATTATCTCCATCATCATTTGGGGTAAAAGCAGTAGGCACATACAATACAAAATCATAATACATAGTAATTCTGTGCATCACTGAATCGACACATTGGTTGCTATCAGCAACAGTTAGCCAAACGTCATAGATTCCTGAAGCTTCAAACTCATGTATAGGAGAAGGAATAAAACTATAAATTGAATCACCAAAATCCCAAGAAAAGGAGTTACAATTAGCTGTATTCGTTATGAAATTCATTTCTGGCTGTAAAGTAGAAACTGTAAAAGGAGTATATTCAAAACTAGCAATAGGATTATTATAAATAGAATAGAATTTTCCTATCGAATCAATACAACCAAAATTAGAAGTAACAAACAGTTCAGTAAAATAATCCCCAGCAAAATTATAAGTATGCAATAAACTATCTCCTTTTATTACCTCTCCATTTCCTAAATACCAAATACTTGACACAATATCTCCAGCACTCACTCGGGAAGTATTCAGCAGCTGACTAGCTGTTTTTACACAGATTCCATCCACTATAAAATCAGCTTCAGGATTAGGATGCACATCAACATTAATTATATTACTCCTATTACTACAGCCATTAGTATCAATTACATTTACGAAATAATTAGCAGTTGTATCAGCATAAAGAAAAATTGAGCTTGAATTATTATTCCATAAAAATGAACTGTAGACAGAATCAACTTGCAGCAGAACACTATCTCCTTCACAAAAAGAGATAGGACCTAAAGCAAATATATTCGGCATAGGCAATTTGTGTATTTCTACTGAAATACTATCATACCCCGTACAACCATTTTCATCCGTTTCTTCAACTAATAACTGAAACACACCCGAATTGTTAAGGTCCAGAATGATGTTTTCAGTTCCGTTACCTGAAGTAATAGTTGCTAAAGATAGATCACTTACAGACCATTCAAAATATGATGTAATTTTATCTGGCACACCAAAGTTGTGATTACCTCCAACACAAAGGTGCACAGTATTTTGTGCAACAACTTGTGTGGAAAAAGCAATAAGGGATAATATGATAGATTTTAGCCTGTTCATTCTTATTTAATTATGGAAAATTGGCCCTGGTGTTGGGTTTGATGTAACCGTTAGTGTCATTGTGCTAAGTATAGAGAAGCATGGTGTATTACCAGTTACTGAAAGCGTTAAATCTACTGTTCCAGTTAATACATCATTCGCTCCTGGGATATAATCAGGATTAAGTGAAGATGAATTTGTAAATGTTCCATCACCTGAAGTTGTCCATAATACTGAAAGCTGATTTGTAACTGTAGCTGACGATAATGAATATGGATTATTTCCACAAATGACATCATTTGGTCCTGTAAATGCTGTAGGAGCGGGTACAATGTTTAGTATCATTGAACTAGTAACACTATTACAAGCTAAAGAGCTAGGTGCAGATCCTGTTACTGTCCATGTTAATACAACTGTACCATTTAATATATCAGTAGGTCCTGGCGTATAATCATTGTTAGCAGAAGATGCATTTGAAAATATTCCATCTCCTGAAGTTGCCCAAGCACCAGTTCCATTTGTTGAAGCACCCAATAATGTATAAATATTACCTGAACAAACATTATCATTAGTTCCTGCATTTGCTGTAGGAACTTGATGAATAGTAAGAGATAGCGTAGAGCTATTTGTAGCACATGCAGAACCAGCAGGACCAGAACCTGTTGATGTCAATGACAAATCTACTGTTCCAGTTAATATATCATTAGTCCCTGGTGTATAATCAGGATTAAGTGAAGATGCATTTGTAAATGTTCCATCTCCTGATGTTGTCCATAATACTGAAACCTGATTTGAAACTGTAGCTGACGATAATGAATAATTATTTCCAACACAGATATCTCCATTTCCTCCAGCATATGCAGTAGGCCCATCAACAATGGTAATATCTAATGTGACTAAAGTACTAGAACATCCTGCGTTTGATTCTATCACCTCTAATGTATGAGGACCCCCTACTGTTATTCCCCAATCAATCGAAATAGAATTTGTTCCTTGTCCAGTTGTAATATTACCCCCTGAACTTAAAGTCCATTGATAAGTTGATCCTGGACTAGAAGGATTAACTAAATAGGGTTCAGCTAGTGAGCCCGCACATACCGTTTGTGTAAGCGATTGAGAACTTTGTGCCATTAAATGGCTTTGGCCTAAAAATAATATGCATAAAGCAAATACTTTTAGAGTTTTTTGTTTAGTTTTTGTTTTCATGACCTTAACGTTTTTAATTAATTGATTTTATTTATTATTACTTGTTTTAATTGTGCCAAATTGAGAAACTATTAAAAGTTACAATGAGCACGGTTATTGCTTGTGACCAACTACTAGCGTTGCAACCATTAGCTTCCCTTACTTTTACTCTGAAATCAGTTGATTGAGTTATATTATTATATATCACAGGGTTATTTACTCCCCATAATGGAATAGTTAGATTGTTCCAATTATTACCTGTATTATATTGAAATCTGTATTTGTTTACAGGAATAGATGTTGATGCTGTTATAACAATATCATCTCCTAAACAAGCAGGATTTGGCAGGGCAAAAATAGTAACAGTAGGTATAGGGTTAGCGGTAATAGTCACACTATCAGTTGCGATACATGAATTTGCATCAGTAAAGGTTACTGTATAAACTGTAGTAGTATTTATCCCCGAAATAAAACTAGGATTCTGCAGATTTGGGTTTGCAAAAGCAGAAGGTGGCGACCAACTATATGTACCGCTACTACTCCCAGCTGCTGATAAAGCTGTAGGAATCCCTCCATTACAAATGGTTTGATCTAATCCTGCAACGACAGACGGATTTGAAAATAATGAATTTCCAGAATAAACAGAATAAGGCAATATAGAGCAACAAGACCCATTATTCCAACCCCCTGTTTGACAATCACCAATAACACTTAAATCGATAGATAAATCTTGAGGCATACAAGAATTACCAACTGTTAAATTAAAACTAAACGTAAAAGAGCCTGTAGAGGATGTACCCCAATCAATATTTGATGAATTCTGAAACCTATAACCAGGCCCATAATTTAATCCACTTGGATAAGTATTTTGAGTATCCCAGATCCAAGACCCTGATGATCCTCCGGGATTTCCTGGAGCAGAAACAGGAGAAATTGAAGACCAACCATTACCATAGTCAATATCAAAAGCAATTATCCAATTAATATTTACCTGCGTAAAACTACTTAGACTATAAGTTACTGTAACTACTTGTCCGGCAATATAAGGACCTGCAGGTGACATAGATGCCGACTGTGAACCAACACATTGAGCTGTTATATTAGTATAAAAAACAACACAAAGGAAAAAGGATAATATTTTAACAATTCTTTTCAATACTAATTTAACGAGAGAAAAGAAAAAAGGTTTACATAAGCTATTTCAACGGAACTAACTCATAATCAACATAATGATGCAAAGGGGAATACGTATTTATCTTCCCTCCTTCTTTTAAAGACTTAAATCTAAATAAAGAAAAATCAGAACAAAAATGCATCAAAGTATTATATGCAATATGTGTATATTTTGCTTGGTTAGTATTGTACTTTTTTTGAAATAATTTAACAAAAGAAATATCATGAATACTAGATTTACTGAAGCTATAAGGGTCGGGGAATTTTACATCTAAAAACATTAGATTATGAATATCCAAATTATCATATTTTTTCCAATCATACAAACCAAAAACAAATGATGTAGAATCCAAACCTCCAACAGCTCCAAGAATTTTACTCACAAAGGCTTTGTTTTCTGAAGGAATAATTACAACTTGTTTTTCTGTAAATATTTTACGGATAGAATCCACCTTAGTATGTTCTACAGTAAAGGTTTCTATTACCTTTTCCTGCTGAAAAAATAAATTTTTAATATATGCTGATTTCCCTTTACTCCCTTTTTCGTTAAGTACAATAACCCTATCGTGTTTATGATGTTTTAAAACATATTCCATAATGATGTTTTCCTGTACTTGAAAAGAAGGGGAAAGCTGATAAACGGCTTTATATTTCCTCACATTGCTAGTATTTTTAGAAAGAGGAGAAATTAATATTTTAGTGGTATCATCACCATATTTTTTACATAAAATCCTAAAATTATTAGCATACAAGGGGCCAATAATAATATCCATATTTTCCAAAACCTTAGAATTCACAATTTGATGTACTTTTAAGGTGTCCTTATTTGTATCAAAAGTACGTAAGCAAATATTTTTTCCTTGTTTGCGTAAAGAATCAAGTGCTAATTCAATTCCTAAATGAAAAGAAAGAGCTACTTCCGAACCTTTATAATAAATATAAGGAATTCCTGTAGTATCCTCAAAGTCATTAAACATGGTGTCATTCTTTACCAAAAAATAAGGCATTAACAAAGCAATATTCAAAACTGAAGAATCTTTTAGTTCAGAAGAATTTTCAATTTGTTTTTGAATGCTTACATCTAAAGGTTTACTCCTATTTTCTTGCTGATTATAAAAAATAGGAATGTATAATAACTGTTTATAATACAGACGCTTTTCTATCTCATTATTATCAATAATATCAGCAGTTTTAACCTTATGCAACTTAGCTATTGACTTAAGTGACTCTCCAGCATCAACAATATGCTTTACATAGATATCACCATCAAAATAAACAGTATCAGTTGCTGTTTGACCCGACAAAACAAAAACAGATAATAGTAAAAATACAACTAATATTTTTCTGATTATTCCCATTCAATAGTAGCTGGCGGTTTTGATGAAATATCATAAACCACACGGTTAATTCCCTTTACTTTATTAATAATGTCATTGGATACTTTTGCCAAGAACTCATACGGTAAATGCACCCAGTCAGCCGTCATTCCGTCCGTTGACTCTACTGCTCTTAGGGCAACTGCATATTCATAAGTGCGCTCATCTCCCATTACTCCAACTGACTGAACGGGCAAGAAAACTGCTCCTGCTTGCCATACTTTATCATACAATCCTGCAGCTCTTAATGAAGAAATAAAAATATGATCCACTTCTTGTAATATACTAACTTTTTCAGGTGTAATATCACCTAAAATACGAATTGCTAAACCAGGCCCTGGAAAAGGATGTCTTCCTAATAACTCCTTATCAATCCCCATAGACTTTCCTATTCTCCGCACTTCATCTTTAAATAAAGTCTTCAAAGGCTCAACAATTTTAAGTTTCATATAATCAGGTAAGCCACCTACATTATGATGAGACTTAATAGTTTGTGAAGGCCCTCCTGTTGCTGAAACAGACTCAATTACATCAGGATAAATTGTTCCTTGTGCTAACCACTTTACATTCTCTAGTTGATTAGATTCATCATCAAACACATCAATAAACATTGACCCAATAGCTTTACGTTTTTTCTCAGGATCAGACACTCCAGCTAAAACATCATAAAAACGGTCTTTGGCATTCACTCCCTTTACATTTAAGCCCATTCCTTTGTATTGTTCCAAGACACTTTCAAACTCTCCTTTTCGTAATAATCCATTATCTACAAAAATACAATATAGATTTTCACCTATTGCTTTATTTAAAAGCACTCCAGCAACAGTAGAATCCACACCACCAGAAAGTCCTAAAACAACTTTATCATTTCCTATTTTTTGTTTTAAATCAGCAACCGTTTCTTCAACAAATAAAGCTGGAGTCCAGTCTTGTTTAAAACCACAAATATCTACTAAAAAATTCTCCAAAATGGTTGCTCCATCCTTAGAATGATACACTTCAGGATGAAATTGCAATGCATAAGTCTGTTCACCTTCAATATGGTAAGCCGCAACTTTTACATCATTAGTTGAAGCAATAACTTTATAATTATTAGGAATAGTTGCAATTGTATCTCCATGACTCATCCATACTTGTGAATCAGCAGGAACACCTTTCATTAACTCATTCTCAGCATCCACAAAAGATAAGTTGGCTCTACCATACTCTCTAGTATTTGAAGGCAATACTTCTCCTCCAAATTCGTGTGCTAAATGTTGTGCTCCATAACAAACTCCTAGCAAAGGTAACTTTCCCTTTATTGCTGATAAATCAGCAATAGGTGCATTTTCTTCACGTACAGAATGTGGAGAACCTGATAAAATAACAGCTTTCCAACTACCATCAATCTCAGGCATCTTATTGTAAGGATGAATTTCTGAGTAGATATTTAACTCTCTTACTCTTCTAGCAATAAGTTGTGTGTATTGCGAACCAAAGTCTAATATTAATATTTTTTCGTGCTCCATTTAACTATTTTATTTTAGGATTCAAAACTACAAAATTAGGGTTTAGTGGATTTAAATTCTCTTTTAATATTTCAATAAAGTTATCCCCACCTTTTAAATAAAATGGAATGAAATTATCATAGCGTTCTTGTAAACTATTTTCAGGAAATAACTGCTGTTTTATTTTACTTATCTGATTTAAAGAACTTTCATTTTTTTGCTTAGCTAATCTCAATAATTTTTCTTCCAATTGCTTAAAAGATTTTAATTGTTTTTGTTGTTGGGACTTTATATTGTTCTGAAGCCCTACATCAGTAGTTTTGGCAGTAATTGATTTATATATATCTTCAACAGCATCCATTTCATCCTGTAAGGATACAGCAGTATCATTTTGATTTAGCACAAACATTTTTTGCAATTGATGTTCTTCCAAAAACAAATCATTAAGAGAAAAACCTAAAGCTTGACGTTTTTGATTCTGTTTATCATCCATAAATAAGACAGAGTTTCTTAACATCAAAATTGGGAATGGAATATTTTCCTGCTCAAAAGCAGTTTTTAACTGCATCCAATAAGCAACCTCAGCCCCACCACCAATATAAGCAATATTTGGCAAAATAGTTTCCTGATAAAGCGGTCGTAACAATACATTTGGGCTAAAACTTACAGGATTATCTTCTATCTCCTTTTCAGTAGTTTCTCCTTTTATTAATTCTCTTTTCCCTTCTGATAATTTGAAGAAATTGATAGGACGAACATAGGCTTGGGCTTTATATTTAGTTGCCAAATCCTCACTGCATTTAGTAATGGATTCTTTAAAACCATGCCTTAAAACATCTTTTTTAATAGTGGAAATAAATTGTTCTTTCAGTCTTTTGTCATCACCATCCAAAATAACTAATCCATACTTACCAAACAATTCGTTTACCAAATAACGAGTAGCATCAGCCAAGTTATCATGATTTAAATATGATTTTTCAAAAAGAGAGATTAATTTATCTGCATTTTCTGAAGTTCCAAAAACTGATTTCAATTCCGTTAAGATACTTTCAAAACCATCTAAATTCATTCTGCCAACAGCACCACTTTGTTTGCTGTCCCAAGCTATTTTTTTGCCAAAAAGATTAATATGATTAATTTCCTGAAAGTCATGATCCTCAGTTGCCATCCAAAAAACAGGAACAAAGTTATTGTTAGGATATTTAGCTTGTAACTGCTCTGCCAGATTAATAGTAGAAATTATCTTGTAAATAAAATAAAGCGGGCCTGTGAATAAGCAGAGCTGATGTCCTGTTGTTACTGTAAAAGTAGAATTCTCTTTTAAGCTTTCAATATTCAATTTTGATTTTACAGAAAGAGATAAACTTGCATTTTGCTTATTCAAAACATCTACCAAAACTACTCTATCTGTAGAATGCGTTTTCTTTTCAGTAATTTGTTTTTCAAAATTTTCTAGTGTTGGAAAGTGATTAACAAAGGGTTTTAATTTCTCATCCTTTTTCAAGTAATCAAGAACAAGATTAGAAAATTTATTGGTTTCTTGATATGAAATTTCAGAGACCTTCAAAATTTATTTTTTTATAATAAATCCTCCAGCAATTAAATCGTCTCCTTCATAAATTGCAGCCGATTGACCAGGAGCAATACCTCCAACTTTTTTATGAAATAGTACTTTTAAATTTTCGCCATCATTAGTAATAGTAGCCATTTCACCTTTATGTTTATACCTTACTTTCACTAAACATTCCATGCCATCTTCAATTTTAGCATACTTGAGGTAATTTACATTTCTAATAAACATTTCTTGTTCCTGTAAGTCTTCTTTCATACCTACAACCACTGTGTTATCTTCAGGGTTTATCCCAATAACATAAGTAGGATTAGGACCTAAGGAAACCCCAATTTTTCTTTGGCCAATCGTATAAAAAGGATAACCATCATGCGTACCAACAATATGACCGTCAGTAGTAATAAAATTACCTCCTTTCACTTTTTCTTCTAGCCCTTCTACTCTTCTTTTTAAGAAACCTCTATAATCATTATCAGGAATAAAGCAAATTTCATAACTCTCATTCTTTTCAGCTAAAGCTTTATATCCTCTGTCCAAGGCCATTTGCTTTATGTCCTTTTTATGATACTCTCCCATTGGGAAAATTGTTCTTTTCAAACATTCTTGAGTTACTCCCCAAAGCACATAGGATTGATCTTTACTTTCATCCAAACCTTTCGAGACAACAAAACGCTCTTCAACCTTACGAACCTGAGCATAATGTCCTGTTGCAATAAACTCACAATTTAACATATCGGCACGCTTTAATAAAGCTTCCCATTTTATGTGAGTATTACATAGCACACAAGGATTTGGTGTACGACCAGCAATATACTCATCAACAAAATTGTCAATAATAAATCCCTTAAACTCATCACGGATATCTAAAATAGTATGTGGGAAACCACAATCAACAGCCAATTGGCGTGCATCATTTATAGAATCCAAACTACAACAACCAGTCTCTTTCTTATTACCTCCTGAACTTTCATAATCCCAAGTTTTCATGGTTAAACCAATAACCTCATATCCTTGTTCATGTAATAATAAAGATGCCATGGTACTATCAATACCACCACTCATTGCCATTAAAACTCTTCCTTTACTCATTGTAATTTATTATTGTATCACTGACTCCTTCTTCAGTGAAATATTCCCAAACACCTGATTTATCATCAGCAAGATAAGATCCATTATAATACACCTTACCATTAGGAAAATAATACACTACCTTACCTTCCCTAACACCATGATTAATTAAGATCTCCATTTTAGTTTCACCATTAATAAAATATTGAATCCAAGAACCATTTTCTACTCCTTGAGTCCAATTTTTAATTTCGTACAATTCACCTGTATAGTAGTACGTTTTTGTTACCCCATTTAATTTTCCTTTTTGATACTGCTCACTCATCATTAGCACACTATCAACACTGAAATAAAGCCAAGTACTATCCTTTAGTTCATTCACATAAAGCCCAGATGCTTTAAGCTTTCCATTTTTATAGAAAATATGCGTTGCTGCTGCCTCACCTGAATGAAAAAATTCCTTTTCAGCTTGCAATTCACCAGAATCATAATAATACATAAAAATCCCTTGAGCATTATTATTCTTAAATTGCCCTTTGTAACGCAAGTTACCATTGTCAAAAGTTTTTTCCCAAACACCTTGTTTTAAACCACTTGCATCAACTTCATTAACAGTTTGAGCGAAACCTAGGAAAGGAACAAGCATTAAAAATAAAAGTAATTTTTTCATGAAATTATTTTTTGCAAATATAGAAAGAATAAACAGCTAAAATACTAATGAATTGACTCAAGTATTTTTTTGATATTTAGAACCATTATTTCCCAAGAATATTTTTTCTTTTCATCTTTAATACCAGTAATAAAGTCCTTTTCTTTATTATTTAAATAAAAATCATTAATTGCATCAGCAATATTAAGCGGTTCTTGAGAAGTAACGTAGCCTACTTTATTATGAGGAACAATTTCAGCCAACCCCCCTACATCTGTCACTAACATTGGTTTTTCAAAATGATAAGCAATCTGAGTAACTCCACTTTGCGTAGCATTTTTATATGGTTGAACAATAATATCAGCTGCACAAAAGTAATTTACAACATTACTATCTTCAATAAAATTTGTGTGCAAAATTACTGAATCTGATAAATTATATTTAGTAATTAAATCAAGGTATGGTTTATCACTTTCATAGAACTCACCAGCAACAATTAATTTTAAATTCTGACGCTGTAAACGCTCATCTGCAAATGCTTTTAATAAGGTATCTAAACCTTTATACTTTCTAATAATACCAAAAAAAAGCATGTAGTTTGTATCTTCATCTAAATTTAAAACCCTCTTTGCTTCTGACTTACTTATTGCATCTCCAAAATTATCATATAAAGGATGTACACCTAGCATTTTCATTTTATTAGCATTAAAATGATTTAAATCATTATAAACACTTTCTGACATTGCAAAAAAAGCATCTACACTATTCACAAAATACTTATTCAATAAATTATCCCCAAAACGTTTTTCATGTGGAATCAAATTATCAATAATTACTATAACTTTAGTATGATTATTTCCTTTTACAATTCTTGAAATGGTACCTAAACAAGGCCCTAGAAAAGGAATCCAATACTTTAAAATTAAAGCATCAGGTTTTTGCTTTCTGATTTTCAATCCTATTCGAACCCAGTTAAAAGGATTTATTGAGTTTACTTCTCTGATAATATCCAAATCATTTGGACTTTCAGAAGAAGAATATTGAGACTTACCTGGGAATAATAAATTTGGATACTGAAGAGAAAAAGTACTAATTTTTACCGAATCACCTGCTTGTTGAAAAGCTCTTGCTAATCTTTCAGTAAAAACTGCTATCCCTCCTCTATAGGGAAATGCAGTACTTAAAATGGTTAATTTCATGTTACACTTCTTTTTCTACTTGATAGTTGTTTCTATCATAAGCATTACGTGAAACCATCTCGGCAATAAAGCCTGCTAAAAACAACTGCACACCAATAACCATAGCAGTTAAAGCAATGTAAAATCCTGACATATCAGCAATATTTTTTGCAGGAATAGCGGAAAACATAGCGTACAATTTAGCCCCTGTAATATAGGTAAACAAGCTAAAACCTATCATAAACATTAAACTACCCAAGACTCCAAAAAAGTGCATTGGTTTTTTACCAAAACGCGAAACGAAAGTAATCGTAAGTAAATCCAAGAAACCATTTACAAAACGCTCCAAACCAAACTTGGTAACCCCATACTTACGACTTTGGTGTTCCACTACTTGTTCAGTGATATTAGAAAAACCTGCCCACTTAGCAAGTACAGGAATATACCTATGCATTTCACCATGTACCTCAACTGATTTTACAACTGTGTTTTTATAGGATTTCAATCCGCAATTAAAGTCATGCAAATAAATACCTGAAGCCTTACGTGCTGCCCAATTGAATAATTTGGTAGGTATAGTTTTAGTTAAAGGATCATAGCGTTTGGCTTTCCAACCTGAAACTAAATCAAAACCCTCAACAGCAATTTTATTATATAATGTAGGGATTTCCTCAGGACTATCTTGCAAATCAGCATCCATAGTAATGACTACATCCCCTTTAGCTTTTGCAAAACCAACATTAAGTGCAGCCGACTTACCGTAATTTCTTCTGAATTTTATTCCTTTTATATTTGTGTTTTCAGTAGAAATCTTTTCAATTACTTCCCATGATTTATCTTTACTACCATCATCAATTAAAAGCACTTCATAATTAAAGTTATTCTTCTGCATTACTTTATCAATCCAAGAACATAGTTCTGGCAAAGATTCTTCTTCATTAAACAAAGGGACTACTACACTAATATTCATAAACTATGCGATTAAAGTTGGGTCTTCTTTTTTAACAAAAATAGAAATAATTAAAGAATAAAGGAAACCCATAAAAGTACCTGCTAACATTCCCATTATCATCATCCAATGTGGCTGCATAAATTTACCAGTTATGTTTAAAGCCATATCCAATTCTTCATCCGAAATTTCAGGATTTGATTCCAACATAGTTTGTTCAGTAACTCTCATTACTTCACTTAAAGCATTAGGATCAAGATAGGAAATGTATATAAATTGATAAAAAGACAAGATAATAGATGAGAAAAAAGCGACAGTAGTTCCTAACTTTAAAGATTCAGAATAAGAGATAAAACCATTATTATTAATGTCACGATACTGAATAATAGCATAAGCAATAAATGCAATTGTGATACCATTGTTTAATAACGCAGGAATGATTGATTGTGTGTCATCAGCACCTACTGACCACATAATAACTGCAATAGCAACCAAAACTAAACCCAATACAGCGCCATAGTTCATTGCAAATTTCTTTGTATCCATCTTATTTTCTTTTAAAATTAATAGTGGCAAATATAAACAAAAATAGAATGTAGAAAATGTTTTGTAAAAAGTAAGATTATGTTATTTTTGCAGCTTAAGGGTAAGTCTTGTACGACCAGCTCCCTATGAACTCCCCCAGGGCAGGAATGCAGCAAGGGTAATAGGTTGTAGCGGTGCGATATAAGTAGCTTACCCTTATTTATTTTAAGAAATCCTGCTCCAACCTAAACGCTCCCTAGCATAAGGCCTATAAGCACGAGCAATATTGATATTCTCTGCTTTTTCTAATTCAGCATCATCTTGTAATAATAAATCAGCCTCATTTCTGGCGAAATGCAGTATTTTATTATCTATAATTATATCCGCAATTTTAAAATCGAGCACCCCACTTTGCTTAGTTCCCATCATATCACCCGGACCTCTTAGTTTTAAATCTACTTCTGATATTTGAAAACCATCATTAGTATCCACCATAGTTTGAAGGCGAGTTTTCCCTTCCACACTTACTTTATTACCACTAACCAAAACACAATAGGATTGCTCACTACCCCTACCTACTCTACCTCTTAACTGATGGAGTTGCGAGAGTCCGAAACGTTCTGCACTTTCAATAATCATAACTGAAGCATTAGGCACATTCACACCAACCTCAATTACTGTAGTTGCCACCATAATATTAGTTACCCCATCAACAAAGCGCTTCATTTCGTACTGCTTATCCTCAGGTTTCATTTGCCCATGCACTACACTTACTTGAAATTCTGGCAAAGGAAATTCGCGTTCAATAGCAGTAAAGCCCTCCATCAAATTATTGTAATCTAGTTTTTCTGATTCTTCAATTAAAGGAAATACAATATATATCTGCCTCTCTAATTTAATTTGCTCACGCATAAAATTGATAATCTGCAAACGAGAAGAATCAGTCTTCCACATGGTTTTTACTTCTTTTCTTCCTGGAGGAAGCTCATCAATAACGGAAACATCCAAATCGCCATAAAGTGTCATAGATAGTGTCCTTGGAATAGGAGTTGCAGTCATCACCAACACATGAGGTGGAAATTTATTCTTCTTCCATAATTTAGCTCTTTGTGCCACACCAAACCTATGTTGTTCATCAATAACGACTAAAGCTAAATTCTGAAAAACTACTTTATCTTCCAATAAAGCATGAGTACCAATTAATAAATCAATTTCACCGTTTTCTAATTGTTCATGCAAAATACGCCTATCCTTAGTTTTAGTTGAACCCGTAAGTATAGCCACCTTAATATCCTGGTTTTCCAAATAAGTAGAAATAGTTTCAAAATGCTGCCTAGCCAAAATTTCGGTAGGCGCCATAAGGCAAGATTGGAAACCATTATCCACCGCCATAAGCATGCTGAGTAGTGCCACCAAAGTTTTCCCACTCCCAACATCCCCTTGCAATAGGCGATTCATTTGTTGAGGATTCCTAACATCATTCCTAATTTCCTTTAACACCCGCTTTTGAGCTCCAGTTAGTTCAAAAGGAAGATGCTTATTATAGAATTCATGAAAACCTTCACCCAAGTTTTCAAAAGCATAGCCCTTGAACTTTTTTTTCCGTGTTAATTTTAGTTTTAATAAATGTAATTGCAAAAAGAAAAATTCTTCAAACTTTAATCTTTTCTGGGCTCTAACTAAAGCCTTAGCATCTTTTGGTTGATGTATATCAATAAAAGATTGTGTACGGGAAGGTAAATTTAATTTTTCAATTAGAGAGAGAGAAAGTGTTTCCTCCAAATGATTTTTAAGTAAAGGCAATAGTTCTTTAGTCAACTTCCCTATCCCTCTGCTTGTTAAGCCTTTTGCATTTAACTTTTCAGTTGCATTATAAACAGGTTGCAATCCTTGAGTAAATTGATTGTTTTCTTCTTGCATATCCATTTCAGGATGTACGATATTAAACGAACCTTTAAAAGCAGAAGGTTTGCCAAAAACAAGATAATCAGTATGTAGTTTTACTCCTGACCTTACCCAACGAATAGCTTTGAACCACACCAACTCAATAATACCAGTATCATCTTTAAAATGAGCAATTAATCGCTTGGATCTCTTCTCTCCCTTTTCTTCAAACTTTATGATTTGACCTTTTAGCTGAATACTAGGAGAATAAGGAGTTAGTTCAGCAATAGTATGGATTTTACTCTTATCGATATAGCGAAAAGGATAGTGCATAAGCAAGTCGCCATAAGTAAAGATACGCAACTCTTTTTTAAGCAAATCAGCCCGTAGAGGACCGACACCTTTCAAATAATCAATTGGGGTATCCAGAATATGCATGCGGTAAATATAAGAAAACTAGTGCTGCTTTAGTAAAGGACTTTTAAACATAAATGGCAATAAATCCTCAACCCTATTAGCAATAAGCACTTCATCAGTAGGTGAGTGTAAAATTACTTTAATTGGCATATCCTGTTTATCCTCATATTCAGCCATAACTTGCCTACACGCGCCACAAGGTGAGATTACATCAGTTACCTCAAAGTTTTTTGAAAGCACAGATACGGCAATGGTATTTATTTTAACATTAGGATATTTTGCTCCTGCATAAAAAAGTGCAACACGTTCAGCACAAAGTCCTGAAGGATAAGCTACATTTTCCTGATTACTACCGTTAATAACCTCACCATTTTCAAGCAAGACACTTGCCCCTACTAAAAAGCCAGAATAAGGAGCATAAGCTGTTTTGAAAGCTGATTTTGCATTGGATACTAATTGCTGCTCTTCAGCAGATAGTTCGCTTAAGTGAGCTAAAATAAAGGAAAGTTCAATTTTTTTTTCTTGCATAAAATTATAAATTATAAGCTAATTTTCCTTCAAAGATAAACAGAGTTTGGGGATTATTCACATAAAACTCCTGTTGAATTCTATATGTCAATTCAAAATCCAACTTTTTAGCCAATGGATACCCTAAAGCAATAGTGGAACGCAACTTATTGATTCCATCTTCCAAAGTTAAAAAATACTCAGTAGCAATACTAGGTGTAAGCTTTGTTTTTTTGATGTTATAGTCTAGTGCAAATTTCTGACGCAAAGTCATTTTATACCCAAACGAATCACCCCCGGTTTGCCACCTATTCCTTACTGAATAAGAAAAGCGTTTACTGAATTTGTTTTTATAATTAACATCTGCATAAAAACGGTTCTGATCAGAGATATTAAGTGCAACATCCCATTTATTAATATAACGATAACCAACAGCATAGGAGAAACGCTTGTTGTATTTACGCTTGATTTTTATATCCGTAAATTGCTTAGCATAAAGGCTTGAGTTTTCCCTTAAACGTAAACCTGTTTTAACAGATAGATTTGTTTTTTTAATAATTTTCTTGTTCAGAGAAACTGAATACCAAGTTTGAAAATCATTCTCCTGAGCAAAACCTGTAAAGGAGAAAAATAATAAAAGTAATATACTATTTTGTATCGTTCTCATAATAGAAAATACGCAAGTTAGCAGTATCTTTTAAAAAGTCAATTCTCCTAACTTCAACACGAATAACATTAATACCTGTTCTTTCTTGTAAATCGGCAATAAGCTCTGCTCTTCTTTCAGGAACAATTAATTCAATTTTCTCGTAAATTACATTCTTTCTCAACTCTGGTTTTAGTAACCATAATCGCTCCATACCGAAAGCAACAAAAACTATCATTAGGTTTGCAAAAACAAGCTCAGAATGACTAATTTTTTTGTTAGCTAAAGCATTAACTACCGATATTCCAATCACCAAAAACAGGTAAGTCATTTCCTTAATAGGAATAGGATCGGTACGGTAACGAATAATACCAAAAATAGCAAATAGTCCTAATGCAAAACCTAATTGTAGCTTAACACTATCCAGGAGCACACAGAGTAAGAATACTGTTAAACTTATTAAAAAATAAGTAAATAAGTAATCCTTATTTTTAGTTACAGGATAATAAATATACCTAATAATTATAGTAATAATTGCTAAGTTAAATATGGTTTTAGTGATAAGGGTGAAAAAATCCTTAGCATCAAAAATTGGTGTTCCTAAAAACTCCATTCCTCCGCTTAATAAAATTGTTAATAGTTGCATTATGCTTGTTTTAATTTATTTATAAATAATACTTTTTCTTTAAATCTATTTTTCTTCAACAAAGGATTTAAAGCCAAAGTTGTTAGACAATACTTGCTAATACGGATAGGGAGAATATGCATTTCCTTTGCAATACGCATAAAATCAGACGACCGACTCATCCGTTCCTGCTTAACCTCAGCAATAACAATATGCTTCATATCTCCACTATCATTAGCGTTTTCAAAAGTAAGGTTTACATCCATAGTTAACCTTTCTTTTTGAATTTTATGCACAAAAGTAATTCTGCTAAAATTAATCCACTGCTTAGCACTTACTTGCATAGGTTCTCCAATAATTTTTTCGATATATTTTTGCTGCTTGTCTGAAAGCTCACTAGTAATTCCATCCACCTTCATTCTTTTTTTGATGGTCTTTCCTTTGTTGTTTTTCAGCTTTATCTCCAAGAAAGCAAGCTTGCTTCCAACATATTCTCTAAAGCGAATCTTGTTTCTATTTACCCTACCATTATGGTGATCCAAATAAAACTTTCTATCGTCAGTATCAAAATAAAGGGATTTGTAATCATGGATAAGTTTACCATCAATAGCTAACACTCGATAAAAAGGCAATAGTTTTTGTAAAAGCAAAGGCATTTTATTAGCCTGAAACGCAAACTTAGTATCAGTACGGCTCATCAACTTTACATCATCCATCTCGTCCAATGAAATAGGTAAAAATTCAGTAATTATTTGAGGGAGATTACTCATTTATTGATTCTTCTCAATAATAAAATCACCTACCGTATTGGTAGAGTTATTTGAACTTATAGTAATTTGTTTAAAAACTGGATATTCATGCTTCACATTACTATTGTCAGTACTATCAGCATAAGTATAAATGGTATATTCTCCTTTCCTTAAATATTCAAAATGATACTTTCCATTATAATCCGTATCAAAATTATCATCATACAGCTCAGCTTTATCATCAGAATAAATAATAAAAATATCTCGCCCTGCATCCAATTGAAAGTATGTAGTATCCCATGCACCTGTAGTTGGGTTTTGAAAAGTGAAAATTTTATATACCTGACCTTCAATTATTGAAGTCCCTCCTTCTCCTGCTGGATTATCACAAGCCATAAACCCAAAAGCAAAAGCACAAATAATTATAAGATTTCTCATTATTATTGTTTTATAATTTTAATTACACTATTTCCTGATTTAACAAAGTAAATCCCATTTTCCCAATTGCTAATATCAATTGATTTAACTTCTTGTTTATAAAATACTTCCTGTCCCATCATATTAAAAACACTTACGCTTTCAGTATCACCTAAAATATAAATTTTATTGTTTGAAGGATTAGGATACACTCTCATGTTTCCACTTATATTCACATCAAGTACTGCTGTACTGTTTTGATTTATAGCATTATAAGAATGGGTTTGATATTGCATAGCACCAGTACCGTTTGGCACACGAGCAAAGCCTTTATCAGCAATCATATTCACATAATGTACCGCATCAATAACTGTATTTGTAGGGTCAGTTAAGTACACTTCCTCTTGGTCGGCCGACAAACGATAAGTAGTATGCAAACCTGTTTGCGAATTACCTGCTGTATCGCACCAAACAATTAAATAGCCATTGGCAGGAATAGTTACATTTGGGAAAGTCCATTTTGTTAACTCATTTTCATTATCTGAAAGATAATAACCATTCAAATTTAAGCTAAAACTATTCCCATTATACAACTCCACCCAATCATCATATTCTCCATTTTGGTCAGCAACTGCAGTAACATTTCCAGCCATAATTTCATTTATCACTAAACCACCAACTACAGGTAATTGATGATATTCTTTTTCTGCTCTCTCAGGAGAGAAAATTCCTGCATCAGTATTTTCAGCATAAAAATAATACTGTACATCACGAGCATCTACATTAATAGTTGCTCCATAAACCCCATCTCCAGCTGTTCCATCTCCATGCATTCCATCATCATACATTTGTAGTTTTTCGAACTTATCAGCAAAAGTATAACGGTAGCCTAAATACGCATAATTTGAATTACTTATTGCAGCAGTAATACTCACTGAAGTATGTGGTAAAACAGCAGCTGGATTAGTTGAAATAGAAGTAATAGTTGGAGGAGTTGCTGTAAACTCCGTAGTAGATTGTAAATATATAACTCTTGCATCCATCAATTCAGTAATACCAATAACCCCATTTGGTCCACCGCCAACCACATTAGTTAGGTTAGTAGTAAACTCATTATACGTATAAAACAAATTAGGATCGGCAGCAACTGAAGAATCAATAATTGCTTGTAATTGCAAAGCTCTATTGTAGTAATTATTGTTTACAAATTGCTCGTTCATAATAGTTCTCATATGAGCAATATACATTCTTTTATATCTATCATACGAAAACATCTGTACTGTCATTCTATTTTGCGCATTCGTACTTCCGTGAAAAACATCTAATTGTTGCAAGGTAGTAGGGGTAGGCGGAGGGTTAAAGCCATTAGTAAACGTTCCAAAGGTCATATTCATATCCCACAAAATTGGAGAGAACCTATTGTTATTATCTTGAAACATATAAAAATTATGAGGAATGGCATTTACAGGCCCATCTAAACCAACCAGTAAATTATTATAAGCCAACATCCAAAGTGTTCTATCAATATCCAGAACAGATTCTACCTCAGTAAAATAATTGTTCAATGTGTCTAAGAAATTCCCCAATGGAGTCCAGTCAGCAGTAGATTGCATTTCGTATGCTTTTTGCAAACAATTGGTGTCAGAAAAATACTTCCAAATTCCGTTAGGGCCTCCAGGGCAACCAGTAACTATCACATTAGTATTATCCACTTTAAAGAAAGGGCCTTTACGCTCGTAAAAATGTTCTTTCAAAAAATCATCATCTACCGATTGCACTAAAGTATACAACCCATTCCAAGTTCCGTTAATAAATACATTGGCATAAGTAGCTTTGGAAGCCGGCATATATTCACGCGCCATTTCATAACCCAACACCTCTCTCACAAAAGTAGGATCTTTAAATCCGTTAGACAGTTTTAGCACATTATAACCATCAATCGACTGACCATTATGCAGATAATCCAACTTTAAACTTATTGGATTTTTTTCATTATTTACATTGTAAGAGCTATTTCCCTTATACTTAACACCAACATCTTGATCAGAAATCCCATCAATCAAAACAGAATCAGCAATTAATCTTTGTCCGATATCATTAGCATAATATACATCTAGTGTATCGTCCCAATTTGGTTCATTAAAAAAGATTTCAATTTTTCGGATTCCTATATCAAAAACATCTTGTGAAAAAGATGAAAATGAAATACTTGTAAAGGCTAAAATCAGGAGTAGATTGCGCATAGTTTATTTTTTTTAAGTTATAAATTCAAACCTTGAGCAATAATAAACAAAAAGGTTTAATTAATTATATTAATTTTAACTCAGTCTTATTTACTCAAATATTTCATTTTAGCTTTCTCCCAATAAACATCCATTTCTGTTAAGCTCATTTCAGACATATCCATACCTTTTTCTCTAATTTCATTTTCCATTATCTGGAAACGTTTTATAAATCTTTTATTTGTTCTTTCCAATGCATCTTCAGGGTTTACATTAATAAAACGAGCATAGTTCGTTAAGGCAAAAAGCACATCACCAAATTCTGATTCTATTCTATCATTATCTCCTTTTTCAATCTCTACTTTTAATTCTTCTATTTCTTCCAATACCTTATCCCAAACTTGTGTTTTATCATCCCAATCAAAACCAATTCCTCTTACTTTTTCTTGAATTCTAAAAGCCTTTACAATAGCTGGTAAGGATTTAGGTACACCTTCCAAAACAGATTTGTTTCCTTCCTTTAATTTTAATTTTTCCCAATTTGCTTTTACTTCTTCTTCATTCGCCACCTTTACATCACCATAAATATGAGGATGCCTATGTACCAATTTATCACAGACACTATTTATCACATCAGCAATATCAAAATCATTCGTCTCACTTCCTATTCTCGCATAAAAGACAATATGCAAAAGAAGATCCCCTAATTCTTTTTTCACTTCCACCATATCCTTCTCCAAAATAGCATCTGAAAGTTCGTATAATTCCTCAATGGTAAGGTAGCGCAGACTATCCATTGTTTGTTTTTTATCCCAAGGACATTGCTCCCTTAACTCGTCCATAATTGTTAGCAAACGAGTAAATGCTTTTGTTTTATTTTCCATAATTATATATTGTATTACAAACATAAATAATCCTAGCATTTATAGTAATTTTGCATCAAACTATTTACCATGACATTTTCAACAGTTTTCCTTATTACTATTTTTATGCTTGCTTTTGTTTTTGCAGGAATAGGTGTGAAAATATTACTAAAAAAGAATGGAAAATTTTCAGGGACTTGCGCAAGTCAAAGTCCTTTCTTAAACAAAGAAGGAGAACCTTGTGGATTATGTGGCGCTACAGCTGAAGAAAAATGTAAAAATGAAGATGCTTAATTAACAATTCTCTTTTTCATTGCTGGGCTTATATAGATTTTCCAATCCCCATTATTATCCGTATAAACAATATATACTTCTAGCTCATCATCAAGAGTTTTTATGATTTGCTTTGTTTTTTTCAATCCCATTGCCATAAAAGCAGTAGCATAAGCATCAGCTAACGAACATTTGTTAGTTACAACCGTAACACTTAATAAACGATTTTGAGCAGGAAAACCAGTCTTAGGATTAATTGTGTGAGCATACTTAACTCCATCTTTAACATAAAACTTTCGGTAGTTCCCTGATGTAGCTAAAGCCTTGTCTTTCAAATCTAAAATAAATTGGAAACGTTCTTTGAAATCAATCTCTTCTGATGGCTTATCAACACCTACTCTCCAAACATTCCCATCAGCATTAACACCTTTAGCTTTTAGTTCACCCCCCACTTCAATTAGGTAATTTAATATTCCTTTTTCTTCAAGTAGTATTGCAATCAAATCCACTGAAGTTCCTTGAGCAATTGCATTAAAATCAAGCTTTACTCCTTCTGTTAATACAAATGTACTATCTCCCCAAGTCATCTTATCTATCCCTACCTTATTCATTATTTTCTGAATAGCTACTGAATCTACTTTAACTTCATTCGTATCATTATTATAGAAACCCCAATATTTTACCAATGGTGAAACTGTACAGTCAAAAAAACCTTCCGTATTTCCCCCTACATGAAGAGCATCAAAATAAACGAGATTAAAAATTTCATCCGTTTTAATTTCTTTACCAATATTTAAACTTGAAATAATAGAATAAGGTTTATAAATAGAAACTGAACTATCGATCTCGGTAAGTAAACTATCAATCTGAAACTTAAAACTCTCCCCTTGTGGAGAAAGGTATTTAATATGGTAATAAGTCCCTTGTGTTTCTCCTGAATTTGCAACTAATATTTTATTATCAGAGGCTGAACACGCACATAAAAATAAGACTAATAAATAAAGGATGTTTTTCATGTGAACAAAGATAAAGATAGTTGCTAGTTATAGTTAGTAGTAGCCAAAAATAATATCATGACAACAAAATCTATTTTACTACTTTTGACAAATGAAAGTAAAAGCAAATAGCATTTCAGAGTATTTGGAAAATATTCCTGATGAAAGGAAAGCAGTAATGAAAAAATTAATCAGTACAATTGGAGATAATTTACCCAAAGGATTTAAAGAGCAACTAGGGTATGGAATGCCTTCATGGGTTGTGCCGCATGAGCTTTATCCTGATGGGTACCATTGTTCGCCAGAGCTACCTTTACCTTTTATGAGTGTTGCCTCACAAAAGAATTTTATTGCCCTTTATCATATGGGGATTTATGCTAATCCTGAACTTTTAAGCTGGTTTGTAAGCGAATACCCAAAACATTGCAAAAGAAAATTAGATATGGGGAAAAGTTGTATTCGATTTAAAAAGATTGAGGAAATTCCTTTTGAACTAATAGCTGAACTCTGTACCAAAATGACTCCTCAAGATTGGATTAAGTTGTATGAAGAAAAATTCAAGAACTAATTATTCAATAATTATTTTCTGTTCTACTGTTCCGTCATCATAAATATAGAAAAGTGGAGTGTTGATTGTTGGCTTAGTTTCTCTACCTAAAACATCAGTGATTTTTAATAAGGTTCTATCGTTTATCATTTCAGGATGTACAGCTGTAACTGATTGACAACCTACAGCAATTAAATTAGCAGAGGACCATAAATTACTCCTATACCCTACTGAAGAATTTAAAGCTGTTAGCACTCTGGATTTTTGTCCATCAGTAAACATGGAAGGACAATCAGTATAATCCATATAATTTTCATCATTAACTATTGTAACCCCAGAACAAAGTGTCCAATTCTGATTACAATTATTAGAGCCATGATGATATACTGGAGGTGTATCAGAAACCTCATCACCAGGTGAGATACAATAATCTTCAAATGTATGCATCAAATTTAAATAATGTCCTACCTCATGCGTAAGTACTCTAGCCATTTTTGCCTGCCAAGAAGCAGGTCCTGAAACATCAGATGAACCTTCTCCATAACCTAAATATCTATGATTATATACAATTCCATCAAGGCCTTGATTGACCAAACTAGTTGATGGATAGAATGCCCAACCAGAATTATATAAACTACCATCAGTTTCAACTTCATTTACAATCCAAACATTAAGATATTTATCGCCAGGCCATACGGACACAGATTTTACCGATCCACCCTTACCATTTGGCTCTTTTCCGTTAAAATTATTAAAGTGGTAAGTTACTCCACTCGTAGTATTTCCATCAGGATCAATTGCTGCTAAGCAAAAATTAATTTCAATATCTGAAGCAATACCCTGAAATTCAGTACGCAAACTATTAAACTCAGGATTTAGACCGTTAAAATCTTCATTTAAAATATCTACCGCAGATTGAACTTGAGCTAAAGTTACTTTCTGTGGATTTGTAGCATCATTAACATGAAAAACAATTGGTATAGTTATAGAGGTTGACATTACAGATTTATTTAACTCTGCAAGTCTTGATTTTTGATTGAGCCATTCTCTTTCCTTTCTTGCTTCAGGATGCTCCTCAAAATATTTTTTATTAATTTCTGAAGTAGAACACTTAATAGAATTTTGCCCTTGCATTAGAAAAGGGATAGCCAGCAAAAGAATCATTAATCTTATCATAATCTAATTTTTAATTATTGGTGCAATTAAAACAAAAAAGCCGAGCAAATGCTCAGCTTTTTATTAACATCTTGCTTACTTCTTAACTAAATTAAGAACTACCTAACAAAGCCAATACTACAATAAGGTTCACTAAACCAAGAAACATTCCCATTATTGCCATTCCTTTGCCTTTTCTTTTTTTACTTGCACCAATAGCTCCAAAGATAATACTCAGCAATCCTAATCCTGGGACAACAAAACCTAGTATACCACATATTAACGCTACAACAGCAAAACCATTACCCTTCAATTCACTTTCAGAAGCAGAAGTAGTATTTATTGATTCACTTTTAAAGACATCTTTTGAACCATCTTTATACTTAATCATAAAAACATCTGATTTGTATACAGAAATAATAGGACCATCTAAATTTTTGCAATGCCTATACTTAATCAAAGTAGGAGTAATCTCAAATACTTTAGCAGAGATTTCAACACCATCTTTTAATATAATATTGTCACACTCTTCACTAAATGATTTAACAATCTGATGCTTAGTAATTGGAAAACCTGCAAATGCTACATTACCTAATGTTAATAGAGATAAAACAATTAATAATATTCTTGTCTTCATTTTTTAAATAATTTAATTTATACGTAAAATTAATAATTTCAAATAACTATTACATAAATCATGCAAATAATATAACTTACTAAAATCAAATACAAATATAAGAAATTGAAGAGGATTAAAATCTAAAGTGTAGTGTATATTTTTTATCCTCCAAAGTCATCAAACCTCACATTCTCATCAGGAATACCCCAATCATCTGCCATTTTGATAACCGCTTGATTCATCATTGGTGGTCCACAGAAATATAATTCAATATCCTCAGGTGCTTCATGCTTAGTTAAATATTGATCAATAACTACTTGATGCACAAATCCTACAAAACCATCTCCTTCAGTATCATCTAAATCTTTCATTGGTGTCCAATTATCTGATTCTTGAGCATCCGAAAGCACTAAGTGAAACTTAAAGTTTTTAAATTCTCTTTCCAAAGAACGGAAATGCTCAATGTAGAAAAGCTCAGCTTTTGATCTACCTCCATACCAGTAAGAAACTTTTCTTCCAGTTTTAAGAGTTTTGAATAATTCATATAAATGTGAACGCATTGGAGCCATACCTGCACCACCACCGATATACAACATTTCAGCTTCAGAATTATTGATAAAGAACTCACCATAAGGACCTGAAATAATTACTTTATCACCTGCTTTATGACCAAAAATATAAGAAGATGCAACTCCAGGGTTAAGATCAGCCCAAGCATTTTTATCTCTATCCCAAGGCGGAGCAGCAACTCTAACATTCAACATAATTTTTCTTCCTTCAGCAGGATAAGAAGCCATAGAATAAGCTCTTACCACCTCCTCTTCATTCTTCATTACTAAATGACGCATAGCAAAGTTTCCTTCTGCCCAATCCTTGTCAAATTTATTAGGTTCACCTGGATGATCTTCAGGATGAGCTGTAATATCCATAGCAGAAAACGGGATTTCACAGTTAGGAATTTCAATTTGAATATATCCACCTGCCTCATAAGGCATATCTTCAGGAACCTCAACAATAAATTCCTTAATATAAGTAGCTACATTGTAATTCGAAACTACTGTTGCCTCCCATTTCTTAACTCCAAACACTTCCTCAGGAATATGAATATCCATATCCTCTCTAACCTTTACTTGACAACTTAATCTGTAATCATTAGCAATTTCTTTACGAGAAAAATGCGGTTTTTCAGTAGGCAAAATACTACCTCCACCTGAAGTCACTTGACAAGTACATTGTATACAAGTACCACCACCACCACAAGCTGATGGTAAGAAAATACCTTCATTGCTCAAAGTAGTTAATAGCGTATCTCCACCATCTACTACAATCTCTTTTTCACCATTAATTTTTATGGTAATTTTTCCTGAAGGAGATAATTTTGCTTTCACAAAAAGTAAAACACTTACCAGTGTAAGTATCACCAAAAGGAAAACTACTATACTACTTACTATTGTTGTTGCGCTTAATAATATCATTCTTAATTCTTCTTTTTGAAATTAAAGTTTAATTCCCATAAAACTCATAAATGCTATCCCCATTAATCCTGTAATGATATAGGTAATACCTAAACCTCTAAGGGCTGGTGGAACATTAGAGTATCTAATTTTCTCTCTGATTGACCCTAATGCTACAATAGCTAAGAACCAACCAATACCTGATCCTAATCCAAATACAGTAGCTTCAGTAATAGTTGAATAATCATTTTCTTGCATGAAAAGTGAACCTCCTAAAATTGCACAGTTTACAGCAATCAGTGGTAAAAATATCCCTAAAGAACTATAAAGTGCTGGAGAGAATTTTTCAATAACCATTTCAACCAGTTGAACCATAGATGCAATAACTGCAATAAACATAATAAAGGAAAGGAAAGACAGATCAACATTGGTGAACTCTTCTGATATCCAAACCAAAGCACCCTCTTTCAGTACATAGTTTTGAAGTAAGTAATTCAAAGGAACGGTAATCCCTAAAACGAAAATTACTGCGGCCCCTAATCCTATAGAAGTGTTTACCGTTTTGGAAACTGCCAAATAGGAACACATGCCTAAAAAATAGGCAAATACCATATTGTCAATAAAAATTGCCCTGATAAATATATTAGCTAAATCTTGCATATTGTTATTTATTTAGATTCTATTAATTTTTCGTTTTTCATGCGTTGGATCCAGATAATAACTCCTACTGTAATAAGTGCCATAGGAGGTAAAATCATCATTCCGTTATTTTCATAACCCATTTCATACAAACCTAGGTTTTCTAATATTGGATAACCAAATAAAGTTCCTGAACCTAAGAGTTCACGGAAAAAAGCCACTACTATCAATATCCAAGCATAACCAAATGAATTCCCTATTCCATCAAGGAATGATTCCCAAGGACCATTCGCCATACCAAAAGCTTCTAACCTACCCATAATAATACAGTTGGTAATAATAAGCCCTACAAATACTGAAAGTTCTTTACTCACATCATACACAAAGGCTTTTAGCACTTGATCCACCAAAATTACTAAGGCAGCAATAACTACTAACTGTACAATAATTCTGATCCTAGAAGGAATTAAATTACGCATTAGTGAAATAAGTACATTCGCAATAGATAATACTACCAATACTGAAATAGCCATTACAATTGCTGGCTTTAACTGTACCGTAATTGCTAATGCTGAACAGATACCCAATACCTGTACAGTAATCGGATTATTATCATTAAGCGGATCACTTAATAATTTCATGTTCTTTTTAGAAAATAAGGAATCTTTACTCATAGTCTTAATTTATTATTGAATCGTTTATCGTAACTACTGAATCCATTGCAGAAAAAACTGAATCAACCACAATAGCAGGTTTTAATGTATTGAAATAAGGTAAGTACATGCTTAGTCTCTCTTTTAGCATATCCGAAACTCCATCAGAAGTAATTGTACCTCCTGAAACTCCATCAACACCATGCATATCACCTTGTTCAGCACCTCCCTTTATTACTTTAATAGATGTAAACTCCTCTCCTTCAAAAATTGTTTTTCCAGCAAATGGATCTTGGAACATTGGCTTGTTAATTTCAGCACCCAAACCTGGTGTTTCACCTTTATGATCAAATACTGCACCAAATACTGAGTTCAAATCATCTTCCAAAGAAATGAATCCCCAAATTGGACCCCAAAGTCCTTTACCTCTTAAGGGAATAATATATCTTGTTGCTCCATCAACCTCACTTATAAACAAAGGTAATAACTGAGCATCAGCATCTTTCTTAAGCTCTTTACTTAAATCAATATCAAAAGCAGAACCTTCAACTTCTTCACCTTTATTATTCAATACCAATTCACTTTTAATGTAAGTAGTGTATAATTCTTCCGACCCATCTCTATCACTAACAATACCTACAGAAATTAATATATTTTGCTTTTTCTCCAACTCAATATTTCGGTCTTGAAAAGGTTTTAAGCCTATTGCAGCTGCAGAAAGTAATGCAGCAACAATAATTACCATAATAGCAGCAAAACCGAAAGTGTACGAATTTTTATTTACATCCATTTTATATAGTGTTAAGATTTTAGTATTGAGATTTTAGACTATTTATCTAATTTCAAAATACGACTATCTATTGTCTAATTTAACTTACTCTTTTTAATCTTCTTTTAATGTTTGCTCCTACTACATAATGATCCACTAAAGGTGCAAATACATTCATAAATAATATCGCTAGCATCATCCCTTCAGGATACGCAGGATTAAATACTCTAATTAATATGGCCAATACCCCAATAAGGAAACCAACAATGTATTTGGCCGTATTAGTTTGTGCTGCCGTTACAGGGTCAGTTGCCATAAATACTGCTCCAAATGCAAAACCACCTAATAATAAATGTACATAAGAAGGAATCATCATAAACTCGTTAGCTCCCCAAAGGTTAAACAATAATCCCATAACATAACCACCCACAAATACTGAAATCATAGTACGCCAAGAAGCTATACCTGTTACTAATAAAATAACTGCACCAATTAAGATTGCTAAAGTTGAAGTTTCACCAACTGAACCGGCAATAGTTCCGTTAAAGAAACTACCAATCAAACTCATATCCAAAGGAATATTAGCTGCTAAATCAGCTAAAGGAGTCGCTCCTGAAAAACCATCAACAGTTGCAACATCACCTGTATTAACCCATACTTTATCCCCTGACATAAATGAAGGGTAAGCAAAGAATAGGAAAGCACGAGCCGTTAATGCAGGATTCAAAATATTCATTCCTGTACCTCCAAAAACTTCTTTACCAATAATTACAGCAAATACTACTGAAACAGCCAACATCCAAAGTGGTACATCAATAGGCATAACCATTGGAATAAGCATTCCTGTAACCAGGTAACCTTCATTTACTGAATGTCCTCTTGAAATTGCAAATGCAAATTCAATTCCAAGACCTACAGCATAGGAAACAATGATAAGTGGTAGCATTTTTAACGCTCCAAAAGTGAAAGCTGTCATCAATGTAAACTCCTCACCTATCGCAGTAAAATGTAATTGTCCTACATTCCACATTCCAAAAAACAAAGCTGGCATTAAGGCAAGTACAACCGTAATCATTGTTCTTTTTAAATCAATAGCATCTCTAATATGCGAACCTGCATGAGTAGTATGATCAGGAACAAACAAAAATGTTTCAAAAGCATCATATGCTGGATACATTTTCTCAAGTTTACCTCCTTTTATAAAGTGAGGTTTTACTGATTCTAAGATATTCTTAAATAATTTCATATTAACTATTTTCTTTTCTTACTAAATCTAAACCATGACGAATGATGGATTGCACCTCAATTTTTGAAGTACATACAAACTCACACAATGCTAAATCTTCAGGGGAAACTTCATAAATACCTAAGTTCTCCATTAATTCAACATCCTCAATCATACAAGCTTTTATCAACTGTGTTGGGTATATGTCCATAGGCAATACTTTCTCGTATTCACCCGTCATAACATAAGCACGTTCTTCACCATGCATATTTGCATTTAAAGTATACATTCTGTTTGGCATTAACCAAGAAAGGAAAGTTTTTGAAGCTGAGAACTTATGCAATCCTGGTAAAATCCATCCTAAAAATTCTTGCTCCTTTCCTTCTTCAATAACAGTAATTGTTGTGTGGTAAAAACCTAAAGTACCATCTGCTTCAATTTGTTGTCCTGTTAAAATATCACCTGATATAATTCTACTATCACCTTCATTAATATTATCTGCTAATAAATTAGCAATTGTAGCGCCAGCAATAGTTCTATAATATTTCGGCTTTTTAACCTGAGAACCAGCAACAGCAACAATTCTTGACACATCATATTTACCTTCAGTAAATAAGCGTGCAATTGCAATTACATCTTGTGGTTGCAAGTACCAAACAACTTCACCTTTATTAATAGGGTTAATATGGTGAACTTGTACCCCAACATTTCCTGCTGGGTGAGCACCATTTATTTTATTTATCTCAACACCTTTAGCGCCAGTAAATACAGTAGAAGGATTGGTATTCCCATCAATATTTAAATGCGTTTTCCCACTTGTTAACTGTACAATATAATCTAAACCCTTTTGGAATAATTCATCCATTCCGTATAGAGCAAAGTCGTTATCAATAGTTAAAGGTGCAGTGTTGAAAGCTGAAATGAAAATTGCTTTAGGCATATCAGTTGGGTTAGCAACAACATCATAAGGCTTTTGCCTAATAAATGGCCAAACACCTGCCTTAAGCATGGTATCAATAATTTGTACACGAGAAATGTTTTTAGCAGTATCCGTAGTAAACTGCTCATAGGCTATAACTGGATCCGCCTTTAATACCACCTCAAGTATTTTTCTTTTTGCACCCCTTACAATATCAATAACCTCACCACTCACTGGAGCACAGAAGTTTACTTTATCGTTATATTTATCAAAAAATAATGCAGTACCTGCTTTCACTTTTTCGCCAACTTTAACAGCTAGCTTTGGAGTTAATCCATGAAAATCAGTAGGTTTCACTACATATCTTTCAGTAGGTTTTACTGATGCATATACTTTGTCGGCCTCACCAAGTAAATTGATGTTTAAGCCTTTTTTTAACCTTATTTCTTTAGACATGCTTTTTAAATTAGATTTTTCGGCTGCAAAAGTATAAATTTGCAACTATAATTTACCTATTTACTCTACAAATTACAATGAAAATCAACAAGCTATTAACAATACTGACTTTTAGCATTTTTACATTAATGTCATGCCACAGCACAAAAGACACAACTAGCATAGATAACTATCTAGTAGACAGTGTGATTACAGAAACAATAACTACCCCTAAACCTCCAACTATCTATAAGAACGGAAGTTTAAATACACAAATAAAAACCCTACTCTGTCACCAAAAAGAAGATGAACTTTCACTTCCAATCCTAAATTTAAATACTGACAACCAACTTTTAGTGAGTTTTGACGATTTGGATGCTGACATAAAGGACTATTATTACACCATTGTACACTGTAACTCTGATTGGACAGCAAGTGATTTAATGGAAAGCGAATACATTAACGGATTTACGAATGAACCCATTACTGATCATGAGTTTTCTTTTAACACTATACAAAAATACACGCATTATACTTTCAACTTCCCAGAAGATGATTTGAAACCAATGCTATCAGGAAACTATGTATTTAAAATATTTGAAGAAGGTGGTGAAACAATTGCTTACAAACGCTTTATGATACTGGAAACTAAGCTAACGATTGAAGCTCAAGTAAGACGTGCCACTTTAGCGGATGACCGCAATACTAAGCATGAAATTGATTTTACCATTAAGCACCCTAACTTAGTAGTTGCCGATCCGTTTGCTGATATAAAAGTAACTATAAAACAAAACAACAAAGAAGATAATGCCATAACAGGTCTTACTCCAATTTTTGTAAAAAATAATGAATTAGTTTATGATTATGAGGACGATAATACATTTTTAGGAAATAATGAATTTCGTCATTTTGATATTAAAAGTCTACGCTTTCAATCAGATAGAATAAAAGAAATTACTTATGATAGTACTTTTAACCATGTTTACTTATTTAATGACCGAAAGCGCCCATTTGACCGCTATTCTATTGAGCCCGATATTAACGGAAAGTTTATCATAAAATCACAAGAGGGATGGAAAACAGCCATTGAAGCAGATTATGCTTTTGTACATTTCACTTTGCCTGTTGACCATGTAAGTTATGGAGATTTGTATGTAATAGGCGGTTTTTCTGACTGGCAATTAAAAGATGAATTTAAGCTACAATACAATGCCGAGCAAAGACGATATGAGGGAAACATATACATAAAGCAAGGCTATTACAACTATCATTACGCTTTGAACGATACAATAACAAAACGAGTTGATGTTTCCTTTATTGAAGGAACGCATTACCAGACTCGAAATGATTATTATGTTTATGTTTATTATCGTGCTATAGGCGATAGATACGATAGATTTGTAGGATTTTTAAAAACTTCAAGCAAGGAATTGTTTTAGAAAAATCTCTAAAGGAAAAATTAAGGAGAGAAGAATTCATAGAAGTTTTGATTCTAAAATTGATAATCTGAAATACAGATTTAATTATTCTAATTAAATATTGTAAGTTTGGAGTATGAAAAAACTACTATTTATACTATTACTCACTATACCATTTAGTGGATTTGGACAGAATGAAGAAAAAACTAAATATTGGGATAATGGTCAGGTGTTATCTCAAATACATTATTCAGAAGGTAAGAGAGATGGTTCTTGTAGACATTGGTATAAAAACGGTCAACTAATGAATGAGGGATTCTACAAAAATGGTAAGATGACAGGACCTTGGATGTCTTATCATGAAAATGGTCAAATACAAAATTATGGAAGTTACAAGTACACTGAATCAGGAGTGTATAGTAGAAAAGATGGGGTTTGGAAATATTATTATAATAATGGTCAAATACAAAATGAGTCAATCATCATAGATGGAGTTGAGGAAATGAAATTCTATGACAAAGAAGGTAACTTACTTCCTGAAAGAGAAGATTGTTAATTAGGGATTAACCTAAAACACCCCTCTAAACATCCGTAAAACTCTTCCAAATTTCTTAGCTAACCCCTTTCAAAAAGCTAATAATTTATACCTACTAGTTATTTTTCAGTAAGCCTACTTAACAACATTAAATGTTTTCTGAATTACAGAACCATCCTTCCTGTGTAATTGCACATTATAAGCTGCTGACTTCCAATTATTAACTGTCAACTTCACAGATGATTGACTATTAGTAATTTTTTGTTCTACAATTAGTTCACCTAACATATTATACACTTTTAGACTTGTAACATTTCCTGTAAAATCAATAGTAAGTTGCTCACTAACTGGATTCGGATATAGCTGTAAGTCTCCTTTTTCAGAACTTAACTCATCTACCCCTAAGATACACGAATCAACTAATACCCAAATATCTTTTTTAACAACACAATCATTAGAATCTTTTGCTGAAAGTAAATACCAAGTATCTTGTGTTGGAACATCAGTTAAAATAGAACCTGTTGAGTCATTATCCCACCAATAGTAAGTAAAACCTGCACTCCCTTCAAGTAGAATAGTTTCTCCTAAACAAATTTCAGCTGGACTTGGAGAAGAAGTGATACTAAGTTGTGGAGATTGATAAAACTCCAATACCGTAACCACAATACTATCACAAGAATTATTTGCTACTAAAACATCAGTATATTGTCCTGCTGTATTGTAAACATTCGAACCAACCATAAGGCTATCACCTGAACAAAGATTAACTTCATTGAAACTAGAAAAAGGCATAAACTCAATATCATAATAGAAATAATAATATTGGTTACCTACTACTGAAGAAGTAATACTTACCGGACCTGAAATAAACGGATAAGCGAATGTAGTTGTATCGGCATTACTTCTGTATAATCCAGGATTACCTCCATTTATTCCTAACTGATAATCAGTACCAATAGGTAATGTAAAATTGAAATTTAGATTTTGAATTCCCGGGTAAACAGTATGTGTTACTGATTCTAGAACCAATCCACTACTATCCCTTAATTCAAAAGTAACTATATTGGTATCCAAAGCATATACATTAGCTGATTTAATGAGTGTAGCAACTGATGCATCCAATAATAAAGATCCATTGTAATTGCTAAATGCCCCTGGTCCATTTACTGTGTCTAATATTCCACCATTAATGCTTGCATAGTTTGCTGTTTGCACTGTTAAATTAGTTGTTACTATACTATCACAACCATTGCTAGAAATTAATGTATCATAATAAGTCCCATTCATAAAATAAGTACTAGTACCAAGCATAATAGAATCTCCAATACAAATCGTTTGGTTGTTTATGCTAGAACCAGCAGAAATTGAAAGAATAGTTAAGTTAGTGGTAACAATGCTATCGCAACCAGCAGTAGTTTGCAATGAATCAACATAAGTACCTGTTGTATCATATACATTACCATTGACAATATAAGTCTCACCAATACAAATAGTTTGATTATTTGTAAAAGCAATATGAGGATTTACTACTAAATTAGTAAACACTAAGCTATCACATCCAATAGAGGACGTTAAACTGTCAGTATATAATCCTGTTGTAGTATATGCATTTCCTCCAACTACAATACTATCTCCATTACATATAGAATAGTTGGTTGGCAGTGTAGATTGTTGTATTTCAATATCATAAAAGAAATAATAATATTGTCCACCAGCACTTGAGGATGTTACGGCAGCTAACGAACTAAAATTATACGGATAATTTACTCCTGAATTATGTCTGAATAAATCATTACTACCTCCATTTACTCCAATCTCATAATCAGACCCAGCAGACATTAAATAATTAAAATATATTCTGTGTCCACCAGGAATAACATTAACAGTAGTATCATCTAGTATATTTCCGTTATCATCTCTAATCTCAAAAGTTGTTAATGTAGTGTCTGCAGAATATATAACGGCTGATACTAATTCAGAAGGCATATAACAACTCAATTCTAAACTTTGCTGACCTGAATAAAAATTACCACCACCTACAGTATTATTAGGAATACCTCCAAAAATAGAATTGAACTGAGAGTAAACAATTACCTCAGTATAAATTATACTATCACAAGCAATTGAACTTACTAAAGTATCTATGTAATTTCCTGAAGCATGATACACTGAAGTACCAACCACAACACTATCGCCATAACAAATAGTAAAGCTTTGATTAACTGGCGTTTGAACAGTTAGATTTGTCGTGATAATACTATCACAACCGGCTACATTTTGTAATGTATCAATATAAGTACCTGAAATATAATAATAATTCGAATCCACTAATATACTATCACCATCACAGATAGTAGTATTATTTACTATAACGGAAGCTGCACTAGCAAGTACCGTTAATTCAGTTGTCACGATACTATCACAGCCATTAGCCGCTGTAAGAACATCAGTATATACCCCTGTTGAATCGTAAGAATTTGTTCCTACAATAACAGATAAGCCACTACAAATTGTATAACTAAGGGAATCGTAAACAATAGTATTGAAAGTATGAGAACCTATATTATTCCAATAATTAATAGGGCGTACCATCCATTGTGAATTTAAAGGATTCGTTCCAGCAGCATTTGTCCATGAGGTATCTCCTTGTAATACATCACACTTTCTGATTAATGTATGATCTCTTGTTGCTGTATTAACACCGGCAACATCCCATCCTTGTCCTGGATCTCCATTCCAATCGCCAATCCAATCTAAGATTTGATAACCTCCAGCAGAAGGTGACATAGGAGTACCAGGATTATTGCCGTAAACTAAAGCAAACCCATCATCTCCATTGCTTAAAGATCCGTAGACCATATCAGCTTCAATTAGTATTAAGGAATCTGCAGATGGATGAACAACCATATAAACATCATTGGGTAGTATAATAGCAGCAGAATCAAAATCAACCCAAAACTCATATACACCTACTCCATTACCAGGACTATTACTTACCCTAGCAAAAGCATAATTAGTTAAATCAATAGTATCGTTAGTAGGATTATATATTTCGAAATATTTATTATTTGAACTACCTTCTCCATATTCTGAAAAGAAAAGGTTTTCATATAGAATAGGATAAGTACAACTACCATCATCTATTGTAGCTAAAGAATCAAAATTTAAAGCAAGAGTATCCGTACATCCAGATACAGGTATTGGTATTGGATTAACAATAACAAATCCAATCATTCCTAAACCAAGATGTGGATCACATTGATAATCGTATGTACCATCAATAGTGAATATCCAATGGAACGACCAGCCTGCACCAGCTACAGCATTCCCAAAACCTTCAGGATTATTTGGGAAAGTTGCTTGTGTTGCATTGATATTATGGAAACCTCCTGTATTAATCCAAGTAACAGTATCTCCAACATTAATAGTCAAACTATCTGGAGAGAAAATATTTCCAGCAGTAGCATTAACTGTATAAGAATTTTGTGCATTTACAGATAAATAGCAAATTGAGAATAATAAAAATAACGATTTTTTCATGATAATAATTGATTTAAGATGGTAAAACTAAACTTTATTTTATTTACTCAAATTTTTAAATCAAAAAATATTAATTTCCTTATGTGTTCAGAAATTTAATTTTGAAACAATTTACGTTCTACACTTCCGTCATCATAGATATAGAATAATGGTTCATTCTTAGTTCCTTTTGTTTCTCTGCCCAATACATCAGTAACTTTAATCAAATACTTTGACTGGGTGGTAGACAAATTTAAAATACCTGAAATAATAATTGTAAAGTTTATATTTGCAATACTATCACATCCTGATGAATTAATTAAAGGGTAAGAATAGTCTCCTGACGATAGTAAATTTATACCATTCCAACTTATACTTATGCTAGAAACAAGGGTGTCGTATGATACTGTATTATAATTACAACTTCCATCATTAGTATTTGCTAGTGGATCATAGTTACATGCAAATGGATCGTTACAGCCTAGAATTTCATAACAATTTCCGCCCAAATTATTATCAATCCATAATAACCTATCCCCAATCCAATTTTTAAAGAAATTCAGTTCATCCTGATAAGTATTCCCAACATAAAAATTAGGCCAAACATAAGTTCCTAAGGTTGGCCATTGCTGAAAATTTCTTTGTTGAGCAACATTTAAATACAAAGCCATACTATCAATAAAATTGAAAATTGAATCTTGGTGAAAACTTTTTTCTCGTAAATATTCCCATCTACATTTAAGTTTGTTCTCATATATTGTATCATCCAAAAGGCGTTCAAACCAAAAAGGATTATTACCTCCACAACCTCCATTTACTTCCCATCCTGAAGTAATACCTCCATTACAATAGTCAGCATTTCCAAAAGCTAAATTAAAATCCCAAAACGGACCCATAGTGAGTTTACCTCCCTTGCTTTGCTTATCTTTATGCATATAAGTGCTTAATCTGTATCCGTCAATATTTTTTGAAATTTCATTTATTATGTAAAAATCAATAAAAGAGTTGACATCAATATATTTAGCATATCCAATAGAAGTATCAGCAAAATTAAGGCCATTTAATGCATATTCAAAACTATCGACATATTGTTCAATGTAATTTAACTGCTGAGGTTGCAATACTGCAGCCTCAGGATAATGATACTGAATATACAATAGTCCTCCACTAATATTAGGAAAATCTGACAACCAATCAACACCTCCAGTACCAGTATACTTATCTACCTTAATTATATATCCTCCTGTTAAACTATCACCAGCTAAATCATCAAAATCTAGTTTGGCAATATCTACTCTATCTTTATCTTTTTTTATTTTCTCCATTAAGATATAAATACCTTTATAGTCTCCATTTATCACTAATTCACAATACACAGTTCTGGGTGAATAATTTCCCATTTTTCTTCCTAAATCAAAAGTTAAAAAATTACGCATTAAGGCTTTATCTGAATAAGGAGCATATAATATCCAATCATTCTCAATAGGCATACCCAAAAGTGAAACATTATTATTGTTTCCAATTGAATCTTGCGTCTCTAAAGCATATGGTTTTTTAGGAAATGTTTGAGAAGAACTTCCTCTATATTCTATGCTAATCTTGCCATTATAATCATTAAGCGGGTCATTTATTGAGTTCATTACTCCATAACCATTATCAATTATTCCCATATCACATACAATCCTAGGGTCATCTACAATAGTTTGTCCGTTAGTATTAATTACTACTATAGGTAAGTTAGATGTTGTAAAAATAAGAGGCGGTTGAAACCAAGATGGGGTTGGCGAATAATTAGTAGATGTAGTAGTTATTGCTAATGAAAGAAAGATGCGAGCTGTTAAATCAGAAGATGATATATTATCATTATGTACTTGTACAGATAATATATTATTTCCCTGAGTTAGAATATTATTTAATAATTGAGTATTAATAATAAATTGATCAGGGTTACCTCCTTGATACATTTGGGCTTCATGCAAAGCTGTTGATCCTTGATTATATAGAGGATGATCGCCAACATTTCCAATATTTGACCTTGCAATCTCTACATTATTTAAATAAGCAACAAAAGCATCATCATAATCAACATGCAGAATTGCTTCTGCAATTTCAGAAGTATCAATAATAGCAAAAGTTTTACGCAAATAAAGTGATGTTACTGGATTAATAATTGTATTATCATCACCATCTCCATAGCCTATACCTCCAATCCCCTGCAACCAACTAGCATCATTAAAAGCTAATTTTCTCCAATTAGTATCTGGCTCAAAAGTGCCTTCCAAATATCTCCAAGAATCATCTTCAAAAACTACGGTTTCCCAATGATCAATATTTTGAGAAAGCGTCAAAAAAGGTAAGCATGCAAATAACAGTATCAGTTTTTTCATTCAATAATGATTTGTTTTTCAACCGTTCCATCATCATAAATGTAAAGGAGAGGTTGATTTGTTCGTTTTGTTTCTCTTCCTAAAACATCAATCGTTTTGATAAGTTTTTTCTTTGTATTTATCTCACTGAATGATGTAGTTATATTTGTAACTGTATAATACAAAGAATCAGAAATACAACCATTAACATCAGTTACAATAGCCCAAAAAATTCCATTTTGTTGTGGCGTTATTAATATTGAATTTTGTCCAGTACTCCATTGGTAAGAATATGGGCTCATACCACTGCTTACTATCACATCCAAATCAATCCCATTTTGATTTATCTGAGCAGATAAAAAATAACAGCTAAAATCATCAATTGTCGCTAATGAATTATAATTACAAGCAGCAGAGTCAGTACAGCCTTGAACTTGAATAGTAGACGCAAAACAAGAAGTAGTCACTTGCCATTGTACTGCCCCCATCAGAGCACCACTATTTCCATTTATGGATAAATCAGTAGTAGATGTTCCTACCCCCTCATTCAACCTCCAGTATCCTGCTAAGTTATTATAGTTAGGGTGTAAATTTGTAATCTCAGTACACATCCAATTACTTATTGTATTTTGAGAAAGTGTTATATCCCACAATCTAATTTCATCCAAACTTCCATTCATAAAAAAACCTGTTCCGTTCCAGTCCAAAGATCCTATTTTAAAGGACTGTGACGTTTGAGTAATAGTACCATTTGCAGGGGTACTACTAATTAAAACTCCATTTTTATACAAATGTATATTACTTCCATCATAGGTAAAAGCTAAATGCTGCCATTGATTAAAATCTAATAAATTATTTGCTAATATATCAAAACTTGTTCCTGAAGAATTCCTAAAGCGAGCTTCCACATTATTAGAGTTCTGCAACTTTAATAAATAAAAATCGGCATCTATATTATTTCTAAATCCCATAATACCCGAATGTGCTGTAGTATTGGCCTGTGGATAAACCCACCCTGTCATAGAAAAAGTCGTGCTATTAACAATTAGTGCGGAAGCGTTAGGCATCTCTACGTAATCCAGAGTAGTCGAATTAAATGCTAATTCATAATCAGTTTGTGCGATTCCAATAAATGGAATGCAGAGTAGTAGTATAAGTTTTTTCATAGTTAGTTATTTATTAATTTTTTATAATTTGTCTGGTAAATACCTCTCCTTCAACAGTTAGACTTACAAAATAAATACCTGATTTTAAGTTACCTATTTCTAGCCGAATTTTATTACTTCCTATTTTATAGTTATCTTTATTTATTCTTTTAACTAATTTTCCTAATTCATCATAAAGTTCAAGTTTAACTTGACTGTTTGTTTTTAAAGTAAACTCAACATTCACAGCATCTGTTACAGGGTTAGGGTAGATATTCATTTCTAAATTCTTAACAAACAAACTCTCCACACCTGTCAACAAATCATTAGCTGAAGTTAAGTTAGTTTGAAAAATTCCATTTCCATGCGTACCAACAACTAATAAACCATCATTAGCTCTGTAAGTTAATGTTTCAATTACAACAGCACCTATTTCTTGATCAGCAACTTGTTTCCATACTGTATTTTGTCCGTCTAAATTAGCTGTACCGAAAAGCCCTACTGAAGTACCTACCAAATACAATGTATCGTTCCCCAAAGGAATAATTTTTGCAGAACGACATGATGGTCCATTTCCTTGACCTGAAGGATTCTGCTCTAAATTACCAGCTACTTTCACCCAGCTTTGCCCACCGTCATTACTATGGAAAACTGAATAGATTGAATAATTAGAATAGATAACCAAAAGTTCATTAGCATTACTAGGGTTAACTGCAATATCCGAACAATAGGCATTACTTGAGGTAGGGATATTTGGCAACTGAACAACAGCAGGATCGCCAATATTAGCATTATCAATTCTATAAATGTATTTATTCTGTGTTCCTAAATACACAACATTAGCTGGGGAAACAGAAGGCTCAATAACTGAAATTTTTAAAGCATAATTTGGAAAAGTATCTGATAACATTTCCCAACCAAAATCATTCTTAGAATGAGAGTTATTATAAGGGATATTAGCAATATCATTATTTCTCCATAATTTATTTCCAGCAGCCATATAAAGAATATCAGAATTCTTATCCATTACCATTGGATTGATAAACATATAGTCACTACTATCAATAGAAGCAGGGTCCATTCTGTTAAATGCTAAACGGTTTGCATTGGTATCTAACTTCATTTTATACATCACTCCTCTTTGGATTGTGAGATAAAAATCTTCTTCATTATCAGCTATTCCTCCAAAAGCACCATCCCCATTAAAAGGCATATTCCAGTGCGTTTGCACATCATCCGAAAAAGTAATGAAATTTCCATTATCCTGAAAGCCACCATGCATAACTTCAGAATTTGCATTCCTACTTATCGTTACTCCATACAATTGTGATGTGTAATATCCATTATTAAGGGAAGTCCATTCTACTGTATCAGCAAAAGCGTCATTGGATTTAAATACTCCACCATCAGTTGCCGAAAGTAAGACATCAGTATTTGATGGTAAAAACAATAAATCATGCTGGTCAGGATGATGATTTGGATAGACTCCCCAATTACCATCTCCTTCAGAAGAGCCAATAAGGTAACCACCAATAATCATAGTGTTATTAGGAGTTGAAAACCCATCAGTAGATCGCCATAAATTAGTACCACCTATGTAAACCGTATTCTGATTATCAGGATGTACCTTTACAAGCAAATCGTAACCCCTTTGAGCATTAAAATTATCAAAAGATGAATTCTGATTAGCGGGTATATTTAAAGAAAGATCATTCCAAGCAGTTGTATTTGCATTGTATTTCCAAAGGGAAGTCCAGGTCTCTCCATTAAAGAAAATATCAGTATGCTGTCCGTAACCATCTGTTTCAGCAGCTAAAAAATAGACTTCATCTTCATCACTAGGATTAACACCAATTGCAATTCTGCCATAAATTGGAGTAAATAAAGAATCAGTAATGTTAGTCCAGTTTTGCCCATCTACTGATTTCCAAATTCCTTTATCCGTACCGTCTGAACTAAGTGTAGCATAGACAACACCAGTAGAAGTCACCTCTACATTTGCATAATAAGCACTACCTCCACCTAATACTTTTGTCCAAGAATTTCCACCATTTTCACTTCTATATATTGCACTGTAAACAGCAGCATAAACAACATCCAAGCTATCATTAGAAGGGTCCGTTTTTACATTCCAAATAAAATCAAAATCACTATCAAAACCGTTGGTATTTGTTGCCGTAACCGCTAAGGAATCCCAACTTAAACCACCATCAACTGATTTATAAATACCATTACCTTGGTAATAAGCCTCTCCTCCACTAGCTGAACTACCAGTTAACTCTCCACTACCAAAATACCAAGTATCTTCATGCCCTATTCTGGTATCTTGAGCAACACAAGTTACATTGTGTAATTGGTTTGGGCTAGTTGTCATCTCCCAACTTAAGCCTCCATCAGTTGAACGAAACATACCTCCACTCGCACCTCCTGCAAACAGAATGTTTTCATCATTCACATCCATAGATAAAGCTCTAGTACGCCCACCAACATTATAAGGACCTCTATGTACCCAATTTGCTTTTGACATTGCAGCAGACTTTGGTAAAGTCTTGGCAAAAATCATTTCTTTTTTTCTGATGTCATTTGGTATTTCTCCCGTAGCAGGGTCAGCTAAGCGGATGCGTTCCCACACAACTCTTTCAGCAGGATTATCAGAAGCAAAAACAACTTGATTATTGTTTTTTTGTGTGCAAGAAGTAAAACATGCTAAACCTATAGCAAGAAGTAAAATTTTATTCATTTTATTAAAGTTTTATTGTGGTAAAAGTAAGGAATTTGTTTTTAGTCAGCAGGGAACAGTTATTACTTGTTCTTTTATTGTTCTTATTCTTAACAATTAATGAACCTTCAAATAGCATAAAAAAAGCCCGAACAAATGCTCGAGCTTTTTAATATTATGAATAAAATAGCTTCTTACTGAAGAATTAGTTTCTTGTTAACTACACCATCATTAGTTGTGATTTCTAAAAAGTAAACTCCTTTTGCATTATCGCTTAAGTTTATCTGTTTAGTGTATTCCCCTATAAACTGCTCTAAGTTATCATTTATAACCTCCTCTCCTATTACATTCATTATTCTTACTTTTAAATCTTGTTTAGTATCTGATGTAAAACTAATATTAAAGATATCTTTAGACGGGTTAGGGTAAATAGCTAAGTTATTGATTGAGTTCCCTCCCTCAATTCTAATAGCACTTGGTTGTGTCCAGAAGATTGGAGCTGTCCAAGAATCTGCTCTGTAGGTTCCTCCTGCAGGGTCACACCATGTTCTAGCTGATGCACGGTAAGTTTGTCCTGGAACTAATCCATTCTTATCCTTACTAAGTGCTGGATACACTACTCCAAAACCACCAGCTGTTGTCCAAACACCACCAGTAATGTCTGGTCTTAACTTAATACGCACAAAACTATAAGCTGCTGTAGTGCTCCAAGTAAATGAAGCTTTTGTTGTCGTTGGTGTGCTAACGGAAAAGTTAATTACATTAGGGCATAAGTCCAAAGTAGTAAAGTTTTGGATAGCAGACCAAGCTGAAACGCCAGCACCACAATACCAAGCTTTCATATAGTATTCATAAGTTGTTGAAGCCGATAAGCCTAAAATCTTCTTACTCGTAGTATTCAAGCCAAATACACATAAACCAGAACCTGCCATTGTTTTAGACAACCAAGTACTTGAACCAACTTCTCTGTATCTAATTCTGTACTGATCAACCATACAGTCTGCATCATTCATATTATCCCAGTTAACTCTTGCTCTATCATGAATTAATTCAGATATATAAGCATTCGTTGGAGAAGGGTTAGTACATGAACTTGGAGTATAAGTACATGAACCATCATCATTGTTAGCCAATGGGTTATAGTTTAATGCAGTTGAATCAGTACAACCAGAAACAATTGCGCCATCTTGCACAACAATAATTGAAGTTGAAAAACAACTATTAGCATCAATTGCATAAAAGGTATAAGTACCAGCCCCAATATTTAATAAATTTTGAGTGATAGCATAAGGACTTACCCAGTAATAAGAATACGGAAGTACACCACCAGTTGTAGTCGTATAAATAGCCCCATCACTTAATCCTGGTGCTGATGTGCTTACTGAAGTATAAGAAGTACTAACAATAGCTGGCTCACTAACAGTATAACTTGCTGTTTGTACTTGCCCAAGAGCATCAGTTACAGTTAGAGAATAAGTTCCTGCTGAAATATTATATAAATCTTGAGAAAAAGGACCATTACTCCAACTGTAAGTATAGGGTAACAAACCTCCACTTACTGATAAATCAATACTACCATTTGATAAACCATTACAGGTAATAGTTGTAATAATTGCAGTAAGAACAGGAGGAGAATATAAACAACTACCATCATCAACAGTTGCATTAGGATCATAATTAGTAGCATTAGGATCAGTACATCCATAAAATGCACATAAAGTTAAGCAGCTAGCTCCATTAATTTCAGGCGTTAAAGCATTACTTACAACTATAGAATGAAAATCAATAAGACTACCGGATGCCGTAGTATGACAATAGCTCATTATTGTACCAACTTGAGCTAAAGGGTTATTTGGGCAACTACCCTCCACATTTGTACAATTATCTATCGCACCACCAGGCCAACCACACCAATGTGTATGATTTGAACCTATGTTATGGCCTATTTCATGACTACATACCATTAAGTTCCAAGTATATGGTGGATTTGGAAAATTAAAATTTGTTGTATTATTTAAGGACGCACTAAATCCATATCCCCAAGAATTATTACATAAAACATCTACGTATGCAATACCCCCCGTACCAGTATTTGATCTTTTAGTTAACAAGTGAACCAAATCTCTACTAATTGAACTATTATTTACTGTCCAATGATTTCTTAAAGCACCAAGCATATTACTTGCATCATTTACATAAGCAGCATAAGGATCAGTAGTTTCCCAAATAATTGTTGTAACAATTGTTATATTAAGATTTACTTCATTAAAATATACTTGACTAACCCCCGCAAGAATTGCATGTGCCCAATTAGTTGTTGACACATTGGTCGAAAAAGTATTACGAGTATAGTGATCTATCTCAATTGCCAACTCCAAACATTTCGGAGTCATAACAGATGATTCAGGAAAAATTTCTTCATTATTTATCTGCTCAATTTTCTCTTCAACTTTACATGAAAATGTATTCTCAAGCAAACAATCATTAACATCAAATAATAAAAATTCATTGTCTATTTTGTTTATCTCAAATTGTCTGTTATTGTACTTATAACTAATTACAATAGAATTCTCAAAACATAAAAATGTCCCAATTGACTCCCCTTCATGTAGAATATAATAGGATTGGAAGTCAGGCACATAACCTTCCTTTACCTTTCCCTTAGTTGTTTCTATTATTAAATTATGTTCTGGATTTAATACCGAAAACTGCTTCATATTAACATTCAAAAAACCTTCATCAATAAGAGGGATTTTAAAAAGGAAATCATTTGAATTTTTAGATATTATCTGATTTAACAAAACTCTGTTTACATCAAAAGCCTTTGTATTTTCTACATTTTTAGTTATACTATTTTCAGTAATCGTATAACTAAAAACATTCCCTTGAGCCGAAAGCTGTAACATACCAAGAGTAAGACAAAATATAAATATTAGTTTTTTCATTTTATACATTTTTTAATATCGTAAATGTAAGGGATTTTTTGAGTAGCAGGGGATAGATATTGCTTATTTGTTTATGTTTTTTGGAAATAGATTGTTAAAAAATTAATTTGAATCAACCTCAACACAACCTTCAATTATTGGGTAAGTGTTCGTTAGTAGATAATCCTTCCACTTAGCTCGGTACAGACTAGCATTATTGGGAAATCGATACACCTGAGTTTGATTATTAAAACTAAGTATTTTAACAAAGTAAGAAGGCACCAATGCCCCAGAAGCAAGCAATAAACTCTGCTCATCAAATTCCAGCACAACCCTTACACTTACCGTCTGAGTTTCGGAAAGTTTTCTCTCATATTTCTCCAGATTTTTCCAAGGGCCTCTGTTCAACTTTTCGTGTTGCAAGGCACAGTTTAGGAAATTGAAAGTAGCCTTTAGTTTTTCATAGCTACAGTTAAAATCAGCCGCAGGCGCTAGATGGCCTTTGTCCCATACATTTTTATAATAATCGGCATTGTTAGAAGTAATGCCAGCAAACTGAGTATCTTTTTTAAAATTTAATCCCTTACGACTAAAACCACCACCTTGGCATTCCACCTTATAGGATAACCACAAGGGCTGTTGCTTTGATTCAGAATAACAAACCTCAAATATACCTCTATCAATGAGCTGTTGAGCTGACAAAAACTGTACAGAGAAAAGGAATATTAGAATTTTTTTCATTTTAAGCCCGAAATATACAAAAACCTAAATGAATTGATATATCCTTAAAAAACTTATCCAAAAAAAATACTAAATTAATAAAGAAGAAAATAATTGTCAGAAATAGGAAAGTATTTATCTACTAATGTTCATTAAAATCCTAGTAGGAATGCTTGGCTTTTTTTTACACGATTTTGTTTCTAGTAAGTAGAAACCAAAAACTACAAACTATTTTTATATTTGCAAGCTAAAACAAAGCCTATACTATGGAGCAAGCAGATAGATATATCCCTAAACATAAAGTGAGAATTGTAACAGCAGCCAGTTTATTTGACGGGCATGATGCAGCTATAAACATAATGCGTAGAATCATACAAGCTACAGGGTGTGAGGTGATTCATTTAGGGCATGACAGAAGTGTGGAAGAAGTGGTAAACTGTGCAATTGAAGAAGATGCAAATGCAATTGCTATGACCTCCTATCAAGGCGGACACAATGAGTATTTAAAGTATATGTACGACCTTTTGCAAGAAAAAAACGCAACCCACATAAAGGTATTTGCTGGTGGTGGTGGTACTATTTTACCAGATGAAATAAAGGAATTAGAAGCATACGGTATCACAAAAATTTATCATCCGGATGATGGTAGAGCAATGGGATTGCAAGGCATGATAAACGACCTTATTAAGCGTTCGGACTTTTTAGTTGGTGAGCATTTAGAAGGTGGAATTGCTGAGGTAAAAAACAAAAATGTAAATGCGATTGCTCGTTTAATTTCAGCAGCAGAAAATTGCCCTGAAAAGCATAGCACTATTTTATCCGAAATAAAAGAAATTGCAGATAAGTCAGCTACTCCAGTACTAGGAGTTACTGGTACAGGTGGTGCAGGAAAATCATCATTAGTGGATGAGTTGGTAAGAAGGTTTATTGCCGACTTTCCTGACAAAAATATTGCTATCGTATCGGTTGACCCATCTAAAAGAAAAACAGGAGGTGCATTATTAGGCGATAGAATAAGGATGAATGCCATAAAATCGAACAATGTATATATGCGCTCACTTGCTACTAGGCAAGCTAACCTAGCCCTATCCGCACATGTTAAGGATGCCCTTGATATTTTAAAGGTTGCTAATTATGATTTGATTGTTTTGGAAACTTCTGGTATAGGACAATCAGATACTGAAATACTAGAACATTCGGATGTTTCTCTTTATGTGATGACTCCAGAATATGGTGCAGCAACACAATTGGAAAAGATTGATATGCTGGACTTTGCGGACCTTATCTCAATAAACAAGTTTGATAAAAAAGGAGGGCTAGATGCCATAAGAGATGTAAAAAAGCAATACCAAAGAAACAATACTCTTTTTGATAAAGATGTAAAGTCTATGCCGGTTTATGGAACAATTGCCTCACAGTTTAACGACCCAGGAGCCAACTCACTCTACAAAGCTATCATGGACAAGTTTTCAGAAAAAGGATTAGGAAACTTTGATTCTTCTTTTGAAATTACTGACGAAATGAGTGAGAAGATTTTTGTTATTCCACCCAATAGAGTGCGTTATCTATCTGAGATTTCAGAGAACAACAGAGCGTATGACAAATGGGCAATTGACCAAAAAAATATAGCACAAAACTTATATTCTCTTCAAAAATCATTAGACCTATTGGCTGATGCACCTAAAGAAGTAATTTCACAAATACAAAGTAAATACGAAACTCTTTTATTGGATTTACATCCTAAAAATAAAATCCTAATTGAAAGCTGGGATGAAGTACAGAAAAAATACCAAGAAAAGATTTTTAAATTTAAAGTACGAGACAGAGAGTTATCTATTGAAACACAAACCACTTCCCTATCAGGTTCATCAATTCCTAAAATTGCTTTACCAAAATATGAAGCCTGGGGTGATTTATTAAAATGGCAATTACAAGAAAATCTACCAGGAGAATTCCCTTATACTGCAGGTTTATTTCCTTTTAAAAGAGAGGGAGAAGACCCAACAAGAATGTTTGCTGGTGAAGGAGGTCCTGAAAGAACAAATAAGCGTTTTCACCTAGTAAGTTTAGGTATGCCTGCAAAACGACTTTCTACTGCTTTTGATTCGGTAACCCTTTATGGAAACAACCCAGGAGAACGACCTGATATTTATGGAAAAATTGGTAATGCAGGAGTTTCTATTTGTTGTCTGGATGATTTGAAGAAACTATATTCTGGTTTTGAATTGGCAAACGCTATGACATCCGTAAGTATGACTATAAACGGACCAGCACCAATGCTACTAGCCTACTTTATGAATGCCGCTATTGATCAGGAATGTGAAAAATACATTACAGAAAACGGATTAAAAGAACAGGTCGAACAAAAGATTGCATGCATCTACAAAAACAAAGGAGTTGTACGACCAAAATATCAAGGGAAATTACCAGAAGGGAACAATGGATTAGGACTCTTGTTATTAGGAGTTACAGGAGATGAAGTATTAGATAATAATATTTATCAAAAAATAAAAACCGAAACACTAACTAAGGTTAGAGGTACTGTACAAGCTGATATTTTAAAAGAAGATCAGGCACAAAACACTTGTATTTTTTCTACTGAATTTGCCCTAAGAATGATGGGTGATGTTCAAGAATATTTTATTGACAATGGAATAAGAAACTTCTACTCAGTTTCTATTTCGGGTTATCATATTGCTGAGGCAGGTGCCAACCCAATTTCACAATTAGCATTTACATTGGCTAACGGATTTACTTATGTGGAATACTACCTAAGTAGAGGAATGGATATTAATGAATTCGGACCTAACCTTTCCTTCTTTTTCAGTAATGGTGTTGATCCAGAATATGCAGTAATTGGGCGTGTTGCTCGTAGGTTGTGGGCAAAAGCCATGAAAAACAAATATGGAGCTAACAAAAGAGCTCAGATGTTGAAATACCACATACAAACATCAGGAAGATCTCTTCATGCCCAGGAAATTGACTTTAACGATATCCGTACTACTTTGCAGGCGCTATATGCAATTTATGATAACTGTAATTCTCTACACACTAATGCTTATGATGAAGCCATCACCACTCCTACTGAAGAGTCAGTAAGAAGAGCAATGGCTATTCAGCTTATCATAAATAAAGAGTTAGGATTAGCTAGAAATGAAAATCCTATTCAAGGTGCTTTTATTATTGAAGAATTAACCGATTTAGTTGAAGATGCAGTATTATTAGAATTCGACAGAATTACAGAAAGAGGTGGTGTATTAGGTGCAATGGAAACTATGTACCAAAGAAGTAAAATACAAGAGGAAAGCTTGCATTATGAAACTTTAAAACACACTGGTGAATACCCAATTATAGGGGTAAATACTTTCTTAAACAAAAAAGGGTCTCCTACTGTAATTCCTGAAGAAGTTATTCGTGCTACTGAACAAGAAAAGAAATACCAAATTACTATGCTAAAGGAACTACATAAAGGTAGTAAAGGTAAAGCAGAACAATTATTACAAAAAGTACAAGAGGCTGCCGTTCAAAATGAAAATATATTTGACCTGCTAATGGAGGCCTCAAAAATATGTTCATTAGGAGAAATTACAAACGCATTGTTTGAAGTTGGTGGGCAGTACAGAAGGAATATGTAAAAATGGGATTTGTAATTGAGGGGGAATTTGATTACGACTACATAATGGCTAAAATTATATAGTGTCAAAATAAAAATATGAATATGGATTTTTTTAAAAAAGAAGCAAATAATGTCTGAAAATGAAGTTTTTAAAATACTCAAACAAAGAGTTTTAGAAATTCAGAGAACAAAGTCTAAAGCAGTAAGAGTTGCAATAAACGGAATTGAAGGAACAGGAAAAACTACTTTTACTGAAAAATTCACCTCTTATTTACATTCAAATCAAGTAAATGCCATTCACATTACAATTGACGGCTTTCACAACAAAAAACAAATAAGGTATAAACAAGGTAGAGATTCTGCAAAAGGATATTATGAGGATTCCTATAATGAATTAGCTTTCACAGAAAAAGTTTTACTTTCTTCACAAAAAGAAAACCCTCATTATACCAAAGCTGTTCACAATCTAGAAACAGATGAAATATTAGAAATGCCTCCTATTCCAATTAATCATAAATCTATTATCATAACAGATGGAGCGTATTTATTCAAACCTATTTACAGAGAACATTGGGACTTAAAAATTTATCTGAAAACAGATTTTGAAACAGCTCAAAAAAGAGGAGTTAAAAGAGATTCGTTATTACTTGGGGGTATTGAAGAAACAAAAAATAAGTATCAAAAACGATACCATAAGGCTTCTAAAATATACTTGACTAAAAATAAAGCAGAAGAAATTGCGGATATCATAATTGACAATACTAACTTTGAAAACTTAAAAATAAAATGATAAAAAAAACACTTACCCTTTTACTTGTTGCTTTTGCAACAATTACAAATGCACAAAACACTTTAGATGTGATAGTGGTTTCTGAAGAAAACAAAGAAACTTTAATTGGCGCTACTTTACTACTAAAAGGAACTACTAATGGAATAAGCACCAATAGCCAAGGAGCTGCTCTTCTTAAAAACATCCCTAATGGAAAACAAACTATAGTTTTTTCCTATATCGGGTATCAGCAAAAGGAAGTAAGCTATGATTTTCCCCAGGCAGCAGGTTTGGTTAACGAAATACAATTAAGTACTTCCGATACTGAAATGGATGAAATAATTATTGAGGCTACAAGAGCAAACAGAACAGTTGCTAACTTACCTACTAGAACTGAAGTGCTGACTGACGAAATAGATGAAGCAGCTAGTATGGAACCTAGTAAAATTTCTCATTTAATTACACATTCCACAGGTATACAAGTACAAACTACAGCTGCAGGAAGTAATGGTGCTGTAGTGAGAATTCAAGGACTAAACGGAAGATATACTCAAATGTTAAAAGATGGATTTCCATTGTATGGAGGTTTTTCTGGTAGTTTGGATATTTTGCAAATACCACCTTTGGACTTACGTCAAGTAGAGTATGTAAAAGGTTCTGCATCTACCCTTTATGGTGGTGGTGCTATTGCAGGACTCATCAACCTACTCACTAAAAAAGCGAACAAAAACGAAACGCTTTTACACATCAATCTATCGCATATTGGAGCAAAGGATTTTAACGCTTTTACTTCCAAACGATTTGGGAAATGGGGTTATACCAATTTAGCTTCTATGCATATTCATAATCCTTATGATGCAGATAAAGATGGATTTTCGGACATAGCACAAGTTTCCAAATTTAACTTTAATCCGAAACTATTTTATAACCCTAATAAGAAAATGGAATTGTATTTCGGGGCAGGTATCACTAAGGAAAATAGAAAAGGAGGAACTATGGATAAAATAAATAACTATGATGCCTGGCCTTATTACTACTTAGATGCACAAGAAAGTAGCCGTACTACAACTCAGTTTTCTGCAGATTATAAATTGAATAAAAATAACAGCATTACCTTAAGGAACAGTCTTAGTTTCTTTAAGAGATACATCAAAATTGATGAAAATATTTTAGGAACTTCTATTGAGTTTCAAGGACTACAGAGCAATGCCTTTTCAGAATTAAACTATAATTTCTCAAAGAACAACCAAAATATTAATCTAGGGATAAATTCATTATATGATGACTTTATAGAAACAGGTAGTATTTACTTTGGATTTAGAGAACAAAGATTTAACACCCTTGGTTTGTATGTCAATCACCTTTGGGATGTAACAGATAAGTTTGCTTTGGAAAGTGGCTTAAGAACTGATAAAGTAAAAGGCTCTCGACAATACTCAACTCCTTTAGAGCAATCTTTTATATTACCAAAAATCTCAGCATTGTATAAAATGACACCAGAACTTTCTATCCGTTTAGGGGGAGGAATGGGATACAGAATGCCTAGCCTATTCAGTGAAGAAGCAGAACCTTACGGATACAGAAGTGTACAAGCAGTTAATTTTGAAAACTTAGTTGCTGAAGAGTCCTACGGAACAAACATTGATTTTAAATACATATCAACTTTTGGGACTGACAATGTATTACTTTCCTTAAACCAAATGTTCTTTTTTAATGTGATAGACAACCCTATTACCTTAAATGAAACTAACTCTAGCAATATGTTTTACGAGCAAACAAACGATTCTTTATTCTCTAAAGGATTTGAATCTCAAATAAAACTTACGGTTGATAAATTCACTTGGTTTTTAGGTTACACCTATACGGATGCATACTTGGAAAATGGGGAAAATAAAAATGGACTTACCCTTACCCCAAAGCACAGTATAAAAGGGGATTTACTATTTGTAGTAGATAACAAATGGCGTATCGGTTGGGATTATGATTATAAATCAGGGCAGTTCCTAAACAAAGGTCATATTACTGAAAGTTTATTCACAACAGGAGTAATTGTTGAACGGACGATTGACAACTTTGTCATCTTCCTTAATGCTGAAAATTTTACAGATGTTAGGCAATCAAATCTAGGAGATGTATTGTCTGATGGTAGCCCACAGTTTACTGAAGTTTGGGCACCCTTAGATGGTTATTTCTTTAATATGGGACTGAAGATTAAGTTGTAATACTTTAGCTTATAAAAATATAAAAGCCCTACTTTCCAGTAGGGCTTTTTTTTTCTATCATAACGAATTGTTAGGTGTGGCTATCTTTATTTAATAGACACTAAAAATTTAAGTCTGAATTATGTGTTATCTAAAGTTTACCAACCTAATTCTTTTAGAATTAATAAACTTAAAACTGCCTCTGAAGCCTTTATCATTATCAATCTTTTGATGAAAATATTCATTTAATTTAAAAGGTATTTCAATCTCAACTTTTTCCATATAAAGATAAATACTATCATTTATAGCAGATAAAGTAACAAGACTTTCTTCTGATTTATGATAATAAAATAATGGGTCGATATACATAATAAATTGCATAGAATCAGGAGCCGGTTTCTTAGAAATTATTTTTAATAAAGAATAATCATACATTGTTCCGTCTGACAAAGGTCCAATCTTTTCTTCTTTAACTTTTAATGTATAATAATAACCCCATTCAAAATCAAATCCATCAATAAACTCAGCTTGAGAGTCAGGAGACCTAAGTACCAACCTATTAAAATGCTCATAATTTTGGGTGTACATATGAGGTTCAACAGTTATTGTCTTATATGCTATTTGCTGACCAAAAAGAAGCACTGGTATGAAAAGGAAAATAAATAGTATTTTTCGCATAACTGTAAATTTATATGGGTTAAAACTAAGCATTATTTACTAGTTACTAAAAGAAAAGCCGAGCAAATGCTCGGCTTTTCTTTTCTATTTTTCTGTCATAGCGAACCAAAGGTGAAGCTATCTTTTCTTTATTATATTTATTGCGTCACATTCGTTCGAAAAGACATTATTCAATTATCATTTTCCTCATCCTCAACTGGAGTTGGTTTTGGCATACTTTCACACAATTTTTTCAATCCAATCAATCCCTCTTCTAACTCAGGAGATATGAAAAGTTGCATAAAATGAACATAGAATGGCAATTCATCTTGAAAACTCCAAGTAACTCTAGTACCCATAGCTGTTTCTTCAAAAGTCCAGATACTATATGATGGAGGCATTCCATCAAAAATTAATTCATTTTTCAAATTTTTAGCAAAATTAGCTTTAACAATCTCTAAACTTCCACCACCATCTATTCCTGACCAACTCATTTTAGCCCCTAAGCCACTTTTCTCACCAGAATAAACGGTATTCATAGTTGAATCTTTTTTCCACCAAGCAGCCCAAGTTGGCCAAGTATTTAAATCAGTAACTTTTTCATAAACAACATCAGCAGGAACTTCTATCTCAATTGAAGCCTCAATTTTCCCAGAAATAAAAAAATTAAAAGTAGTAAACGATAAAAGGCAAATTATTGTCCATTTCAAAATTTGTTTTAAGGCGATCATAAGCGTAATGTTTTTAATTATTGGACGGCAAATTACAAAAATCCTTTAAATTTGGGCTTTCAAAATTAAAACTACACACATGATAAAAAAATTAGGAATCTTACTTTTAATAGCAACAGGAGCAAACGCACAGGACAAAGGGAAGTTTGAAAGCTATTCCAACCCTTTTTACGGAACTATTGTAAGTGAATCGAACAAATATGAGAAAGAAGAAAAGGAAGCCTCCAAATCCTTTAAAATGAATTTTGACGGAAAACAAATTCCTCAAAGTTTAGATGAGTTTACCATTGTTGAAGCCGAAAACCCTATCTCACAAGGAAACACCGGTACATGTTGGTGTTTTTCTACCACTTCATTTTATGAAAGTGAAATACTCAGGATAACAGGAAAAACAATTAATCTTTCGGAATTATACCCCGTCTATTTTGAATACATTGAAAAAGCAAAAGGCTATATAAGTACCAGAGGGAAAACACATTTAGGAGAAGGGTCGGAAACGAATGCAGTACAAAGAATGATGGATTGGTACGGAATAGTTCCCGCAGAGGCTTATGAAGGTAAACCAAGCGATCAGCCTTATTATAATCATGAAAAAATGTTTCGCGAATTTGAAGCTTACTTAAAGAATTGTAAACGAATAAACTTTTGGGATGAAGCAGCAATTATTTCCAATATCAAATCAATATTGAACCATTATATGGGAGCCCCTCCTACTTCATTTAGGTATAATGGAAAAAGCTATACTCCAAAATCATTTTTGAAAAATGTAACAAAACTTGAGCCAAACAACTATGTTGATTTTATGAGCTTAATGCAAAAACCGTATTGGAGCAAAGAAGAATACAAAGTACCCGATAATTGGTGGAAAAGTGATGCTTACTACAATATCCCATTAGATGAGTTTATGTTTGCTATAAAAAATGCTATTGAAAATGGATATTCCATTTCTATTGGTGGTGATGTTTCAGAAAGTGGTTATTCTTCAACGCATGATGTAGCAATGGTTCCTTCTTATGATATTCCATCAGAATTTATTGATGAAAATGCACGTCAGTTCCGTTTTTCTAACGGAACTACAACTGATGATCATGCAATACATTTAATTGGTTATAAAATTGATGAAACGGGCGACTGGTGGTTTTTAATAAAGGATAGTGGTTCTGGTGCCAGAAATGGAAATTTTCCTGGATACTACTTTTATCATGAAGATTTTGTAAAATTAAAAATGATGACCTTTACAATTCATAAAGATGCAGTGAAAGCAACTTTAGATAAGTTTAATAAATAAGTTGAACACATAAGACTTATTATCTTGTTTGATTTATATGCTGATAATTAACTTTATTTTTACAACATGAAAAAAATAATTTTACTACTTTTTTTTCCAATATTAAGCTTTGGTCAAAGTATTGATTACCTATTTTCTGAAAGAGGTGAAATTTATTTCTCATTCGAATATAAAAATAAGCTTCAGTTAAATATCATTTCTGACATAGTTTCTATTGATCATAAAACTAATGCTGACCTTGCTTATGCTTATGCTAATCAAAAGGAGTTTACAAAATTTTTAGCATTAGAAATTGAATATAAAATCATAATAAAAGAACCCTTAAAGTACGAACAAGAAAGTAAAAGCAATTGGGACTTCTACCCTACTTATGAAGAATATGTAGATATGATGACTGCCTTTGCAGATTCTTTCCCTAACATTAGTAAATTACACCATTTAGGGACTTTAAGTTCAGGACGAGAAATACTAATCATCCAGATTTCTAACAATGTAGGAATCAAAGAAAACGAACCTTCTTTTTTATACACTTCCTCCATGCACGGAGATGAGTTAGCAGGCTATATTTTAAGTTTACGCTTAATTGACCATATTCTAAATGGTTATGGAAATACTTTACAATTAACCCAATTAGTTGATAATATTGATATTTGGATAAACCCGCTAGCTAACCCTGATGGAGCTTATTTTGGAGGAAACCAGGATGTATGGTCAGCAACGCGCTCAAATGCAAATTCGATTGATTTAAATAGAAATTATCCTGACCCACAAGACGGCCCTCATCCTGATGGAAATGCTTATCAAAATGAAACAACTATTTTTATGGGGCTTGCGGACACAGTAAATTTTACAATTTCAGCAAATATGCACGGTGGTGTTGAAGTATGTAATTATCCTTGGGATACTTGGAGTACTTTAGCTGCAGATGATAACTGGTGGGAATATGTATCTCATGAATATGCCGATAGTTGCCAAGCTAATAGTGGAAATGGATATTTCAACTACCTGAATGACGGAATTACAAATGGAAATGATTGGTATGAAGTAGATGGAGGCAGACAAGATTATATGAATTTCTTCAAGTATTGCCGTGAGTTTACTTTAGAACTTTCAAATGACAAAACACCAAACCCAAATGATTTACCCGATTTATGGGATGCAAACTATCCCTCCTTGTTAAACTACATGGAACAGACTTTATATGGGTTAAGAGGCATTGTAACAGATAGCATTACTGGAAATCCATTAAAAGTAAAAGTTGAGATACTATCTCATGATATAGATAGCTCTCATGTCTATACTAATCTGCCAATAGGAAATTATCACAGACATTTATACCAAGGAAATTACAATATCACCTTTAGTAAAAACGGATATTACCCTAAAACAATAAATGCAACTGTTTTAAATAACAACATTACTATTGAAGATGTACAATTGCTTCCTTTCAGCACTACACAAGTTGAAGAAATAAACCCTTCAAAAAACACAAATACAACCTTTGATTTACTAGGAAGACCAAGTAATGAAAAAAGTAGGATTCAACTTATTAAAACAAAAAACGGGACAATCACTAAACAAATTAAAATACAATAAATGAAAAAATTACTTACCCTTTTAATCTGTTTGCCACTATTCACTTTTAGTCAACAAACAATAAACGCAAGCATTAACCATGGCGGCTTGCAAAGAGATTATACTTTATACATTCCCGCATCTTATTCTGCAGCGACATCTGTACCATTAGTTTTTAATTTTCATGGATACGCATCTAATGCCTATGAACAAATGTGGTATGGCGACTTTAGATCCATTGCTGATATGGAAGGCTTTATTATTGTACATCCTGAAGGGACATTAGATAATTCAGGCATAAGCCACTGGAATGTAGGCTGGGGAGGAAGTACAGTTGATGATATAGGATTTACTTCTTCACTTATTGATTCTATCTCAGCCGAATATAGTGTTAATCTCAGTAGAGTATATAGTACAGGAATGTCGAATGGAGGTTTTATGAGTTATCAATTAGCTTGCGAATTAAGTGATCAAATTGCAGCAATAGCATCTGTAACCGGAAGCATGAATACAGGTTGGTTTAATAACTGCAATCCAAATCATCCCATGCCAGTTATGGAAATACATGGTACTTTAGATCCTACCGTTTCTTATAATGTTAGTAGTTTCACAGAATCAATCCCTGATATAATGAATTACTGGGCAAACTTTAACAATTGTAACAGCACTTCAATTATAACTAATGTACCTGACATAAACACTACTGATGGCTGTACAGCTGAACATCAAATTTGGGAAAACGGAACTAATGGAGCTACAGTTGAACATTATAAAATAATTGATGGAGAACACAGTTGGCCTGGTGCATTATTTCCAAACGGAATAACTAATCAGGATATAAATGCTGCAGAAAAAATTTGGGGATTTTTTGATAAATATGATATTAACGGATTAATTGGTACAAGTACATCTATAGATGAAATTATAAAAGATAAACGTCTAGTTAAAATAACTGATATTTTAGGAAGAGAAACAAACTACAAATCCAACACTCCTCTTTTCTATATTTATAATGATGGATCTGCAGAGAAAAGAATAATTATTGAATAAATGACAATAGCTATTGTATTATATGATGGAGAGTGTAATTTTTGCAATAAGTGGGTAAGATTTGCAAAGAGTAAATTACAAAAAATTGATATGTCATTTATTCCTTTTAACTCAATAGAAGGAATGAAAATAATTGAGAAATTTCAAATAAAAAATCAAAACTCAGTAGCTTACATTCAAAATGATATTGTTTTTTTTAAATCAAGAGCAGTTTTAAAAATTTGCAAGCAATTAGAATTCCCATATTATTTACTTCACTTTTTAACTATTTCACCTACTTTTCTACTTGATTTTTTTTACGATTTTATAGCAAAAAGAAGACTTAAATTAACCCCTAAAAAACAATGTTGTAATGGCTAATAATGTATTCGGAGAACCTTTAATTAATTGTAGTCAGAATCCTTTAACAGGATACTTTCGTGATGGCTGTTGCAATACTGACGAAACTGATTCAGGGCTACATACTATTTGCATTGTGGCTACTGAAGATTTCTTACAATTCTCTTATGAAGCAGGAAATGATTTATCTACCCCTATGCCACAGTATGGTTTTCCTGGAATAAAGCCAGGAGACAGATGGTGCTTATGTGCTTTGCGTTGGAAAGAAGCCCTACAAAATAATTGCGCACCAAAAGTTGTGTTGGAAGCAACTCATGAAAAAACATTAGAGGTAATCCTATTAAATGATTTAATAAAACATGCTTACAGATAAATCTATGTTTGATGTTGTTATTCTTACCGACCACCGCTATGTTAATCCTAAAAAAACAGATTGGTATATTGACCAAGTCCTTTTAGAGGATCAATTACTACAAACTGCACTTGAGGAAAAAGGCTTACGCGTTATAAAAAAAGATTGGGCAGATAAACACTTTGATTGGACAACTACAAAATACGCAATTTTCAGAACCACATGGGACTATTTCGAACGTTTTGATGAGTTTTTTACTTGGCTAGAAAACACAAAGAACAAAACTACTTTCATCAATTCTGAAGAAGTAATTAATTGGAATATTGACAAACATTATTTACAGGATTTAGCCAAAAATAATATCAATATTGCTCCTACTCTATTTATAAAAAAAGGAGATACTTCAACTTTAGCGCAACTCTTTGAAAAAACTAACTGGGAAGAAGTCGTAATAAAACCAGCCATTTCAGGAGCAGCAAGACATACATATCGTGTTAACCCTAATAATTATCAAGAACATGAAAACATCTTTCAGGAGTTAATAAAAGCAGAATGTATGCTCTTCCAAAGTTTTTTAAAAAATATTACTCTTTTAGGAGAAATATCTTTGATAATGATTGGAGGAAAATACACTCATGCAGTAAAAAAGACAGCTAAAAAAGGTGATTTTCGTGTGCAGGATGATCATGGTGGAAAAGTAGAAGAATACCAACCAACAAAGGATGAAATTATATTTGCAGAGAACTGCCTAAAAGCATGCCCATTTAACCCAATGTATGCTAGAGTGGATATTGTTTATGATAATAACAACATACTTTCCTTAAGCGAATTAGAACTTATTGAACCTGAGTTATGGTTTAGAAATAACCCTAGTAGTGCAAATCTTTTGGCTGAAGAAGTTATTAATCTAATATCTTCCAAATAACACCAAGAACACCTGATACAGCTATTAATGATTTAAAAAAAGAGGACCAAAAATTTAGTCCTCTTATTCTTTGATAAATAGAAATTACAAACGCCAATAGAAGGGCTGTAATTACTAGTAAATAAATAGTCAATTATTTTACAGAAAGCAAGAATACATCAAATTCAATTTCATCTTTAATTAAGTAGTCTCCTAGGTCTTCAAAGAAATTACCTGAGTTATAAGTAACATCCCACTTTGTACGGTCAATTTTAATATTTGCAATAGCTGAAAAGCTAAGCTCTTTTGACGTTACAACTGCAGAAAAAGTAATTGGATGAGTCTTTCCTTTAATTGTTAAGTCAGCAAGAATATAATAATCATTACCATCTCTCTTTTTAGCACTTGTAATCGTAAGTACTGCAGTAGGAAACTCTGCTACATTAAAGAAATCCTCATTCTTTAAATGGCCTTCAAGTTTAGCACTATACTCTTCTGATTCAATATCAGTATTTTTAATGCTATTCATATCAATCACAAAATTACCTCCTACTAATAAACCATGATCAAAGTCCAAAACTCCTGACTGAACATTAATAGTTCCTTCATGTGCTGAGGCAACTTTAGAACCTGTCCACTTTACAGTTGAATTAGTTGTATTCACTTTAACTTTATTAACGTGAGGTTTGCTAGCAAAGCTAATTAGGGTAAGGGTCGATAGCGCTAAGCTTAAAATTATTTTCTTCATTATCTTATTTTTTAGTTTATTGTTCAAAAATACATATTTTTACTGCATAAAATACAATTATGATTGAGATTAAGAAATTTCGTTTTAAGGATGAAGTACTAATGAAAAAAGCACATAAAATAAGATATGATGTTTTTGTAATTGGACAAAATTGTCCAGAAGAATTAGAATGGGAGTTTGAAGAGGAATCTACTCACTTTCTGTTAATAGAAAATGATATTCCTTTAGCAACTGCCAGACATAGAAAAACAGATAATGGCTTTAAACTCGAGCGCTTTGCAGTACTCTCACAAGCTAGAGGAAAAGGATTTGGCATGCTTATCTTAAAAGCTATTCTGGAAGACATAAAAGAAAGTAATGCATTAAAATATATGCATGCACAAGAGCAAGTTATCCCTTTTTATGAAAAAGTTGGTTTTGAAAAATCAGGCAATATATTTGAAGAAGCCGGAATTATGCATTATAAAATGGAGTATAAGGCTTAAGCCGTTACTTTAGAATTCCAATTATAAGTATCATCAATACTCCCCTTTTGGATTCCCTGAAGCTGTTGTTTCAATTTCAAGGCAAAAGAATCAGCTTGCTGTTCAATAACCATTCTTTCATCACGAAAAGTAATTGTATTAATTGGATTAACAGTAACAGCAGTACCTGTACCAAAAGCTTCCTTAAGCGTTCCGTTATTAAAAGCTTCAATCACTTCAGTGATTAGGATTCTTCTTTGTTCAACCTTAATTCCATTATCTTTTGCCAAAGTAACAATACTATCTCTTGTTATTCCTCCTAAAATACTATCGGAAAGCGCAGGTGTAATTAAAACATCTCCTATTCTGAACCAAATATTCATTGTTCCTGATTCCTCAATATATTTATGCTCTTTTGCATCAGTCCATATTAATTGCTGAAAACCTTTTGCATTTGCTTGTTTTGTAGGGTAAAATGAAGCTGCATAATTTCCTGCAGCTTTTGCATAACCAACCCCTCCCTGAGGAGCTCTAGTATAATGCTCTTCAACTACTACATTCATTTCACCTGCATAATACTTTGTAGTTGGAGAAGTAATAATAATAAATGTATACTCTTCTGATGCTGATGCTTTCACACACTCACCTGACGCAAAAATAAAAGGACGAATATACAATGAATAGCCTTGTTCAGCTTTACACCACTCACTATCAATTTTTAATAAATTATCTAAGCCATTCATAAAAATACTCTCCTCAATTACTGGAATTGACAAGCGTTCAGCTGATTGATTTAATCGCTTAAAATTTTCTTCCTTTCTGAAAAGTAAAATTTCGTTTGAATTGTTTTTAAAAGCTTTCATTCCTTCAAAAACGGATTGACCATAATGTAAAACCTGAGCGCCTGGAGGCATAGGAATTGGTCCGTAAGGCAGAATTTCTGGCTCATTCCATTTACCATCTTTATAATTACAAACAAGCATATGATCAGAAAAAACTACACCAAAAGGCAAGTTTGAAAAATCAGTTGTATTTAGTTTTGATATACTTGTTTTTGTAACTTTCATAAGTAGTTATTCCTTGTTTTAAAAGTGCTGCAAAAATATAAAAAAAGAGGGGATATACCCCTCTTTTCCAACCTAAAAAACTATGAAAACAAGTTTACTTAACCACAAGTAATTTTTTAGTTACAATTGTTAGTCCATTACCATCAGTAATATTAACAAAGTACTGTCCATTTTTTAAATCAAAAGGCTTAACTAGCATATGATTTCCAGCTGAAAGATTCAACTTCTCAGAAGAAACCTTAACACCTAATACATTATAAATACTAACCTCAATATCCTTTCCTTTAGTCAAACTTAATGGCAATGTAAAGCTAGTGTTTGCAGGATTAGGATAAATATCATGTACTTTAAACTCACCTACTTCTTCAAAAGCAGTCGTATTATTTGTTACCTCAATCTGAACTGTTTCATCATAATAAAAGAAATTATCAGAAATTCGGAACACTACTAAATAAGGATTGGAACGAACTTGACTCACATCTGGTGTCCAAGCAAAAATACCTTCTATTTCATTACCATTTCCTGTTAAAGAATAGCCAAAAGTAGATGCTGCAGTAGTTAAGCCGAAAGGCTCACCAAATGAACTCATACTTACTACATCATTTACATCAGCATCTGAAGCTAATAAATGAACCTGATAGTTTTGTCCGGGAGCAATTTTAATATAAGGATATCCTAAATTATTTGTTGGTAATGATTGCATATTAGAAATTACTGGCATAGCATTTGAAGTGTCAGGGACAACAACAAATTGCATATCTCTACTCATAGCACCAACTAAAACACCATTTCGGTATTCTTCAACAGCAAAAGAAGCTACAAAATTACCAACCATTTTAGCATCCCAAGTAACGGCACCAGTTATTGAATCAATTGAAAAAAGACCCGTTGCATTAGAATAAGTTGTATCCGATAAGAACTCATAACCCATAACTAATGACGGCACTGACATTCCAGCAGATAAAGGCACAGATAAATGCCAAACTAAAGAATCTCCATCAGGATCAAATGGAAGAGGATTATATTGCCATAAAGTATTAGCTGGTAAATAAGAAACCGGTGGAGCTAAGAAAGTTGGTGAAGAATTTGGATTAGCACTATCCACATTTACATAAGTTAAGAAACTCATGCTTTCACTTAATGGATTAGCCATATTAATAATTGCTCCATTTCTACAACAATCAGTCCACTTTATCATGTAATAGCCATTAGCAGGAAAATTAATTGTATCAGTAAAATGATACACCTCAACCCCATATACTGATGACATAGAACTAACTGGCCCACCTAAACCAAAAGAAAGACTTTGTGAGGAAACAAAACTATAATTTCCACTTGTATCTAACATAAAAATATCCACATTTTGGCTTAATGTCATTGGTACTCCTAAAGTATCCCTATAAACATCTAGCTCTAAATAATAATGCGAACCTGTTGTATCAGAACTTAAATAAGTAGCTGAAATTTGCCCTCCCATAAGATGAGTGGCATAAGAAGAAACCGCTATTGCAATTCCAAAACATAGTGTAAAAATCTTTTTCATATTTGTAATTATTTAATTATTAACTCTTTTACTGTCGCAAATATACGTTCAAAATAATGGAAACAAAATAAAAATTATCTTTTTCAAAAATATCTTATGCGTTCAAAAACGATATTTATTATTTTAATAATTTACACAACTAAGTATTTGCTCTCAATAAAAACTAAATTTGCCAATAACTTTCTAACCAATGACAAACAAGCTTGTAATTACTAATGATGGATCTCATTCCATTTTTAACCCTGAAGTAAATGAAACTTATCATTCCAAACACGGAGCAATTGTTGAAGCCGAGTATGTTTTTATTAAAAATGGACTTCTGGCAGAAAATAAAAAGCAATTTAATATCCTAGAAGTTGGTTTCGGAACAGGACTAAACGCTTTGCTTACAGCACAAAAAGCACAACAAAAAGAAATTACTATTAATTATCATGGAATTGAATTATACCCTGTACCAAAAGAAAGTTATAGTCAGCTTAATTTCACTGAATTAATTGGAGAAGAAAAATCAAAATTATTACAACTTCACGAATGTAAATGGGAGAAGGAACATGTAATAAATAATTTTTTTAAATTAACAAAAAATGAAATTGCTTTAGAAAATTATACAAGTAAAACTAAATTTGATATTATTTATTTTGATGCATTTTCTCCTGAAAAACAACCCGAACTATGGACAGCTGAAGTATTTCAGAATATGTATAATTTATTAAATGAAGATGGTTTTTTAGTAACCTATTGTGCAAAAGGGGTAGTGAAACGAACCATGAAAGCAGTTGGTTTTGAAATTATAGTTTTAGACGGTCCTCCAGGGAAAAGGCAAATGACAAGAGCAAATAAGACTACTTCTCAAAAATAACATCCAGAATCAATTTAAATCCTTTGTAAGCACAAAAGAAAATAGCTGGAATTAAAGTAAGTCCAATTATTAAAACAGTATAGCTACCCTGACGCATGTTATTAAATCCTGCAAACAATGTAATAGCCGATAGAATTATCAAGATTGAAAATCCGGAAACCCACATTACCCCTGCTATTATTTTTTCTTTATCCATTGTAACTATCTACCGCATTACGGACAGAGCCAAATTGATTTAACAAAGCTTTAGCCGTTTCATAGTCAACTCCAATCTCCTGCATTAGCATTTTAGTTCCTCTATCCACTAATTTGTTATTAGAAAGATGCATATCCACCATTTTGTTTCCTTTTACCTTTCCTAGCTTTACCATCACAGAAGTAGATATCATATTTAACACCAATTTCTGTGCCGTACCTGATTTCATCCTTGTACTTCCAGTAACAAATTCAGGGCCAACCACTACTTCTATAGGGAAATCAGCAACTTTTGAAACAGGAGCATTAGCATTACAAACAATACAACCTGTAGTTATATTTTCTTCTTGGCATTTTTTAAGAGCCCCAATCACATAAGGAGTAGTACCAGAAGCCGCAATACCAATCACCACATCATTCTTATTTATGTTATACGTTTGTAAATCTTTCCAACCTAAATCTATATTGTCTTCAGCAAATTCTACTGCTTTACGCATAGCTTTATCACCTCCTGCCATAATTCCAATTACCAAACCATGGTCAACACCAAAAGTAGGCGGACATTCTGAAGCGTCAATAACTCCTAGTCTACCAGAAGTACCAGCTCCTAAATAAAACAAGCGTCCACCAATTTTCATTTTAGGAACGATTGCGTTAATTAAGTTTTCTATTTGAGGGATTTGATCTTCTACCGAAAGTGCTACTGTTTTATCTTCTCTATTAATGTTTGTGAGCAAATCAGCTGTGCTCATTTTGTCTAAACAATCATAATTAGAATCGGATTCAGTAGTTTTTTCCATTTAATATAAAGACGGGAATTTAGAAGGATTAACTTCTCCCATCATTTCATATACTTTTTCAAAAATATCTTCTGCAGATGGTTTTGTAAAGTAATCACCATCTTTACCATAAGGAGGACGGTGAGCTTTGGCTGCTAAAGTTTGAGGTTCAGAATCCAAGAAGTTATATGCATTTTGTTCCTCTACAATTTTCTGTAAAATATAAGCAGAACCACCTCCAGGTACATCTTCATCAATTACTAATAAACGATTAGTTTTCTTAACTGATTCAACAATATCATGTGATAAATCAAAAGGCACTAAAGTTTGCGTATCAATCACCTCACAAGAGATTCCTGCTCTTTCTAATTGCTCAGCAGCATCCATTACTATTTTCCAAGTACTTCCATAAGAAACCAAAGTAATATCATTTCCTTCTCTAGTGGTTTCTACTTTCCCTAAAGGAACTCTGAATTCACCGATATTATTTGGTAACTTTTCTTTTACTCTATATCCGTTTAAGCACTCAATTACCATAGCTGGATCGTTAGATTGCATTAAAGTATTGTAAAATCCTGCTGCTCTTGTCATATCTCTTGGCACACATAAATACATACCTCTTGTACCATTTAACAACATCCCCATAGGAGATCCTGAATGCCAAATTCCTTCTAATCTATGCCCTCTAGTACGAATAATTAATGGCGTAATTTGTCCACCATGAGTTCTGTAATGTAAAGATGCAATATCATCAACCATAGGTTGAAAACCATAAATTACATAATCCAAATATTGCATTTCAGCAATAGGCTTTAATCCTCTTAATGAAAGTCCTATTCCTTGACCAATAATAGTTGCTTCTCTAATACCAGTATCAGCTACTCTACTTTCACCAAACTTATCTTGTAAACCTTCAACACCCTGATTTACACCACCAATTTTCCCAACATCTTCTCCAAAAATCATTGCTTC
>Ga0308021_10000017_pt1 | contig 78921 bp, 62 predicted proteins | sample Neamet351_FD_201296 | JGI IMG/M metagenome (GOLD analysis project Ga0308021, IMG submission 201296) | Marine microbial communities from water near the shore, Antarctic Ocean - #351 | ecosystem: Environmental > Aquatic > Marine > Unclassified | place: Southern Ocean | collected 2014-10-02
AGTTTCACCTAACCAATTACCCATTGTTGTTACTATTTTTCTTTGTTGAGTTGTATACATAATATGTTGATTTATAAGTGTTTATATTTAGTTATTTTAAGCTTTAGATATAGGAAGTATTAAAGGGTGAAACACCCAACATTCATTAGTATTTTATTAGAAAAAATTATTTATTTATTACTGTACTGCAAAATTCAAAATAACCAATAAGCTCTTTTAAATTATATCGGATTTGCTTTCCTACGAATATATATTCCTTACCAGCATCAAACCTTCCTTCTCTTCTGTAGTTACCAAGCGTTCTCTCGCTAATTTGGAAATATTCAGAAGCCTGTCTTTCGGTAAAGTATTTATTTTCTTCCATAATTAAAATAGATATCTAATTTAAAAGCAAAAATATGTAAAATGAGTTGAGTTAAAAAACCTTTAAGTTACTAGTATTCAACATTTTGTTGAATAAATGTGCATAACTGAAAACAATAATAATTATTAATTTATAAATACTATTTCCTCCACCTATTCCTCCCCTATTAATAAAAAAACCCCTGTAATCTATTAAATTACAAGGGTTTATCTTTTAACTTAGCGGTCTGGACGGAATTTTTTAACCTAGTAACTCATTTTACCAATTTTTATTAATCTTCACTATTCTTACCTAGTGAAGCATTTTTAATCAAACAACAGAAATAAAATTTTATATACAATTATAAAAATAGATAGACAACGATTAGACAACGCCTTAGGGAGTAAATGTTTTTCATATATTTACAATACTTATGGGACAAATCAAATTTAACTTAAGAGATCCAAAATCAGAAAATAAAACTTCTATTATTTTAGTATTTCATTTTGATGGGGGAAAAATACGAATTTCTACAAGAATAAGCATTATTCCAAAATATTGGAATCTAAAAAACCAAAGGGTAAAAGAAAGAATGGATTTTCCAGAGCATAATAAAATTAATCAGAAACTAAATGAGATTTCATTAGCTATGATTAGTACTTACAATGAGTTAATTGAAAAAGAAGGAATTGCGAGTAAAGATACCTTAAAAGAAAAGTTCTATCTCAAACTAAAGATGCCTAAGCTGAAGAAAGTAAGAAAAAAACAATTTTGGAATTACTTTGAAGAATTTATAGTGTATAAAAGAAAACAGCTTAATGACATTAGAGATTATAATAACTCGCTAAGGAAACATCTCTTAGCAACTGAGAAAATACTAAACAGGAAAGCAACATTTGAGGGAATAAAACAATTAGATGGAAGTTTTATCGAGACTATGGAACACTACCTAATTTATGATGCAAAAAACCAAAAAGGAGAAAAGGGTCTTTCAGTCAATACAATTGGAAAGAATTTTAAAAACCTAAAGGTATTTCTCAATTATTGTTTTGAAAGAGAAATTTGCCCTTGGTTTTCCACCAAACATCTTATCGCTAAACAAGAAATAATTGATGAAGTGTATATAACACAAAATGAATTAGATAATTTATCAGAGCTTAAACTCAAAGGGGAACTTAGATTACAAGTAAGAGATGCATTTATCTTAGGTTGTGAAACTGCTCTTAGGTTTAGTGACTTAAGATTAGTTAAACCCTCCCACATTGATATAAAAGGAAAGAGACTAAGAATGCATCATAAAAAGACTAAAAAGAAAGTTGTAGTGCCTTTAAGCAGTAAGGCAATTGAAATATTAAGAAAATATAAAAATTTCTCTCCTATTAAATCAAATACGACTATTACTGATTTCAATAGGACTATAAAAGAAGTTTGTAAAAAAGCAGAAATCAACGCTACAATTAATCAATATCGAACCATAAGAGGTGAAAGGCTTGAAATAGAAAAACTAAAATACGAAATGGTAACAAGCCACACATGCAGAAGAACATTTTGCACGCTAAAAGTATTGAATGAAGTTCCTGTTCCTCTTATTATGAAAATATCAGGACATACCACAGAACGAAATTTCTTTAGATACCTGAAAATGGATGAAGAAACTTCTGCTGAAAAAATGAGCAAATACATTAACTAACCCCATCTTTTTATTTTTAAATATAAACAATAAAAGTATTTTTAAAAATATAATATATTGTGTTTAAAAACAAGAAACGTACTAGGCATTTACCTAGCGGCAAATTTTTACAGCTAAAAAACACCCTTAGGATACAGTGTTAATACGCGTAATTACCCGTGTAAAAACATCATTACCTTGTAATATGACTTTAAACCTGAGGTAAAAAACGAAAAAACTCTATTCAAGGAGAAAAATCTGTTTTTTTTTATAAACGATAATATATATTTTTCTTTTGAATTACTGTTTAAAATAACAATATTTTAATTTAACATTAGCTGACTTATACTTTTTTTCAACCCCAACAAAAGGATCATTTGTTATATAATTTTTTTTGTTCAAATTTGGTTATTTTATAAAAAGCTGAATATATTTTATCATACCAATATTAGTGTATTTCGTTATATAAACTGGGAGAAACTATATATAAATTTATAGTTTATTATATATACGGAAATATCATTTGTGTTAGTTTTTCTGTTTATATAATATATTAAATGTTTTATAGTTGTTCTATAATCTCTAAATCAGAATATTTTACTTCAATATTATATTCTTTTACTCGCTTATTATTTAATAAAGCTTCAAGCCTTTTATATTCTACAACCGTTAAAGACTCTATATCCCCTTGTTTTTTATAATCAATAAGTACATACTGTTTTGAAAGCATTAAATATTGAGGTTTTGACCTCTTAACTAACGAATCAACATAAGGAAATATCTTTTCTGTCTCAATAAACTTACTAGCATCCAAACTTATGGGTAGATACATTAAATTACAATTTCTCAAAACTGTAGGAGTATTCATCATTTTGATAAAAGTATCATCAGTCTGATTTTCGTAATTAATACCAAGCCTTTTAGCATTTGAATATAATTTACATATTTCATATAGCTTATTCCAATACTTACTATTTGGCATATAAGACTCTCTTCTTTCTAGGTTTATTGGATTTGTTTTAAATCTAATTATTTTGTATTTATTTTTCATCTTTTAAAATTTTCTTTAAAGATAGAAAAGAAGCCTTAAATAACAAAGGACATTATATTTATGGCTTCAATAACTCACAGAAATCTTACAAAAAACTAATATTACTCCAAAACCACTTTTCTATCCATTACGCCATATTCACTTATTAGTTTAAGGGTGTAAACGCCTTTAGCAAAGCCGCTAAGATCAAAGTTTATTTAAGACGCCCAACATTACTGTTGGGCGTTTCTTGATTTTAAGCTAAAACCCAATTTGAGATTGATTTTTAGTAAATGATTTTTCATTTGAATTATATATATCTGAAAGTTTGTAACTACCATCATTTTCCACTCCTAAATTAATGCATAATTTTTCAACTCTTTCATTAGATAATTTTTCAAATTTATAAATGGATATTAATCTTCCTTTTCTCAAAAGTGCATCATCAATATTTAGTACATTAGTATTAAAAGTAGCTACAACTTGGGTATTTATACAATCACTAAGCAAACCATCAGTAAGGTTTAAAATATTAGCAGTTGCTTGGGTGGAGTTTCCTACACGCTTCATTAAAACATTTTCGGCATCCTCAATCACAAGAATAGAGTTTGAATTTTCTATTAAAAATTTTATTAATTCTGGAGAAGCAAGACTACTTGCCATATTTGGAGGTACATATATAATTCGTTTTTCCACATTATTTATTAAATATCTAATGTATGTTGTTTTTCCTGTCCCTGGCTCGCCATGCAATAAAACTAATCCTTTTGATTTGTCTTCTGACAATTTTTCAACTATCAAATTATTTATCGGCTCAAAATCTTTATTGTAATTAGTTGAAAAATCTATTTCAGGGTTTTTTATTTCTTTTTCTTCCAACTCAAAGCCATCTGAAGTCTGTATTAAAATATTCAAGCGGCCTATTTTCTTTTTTTCTTCTTCTGGAATAACCATTTTAATAAAATCAGTTATTATTTTATCTACAGCCTTTGTCTTTTTAGTAAATAATAGACTTACACCATATTTTATTTGTCCAGAGCGAAAAGAAATTCTATAAAAATAGACATACACACACTCCTCCCCTCCTAGAAACAAAACACATTTCTCTATATCCTTTCCGTTCTTACAATAATGGGTAGAGATTACAGCAGCATTATTCTCATCAACATATTGCGTAATATCTTCTAAACTTATAAAGCAAGTATCCCATTCACAAGGAAACCTATTGTGTTTATTTACAAATAATTGCCTTAATGGAAAAGTAGAAAATTCTGCCACACCAGAAAACCCATTTAAACTGGCGGAATATCCTTTTTCAAATAATGGATGCTCAGGAAAACGATTGTTATCCACAATATGAGATGAGGTTAATAATCTATGCTTGTTTTCAGGAGTAGGCTTAAATTTTGTCATATTTTTTTTAAAAAAGTGATTATATAAAATACGTAATAATTACCCTGATTCGCTACAAAAAAAAGAGTTCCAAATAAAGAATTTTCCAGTGGTTAGTTTGACCACAAGGATTCTTTAATTAAAACTCTAAGGGACTACAAAGATACAAATTATAAAATAAATAGTTACAAATGAGCGACATATCTAAAATAACGGCAAAACAAATACAACCCTATATTACTCCAAAACCACTTTCCGATCCATTACGCCATTTTCACTTATTAGCTTAAGGGTGTAAATGCCTTTAGCAAAGCCGCTAAGGTCAAATTGTTGTTTGTTGACACCAACAGTCGCTTTTATTTTATTGAGGGCTATTTCCTGACCTAATACATTTAAAACACTAAAAGAAACATCTATAGCTGTTGTGGCTGTAAATTCAATAGTAAATATACCATCAGTTGGATTAGGATAAATGCTAATGTTATCAAAATCAATTTCTGTAATTGATGTTGGTACACAAATAGATTGACAAGCTGCATATGAAGCATAAGTTCCATTTCCTGTGCCTGGGTCAATACAGTTTTCGTTTATACAGTTCCAAGTTGGCAATACACAACTTAACTGACAAGCCGCTTGAGTTGTATAAGCTCCATTACCTGTACCAGGGTCTTGACAGTTTCCTGGACTAATACAATCCCAAGTTGGCAATACACAATTAGCTTGGCAAGCTGAATATGAAGCATAAGTTCCATTTCCTGTTCCAGGATCTGAACAAGTACCTTGCCCATCACAATCCCAAGTTGGCAATACACAACTTGACTGACAAGCTGCTTGAGTTGTATAAGCTCCATTACCTGTACCAGGATCTTGACAGTTTCCTGGACTAATACAATCCCAAGTGGGTGTAATACAACTGGTTTGACAAGCTGAGAAAGTAGAATAAGTCCCATTTCCCGTGTTCGGATCAGAGCAATTACCTTGTCCATCACAATTCCAAGTTGGCAACACACAATTACTCTGGCAAGAAGATAAAGTAGAATACTGACCATTACCCGTTCCTGGGTCATTGCAATTACCCTGCCCATCACAATTCCATGAAGGAGCTATAGAATTATAATTAGCCGACCAACCATTATACCTAAGAGCAACATCAGACAGAAATTCCAGATACATACTCCCACCAGAAGAAGAAATATTAGGAGGTATAGTTACTCCTGAATATTGACCTAAAATAGCACTTGTATTATTAGCCCCATCATAAACTATCACTCCATCATAATTAAGTTCTGTGTCAAATGAAGAAAAGGAAAGAGATATTGAAGAAGCATTAGGCGGTTGAATTAACCATGAGCAATCACTATTATTTGCATAAAGATTACTTCCACTACCATCAGTAAAAGAGCCACTTGAACTTGTTAAAGTTGTTGTCCCAGAACAATAGCCTGCTTGTGTAGAAGTATAATAAGCGTCCCAACCCTGACTATTTACTTCAAGGTCTGAATAGAATCTAACAAGCATTGAACCTGTAGTAGATGTTATACTTGGAGGGATATTATTACCTGAGAATATACCTAATGAAGGAGATGAAGTGTTAATTCCATCAAATATTTCAACAGCATCATAAACAGTACCGTCAGAAGCAGGGAGTTCTAAATCAAAACTTGTAAAATTTAAAGTAACACTTGTGGCTTGTGGCGGCTGTATTAGCCAAAAACAATCTAAATTATTACAATAATTATTAGTACCACTTCCATCTAATATTGGACCATAATCAGAGGTATTTAGAGTAGAAACTCCTGCACAACTCGCATTACCTGTAGATGTATAATTTGCATAAAACCCTCCATAGGTATCCATAAAATCTGATGAAAATACAATAACCATTTCTCCAGTAGTTGAAGTGATATTATTAGGTATATTATTTCCAGAATATACAGCAATTTGATTAGTTGCTGCTAAATCATCATAAATAACTAAACCATCATAATTTAGTTCTGTATTAAAAGATGAAAACGAAAGAGTAACTGAATTTGCACAAGGAGGAGCAATATACCAATAACATATTTGATTATTACCATAATTACTACTTCCAGAACCATCATTAAAAGAACCTGTAGGTGATGACAAAATAGTGCCTCCACTACAAGAAGGAGTATTACCAAATACTTGATAGTTTGCTGACCATCCACCCTCATTAATTGATACATCAGAAGTAAAACGAATACACATTGCACCAGTTCCTGAAGTTGTATATAATGTTTGTGGAATAGAGTTACCCCATAATGTTGCTAATAAAGGTGAGTTTATACTTGGACCATCATAAACAAATACAGTATCGTAATTTGCTTCAGTATCAAAGTAAGTAAATGTTAACCCAATTTGAGTAGCTCCAGCAGGTGCAATTACCCATTTACAATCTGAATTATTATTGTAATCAGCACTTCCACTACCATCTGTAATTGTGCCACTTGCTGCTGTTAAATTTGTAGTACCACTACAATAACTATTAGGGCTATTACCAATACCTACTGCATACCATGCCTCTTGCACTGCGGTATATTCTGCTGACGGATTACCATACAAATCGTCTGCTGATTGTAAAGAACCATAATAAGCATTAAAATAAGTTGCATTTGACGGTAAGTAGATAATTAAATTTCGATAAGCTATTTTACTTGCATCATTCATTCCAATTCCTGTAACTGTATAAGAATTTCCAATATCATTCGTACCTGAACCACCCTGAGAAAGTAAATAAAACCAATGATTTTGAACGCCACTATTTGTGTGAACACCACCATGGTCTTGTGTGCTATTTGGATTTATCCAATATTGACCATTGTACGTATTAGGATCATTTTTAGCATTAGGATTTGACATTGAACGCATATAAGTACCGCTTACAAAAATATCTTCTCCAATTGTCCAGTCAGGATTAACACCTGAATAAAATTCAATACAAGTTCCAAAAATATCCCCAAAGGACTCATTTAATGCTCCTGACTCTCCTTGGTAATCCAAACCTCCATTACCATTATTATCTACAACCAAATGGGTGAATTCGTGTCCCTCTACATCAAGACCAACAACTGGATTATTAAGCGTTCCATCTCCAAGACCATAAGACATTATATTATAAGGAGAACCCAATGCATATGCATTATTAGGGTCATTACCATTTTGAGATTGTAAAGTTGGAGGATTGATATAATTTTTAATAACACCCCCATTATTATCATAACTATTTCTTCCGTGAATAGTCAAATAATAGTCATAGGTTTTTTCCATTCCCCAATGTACATCAGTTGCTAAATCTCCCAACCCAATATCATAAATTCCATTATTACCATTAACTGACCAACTTTGTGTTCCATTATTTGCAGACAATATAAAAGAACCTCCAAAGTCATCTGAACTAGAAACATCAAACTCCCATAATTCAACTGTGTATGGAGGGTTAGACATAAAAACATTTATATTATTAAAAGTAACTATTGGGAAGGTATTGAGAAAAGGGTTTGAGTAATGAACTATTTGATTTGAACCATTTTTAACAATTATGTATAAGTCAGGAGTTTGGTCAATAAATGAATTATACCACCAACTCTGTGATACATTTGAAATTGTAAATGAAGTTAATCTAGGATTCCCTGCCCAATTTGCAGAAGAGTTAATAAAGTCTGTTGAACCAGTAAATCCACTAGTTGTAAACCCTGTTGCACTGGTAGCATTATATGTTTCAATATTTCTTCCACTTTCTCTTAAACGGTAACTTCCTCCATAACTATCACAAGTAATATTTTGTGTGCCACTATATAAGGTATTGGCTGTTCCTGGTACATCAGCATCTGCTATTAAACTTATTTTATTTAAAACCTCTCCTGTTGTTGCATCAACTAATACATTATACATTAAAAATGGTGAGTAGGAATCAATCCTAACCTTATATGCTAATTTTGCTTTATAATCATCTGCATCTGGTTTCCAATAAATAATAGTTTCAACAGGGTATTCATTTATTAAATCAGTAACCTCTAATGAAGTTTTAGCTTTTATTAATGCTTGTTCTTTAGTAAATAAAATTTGGATGTCAAAATTTTCAACTTCTAATATTTTCCCATTGATAGAACTTACTATTCCATCTTTTATATGAACCATTAATATTCCTCCATAAACAGGTACCCCTTTATATAACTGCTGATAATTAATATGGATAAATCCTAAATCATCATTCTTCTCAGCTATTTTTTGGAAAGTATGTTTTGAACTTAAATTAACCCAAGAATTAAATTCCTTTAATAAGGATTCATTATCAATATTCTTTTTCTTTAAATTCAACCAAACAGAACCATTTATAATTTCAACTTTTTGTTTTTCATCAGAAGATTGATTTCCATTAGGTATTATAACTGTATTGTTATTTTTGATGATTTTTTGCTGAAATGGGTTTGTAAAATTTGGAGTAATCTGTTTTACCTGACCAGAACTAATCAGTGGAATACAAAATAATGCTAAGACAATAAGTGAGAAGATTTTTTTCATTTTTTTAGTTTAAATAGTTGTACGTATTCATATAAAAGTGAAATAAATTTTTGTAAATTTAATAAATAGTTTTCACTTTACATAATTTTCATTTTTAGTTAAATTTTAATAATAGTATGGGTCATTATAAGAAGTTGCATCTTCCGCACTAATAATAATCACTATTATAGGTACTATTGCTGAAAGAGAAGCAGCAACCCAATAACCAACACTGTAAGGAGGTACTGTTACAATCTTAGCTATTTCATTATTCTTCTTGACATCAATCTTATAGTTAGCATCCAATGCTTCCTTATATACCCAGCTATCAATAGAATAACTTACATTATGCATTCCTAAAGGAACATTGTTTATCGTTACAGATTTTACATTTTTCTTATTTACAATTATATTATCATCAATAGAAACAAATGTTTTTTCGGTTGCTTTAGTTGGCTGTAAAACAATTCTTCCTGTATTTTCACTTTCATACTGATAGTCAACATAAATATGTTTTGCACAAGAGGAAAACAGTAAAAGTGAACAGATTGATATTTTTAAAATGTTTTTCATAATTTTTAGTTTTTATTAATTAGTTAAATCTATAGCCAACCCCTACAGAAATATTAAGCATTTCTATAAGCATATCACCAGGTATCTTATCACTATAAATAGCAATATTCCCATTATCATCATAAGTTACGGTTTGACTAAAGGATGGGTAAGTTGAAAAATAATCGGCATTTAAGGATATAGCCATATTTTTATTTACATTAAATTTAAGTCCCATACCAAAATTGTAAGCTACTTCCTCAGCAGAAGTAGATTGAATAGTAATATAATCACCATAATATCTATCTGTAAATTTAACCTCAGGAACTACAACAAATGAATAACCGACTAATGCCCTAATATCAAAATCAACTTTATCAGAAGGAAAAGATAAGAGTAAGCCACCCATTATATTATCTGAAACCCAAGAATCCCCTGTAGCTTTCCAATCCCCTGGAATTCCCAAAATGTCACCAGAAAAATATTCACCATCATAAAATTCATTTGAACTTTCTGAGAATAACATAGTAAACCCTATATTATTAGAAAACTTATAACTAAAGTTGATATTTAAATTTAAGCCAGTTGTTGCAAAACCTGCTTCCTCATTATTAAAACTATGACTTGCAAAATCGCCTACAGGAAAGGAAGGTCCAATACTAAAACCTATAAACCCTCTACTATACCAACTATTACGAATAGGTGTCATTGAATTTTCAGTTCTATAAGTTACTTTTTCTTCAGCTATAAATTCATCAAATAAGTCCTTTGTTCCATCACTATACCTAATCATTAAAATTTCTGATTTTGCAAGAAAATATACTGGTCCATCCTGACTTTTCCTGAATTTTATTTCAGTATTCCCAACCTCAATAACTTTTGCTTGTATATCTTCTCCTGTTTTTTTAGTAATAACATCTTGTGAGAAACATATATTTGACATAAATATAAGCACAGCCAACACATATCCTTTCTTCATTCTCTTTTAATTTTTGGGTTAAAAACAGTCCAAAAGTAAAGACAAAAAACATAAGAATTCAGGCGACTTTGTAATCGCTATTAAAATGAAGATAAACGCTAATAAAATAACCGTTAATCGTTATTCTTAACCCTTTCTAAAAAGGATTTTTTAAGCCGTGTAACGACAGGTATTTTGCTGTTTTCGGCTAAAAACAAATAATAATAAGTATCTTAGTAGGATATAAAAAAGAAACGCCTCAATTAAGAGGCGTCAGGTCAAGAATTACTATCCTTAGTGTTGTTTAATGCTGCAAATATATAATAATTAATTTTCAATTTCCTTTCTGTTGGCTCCAAAAATGCTTGTGCAACAAATATAAGTAGCTAATACCCAATTAAAAAAGATAGTAAAAAAGAAATAATGCAAAAAATGTGCAATAAAATGAACATTATTTGTAGTTTTGCGTAATATATTTATAAGATTGAATAAATTTATAGTTGAAGTTCTGGAGGAGGGAAATGTAAATGAATTTTTAGGAGATATTCCTGAACAGATAAGAAGTAGATTCTTCAGAGATATGGATATGTTGGAAAAGGGAATGTCTGGTACTTGGCTTAAAAGCCTTCCTGGTACTGATAAACTCTATGAATTTAGGCAGCAAGATGAGAAAACTTGGTATAGAATATTAGCCTTTATGAGTAAAAATCCTAACAAAGGACAGCCTAAACTTGTATTGTGTGCACATGGTATAACTAAGGATCAGAATAAGCTACATAAAAAGGAATTTAAAAAAGCTGAAAAATTAAAAAAAGAGTATGCTGCTAATCTATTGAAAGAAAAAAAGAAAAATTAAAAATCTAAAAGCAAATAATTATGAAAACTTTATCCTTAAAACAAATAAAAGACCAACATTTAGGAGTAGTTGGCACAGATAAAAGAGATGAATATGAAACGGCACTAGCTGCTGAAATATTAGCTATTGAACTAAAGAGAATAAGAAAGAAAAAGAATATTACTCAGGTTAGGTTGGGTATAATTTCGGGAGTTGATCGCTCCCAAATTTCAAAAGTAGAAAATAATAAGTCAAGTGATGTATTGGTGGGTACTATGGCTAAACTATTTAAAGCATTAGGAAAACAAATAAGTTTTAAAATCACAGATATTCCTAGTGAAATAACACTACAACAGGAAACGCAAAAACACACAACCGCTTAATCCTTTTCAACAGACTTTCTGTATTTAAACCTAATGGCTAAATTTGTTCCTGCACCTAAAGCAAATTGCTGTAATGAAGGTAAATCTTGAAGTTTTTTAAGGGTATTGAGTAAGGATACTGAAACTTCCATTACACATTGAATCGTAAAAATGGTCTTGAACTATAACGACTTGCAACTAACTTACAAATGTCATTGCTTATTGTTTCCTTAGTAGTTTTTAATATATTCAAAATTTCAGATTTAGAAAAATAAAGTTCTAAAGTAGTAATATCCTTTTCAAATTCTTTTTCAGATGTAAAAAACAATGCTCTTGGTATAATTATATCTTTATCCTCCTTTAATTGGAGCATATTAATATCCATATCCCAAAACAAATGTTTTGGAAATAGAGTCTTAACCGATATGTTCTTTGTTGTTTTCACTTTGCAAATATAGGGACTTATCTTTGATACGAAAAATCAAGTGTTTTGTTTAGCACTTTAGTCGTTATTTTTAACCCTTTCCAAAAAGGATTTTTTAAGCCGTGTAGCGACAGGTAATTTGCTGTTTTCGGCTAAAAACACACAATCTTCCTCTCGGCAATATTTTTGAACCAAATTTAAGTTTACCAAATAGGATTTGTGCGTACGGAAAAAAGTTTCTTGTGGCAATAACTCCTCCAAGTCCTTTAGGTTTTTAGAAACTACTACTTCTCTACCATCCAATAGATGGACAGCTGTGTAACTTCCACTTGCCTGACAAAAAACAATATTATTCAAGTGTTCAAACAAATACCCTTCAGGAGTTGACAAAGCAATCTTTTCAAAAGTAATAGGGCTATTATTTAAGTTTTCCAATAATAAGGACATTCTCTCATGGGTAAACTGCACTTCTTGTTTTTCCTTAAACCTCCCTATGGCTTCAATTAACAATCGAAAATCAATCGGCTTACTTAAATAATCCAAAGCAGCATATCGGAATGCCTTTAAAGCATAATCAGCATAAGCAGTAGTAAATATAATCTCAAAATTTGGGTTCTTAAATTTTTCTAAAAGCTGAAAGCCATTTTCTTCTGGCATTTCAATGTCCAAAAAAACCAATTGAGGTTGAAAATTCTGAATACGCTCAAAAGCTTCCTCTACACTTTCGGCAGTAGCGACTACTTTTACATCAGAACAGTACCTTTTTAGTAATTTCTGTAAGGAGTTACGGGCTTTTACTTCATCATCAACTATTAGTGCTTTTATCATTATATCTTTAATTTTAATTCTACACGAGTACCTTGTGCTAAGTCGGTAATTTTATGCTGATACATTTTAGTATCCTCTAACTGATTCAAAGAGTCTAAACGTTCCTGCATTAATTTTAATCCTTTCGAATCTGCTGAAAGTTTTGCTTTTTTTCTTCCTATTCCATTGTCTTCTATTGTGCAAACAAGTTGTTTATTTTGTTTTGAAATAGAAATGCTAATCCTTCCTTTCGTTTTTATTCCGTGTTTTATGGCATTTTCAATATACGGCTGTAGGATAAGTGGTGGCACATGGGTAAGGTGAGTATTTACTTCAATATTCCATTGAACTTTTAAGTCATCACCAAACCTTAGTTTCTCTAAGTTAAGGTACATTTTTAATAAAGCAATTTCTTCTTCCAAGCGTATTTTTGATTGAGAAGAATAACTCAAAACCAATCGCATAAGTTGTGCACAATCCGACAAATAAATTCTTGCTTTTTCTTCATCATTATCCAATAACAAATCCTGAATAGAATTTAATACATTAAACAGAAAATGAGGGTTTAATTGCGAACGAACTGCCCTAAGTTCCAATGCCGCTTTTTGCTTTAACAAGTCTATTCTTTCTACTTCCTTTTTGTGCTTTTGTTTTATTCTTATATTCATTAACTGATAAACAAAAAGGAAAATAAATGTACAGAACAATAAAATAAACCATCCTCTTTTCCAAAAGGGAGAAATGATTTCAAAACTTAATTCTTCTATTGATGACCACTGCTGATTGGGTAATCTGCTTTTTATATTCAATGTGTATTTATCAGCAGAGAGATGAGGGAAGGTAACACTTCTTTGTTTACTTACTTCACTCCAAGGATTATCGTTCAGTTTCCAACTAAATTCAGCATATTTTCCTGCATTCAATTGTATAGCTGTAAAGTCAATTGTGATGTTATTGTCTGTATAACTAAGTACTCTTTCTTTATTAAAATTAGAAATTCCCCAAACCTTAAAGTCAGTAAAGACTACATTGGGAGGAGATAAATTTGCTTGCTCATTTTCAGGTACATATTTATGAATATAATCTTCCTCCGTTTCTGCAATATTGATAGCAATTAGCAAAGTACTATCCCTCAACAATTCAATTCCTTTATTATGACAAAAATCCAATGACATTCCATTTGTGGTCGAGTAAGTATGAATATAACTAACTTCATCCAAAGAATCAATATCTATTCTGTTCACCCCATCATTTGTTCCTACCCACATACAATTTCTATATTTATCCCATTGTAAGGATTTTATTTGTGGGTCGCTCAACTGTTTATAATAATGATCAAAACCCTGATGATTGTAACGCATCAAACCAAATGAAATACTACCTAACCAGATATTTCCCCATTTATCTTTTTCCAAAACCATTAAAGAGTGGTCTTGCATTCCATCCGCATTATTTAGTAATTTTAAGCTATGCCCATTCCAAAAAAGTAATCCTTTTGAACTTGCTATCCACAAGCCCTTTTTTGTTGCTAAAATGTCATAATACATTGCTCCTACAGTCTCAGTAGGGAAATCGTAAAAATCATTCCCTTTTGAATAGTATATATTCAATCCTACAGCATAAAAAGTAGCTGTATCATTTGCACAAATATCATATGCAAAATTTGCTTTCATGTTTTTGGGAGTCGTTTTTACTTCTTCAAAATCATTCTCTTTCCACTTATATAATCTCCCTCCTATTCCTGAAGCCAATAATTCCCCTCTTTCATTTGTATCCATACAAAGTATAAATCGGTCTTTTGCATTATCACTTAAAGGAAAATGAGAAATTACATCATTTTTCTGATTATAGATTCCATTTTTTCCTCCAAAAAACAAATCCTTTTTATATTCAATTATAGGAAAAACCCCAGAACTATATTCTTCTAAAATCGTTTCAAAAACTGGCTTTTTTACTAAAGTAATACCTGCATTACTGGCAATCCATAATTTATTATTTTTGGTAAGTAAAAGTTGCAGTATTGTCCTATCAAACTTTTCTCCTCTGGAATCTATTTGCCTAAATTCATTATTTTCAAAAGCCCAAAGTCCATCACCATAAGTCCCGAAAACTAATTTATCATTTATATATTTTGCATCTTTCACTCCATCTTCAAATGGTAGTTCAAAATATATTTTTTCTGACCAATTTATAAGCTGAGTAGGTGTGAAAACCCAAGTTATATCATCTTGTTCTACAATCGTTACATTTCCTTTATGCTCAGGGTAAAACAAAGTATCATCACCATATAAATGCAAACCATTTTTAGTAGATACCCACAAATAATCATCTGCTTCCCAAATATTATATATATGTGTTTCTGGGAGAGAAATTCTGTTAAAAATAGAATCCTGAAATTGATATAAACCATCCTTTGCACCCATATACAACTGATTGTTCAATTCCTTAATTACTAATATTTCCTTCGAATAAAGCGAATTTTCCTGAACAGGAACAGATATAAATTGGTTTTGATAAAACTTATTAACTCCCTTATTTGTACCAACCCAAAGTGCTCCCTTACTATCCGTATTTACCCAAGTAATAAAATTACTATTTAGTCCATCCTCTGTAAAGTATTGAGTACAACTATTGCCATCATAACTATTTAACCCATAGATTGTTCCTGCCCACAAAAACCCATCTTGGTCTTGGCATATAGTTAATACGCCATTTGCCGATAATCCATTCTCTTTATTAAGTAAACTATAGTCTAATTGTTGTGCATTTACGCACTGAAAAATTAAACACATTATAATAAAAAGGAGTCGATTCATTGCACAAAGATATATATCTAAAATGTATTTATAAAAATAAGTTTTTTATCGTATCCATTATATCAATAAGCGTTTGATATTTATATTTTAACGTTATATATATTTAATTCTTTAGAACCTTTTTTATATGCTTAAATATATAAAAAAAATTACACTAACTTCTGTCGTAATATAAGCATATCGGCATCTATTTTCGATTCTATAACCTGTGCGTATATTTGAGTTGCTTTTATATTATTATGCCAAGCATTTTTGATACTGTTTCTATTGGCACTCCATTTGTTAGGGTAACCGTTGTCGCAAATGTATGTCGTACACTATGAAGTGTTATATTTTTATTAAAATCACATATAACAGCAATAGTCTTTAATGCATTATTCACTTTTTGATTACTTATAAGTGGAAATATTTTACTTTCATCTATATGTTGGTTATATTTTCTCAATTTAATAATTTGAGAAATAAAATAGGAAGATTGGAAGGAATATTTGTTTTATGCTTTTTTATATAAATCCATTGAAACCCATCTTCTCCAATCTTTACATTTTCTATATTTAAATTATATAAATCTATATATGAAAGAGCTGTGTAACACGCAAATAAAAATATATCTCTAATTCTGGATAAACTCTTGTTAAAGAATACATTAGTTAAAGTATATAATTCATGTTTGGATAAATATACTCGATTCGTCTTTCTAAAACTTATTTTAAAGCCTATAAATGGGTCTTGAGATATATAATTATGCTTTAAACAAAAATTACTAACCTTTTTAAGCCTTTGCATATGCTTCATCATTCCATTATGATTACATTCTGTTTCTAATAATATATATTGAGAAAAATTATATATAAAATCATAATTTATCTTGTTCAGTAATATATCTGTTGTGCTATATGTGCTTTGGATATAAGACCTTAAATGTTTTATGGTAGTTTTATAATTTTTGAAAGAACCGTACTTATATTCTTTTCCTATAAGTGCTTCCATATTATCATTATGATATATAAAAATATTAATTAAACTATTCATTATTACATTGCCATCTTTATAATAATCAACAATCGTCTTTGCCGTAATAATTATATTTATTTTAGCTAACTCATCAAATTTATCTATTAGATTAACCTTTATCTTATCTAACTTTTGATTTTGCACTTTTCTATCTTCTTCAATTACTTTAGTTGTTAAGGAATCCCATCTTTTATAAGAAACATCAATTTTAGTATTAAATTGGGAAACTGTACCCATCATACCTCACTCTACAGTAAATAGGTGTTTTTCCGTTTTTCTTCATCAATACCTTACGAGCAATGAATCCTACAAATAATTTGTGTTCCATGTTTTCAAATATATTAAATTAGTAATTAAAAACTACTTAATAATTTGATTTTAAATGAATTATATTAAAGATATGTTGACTTATATCTTTAAAGATATTGCATTACTGGGGAGAAATTATAAATATTTAAAAAAATAAAATCTCGAAAAAAATGAAAAAATGAAAATTTGCACCACTTTCTAGCCATTATCAGGTTAAAAATTTGCACCACTTTTTGCACCGTTTGTTTTTTTTTATGTGGTTTACCCCTATAAAAGCAAAAAAAACATATTTTTTAAAATATGATTTAATTTACAGAATTATTACCTGATAATCAATGCTTTACTCCTAAAATAGTAGGTTTTAGAAGGTAAAAGTGTCGGGGTAGCAGGATTCGAATCTCCCCCTTTACTTTTCATTATGTTAACACTTTTGTTAACAGCCTTTTATATCAAATAATTGCATGTCAAATATATAAAATAATTATACATTTTCATTCCAATAATTAACAACGTTATATTTAACTAAAATTCTAACATCTATTCAATATCAGATATACTTATTTGTAAGTTTAGGTTTGTTTGTTTTGTACGAATTACTAATGTGTATGACTGCTTACTCAATTTAATTTTATTTTTTCTTTCAATACTTCCGATAAATACAATCTTATTTTTACTCAGAATCTAACTCATCATCCCCTTCTGGCAACTCTAATGCTTTTACAGATTGTATAGCATTACCAGCAATTCCTTTAATAGAAGCATACATATCAATGGTATTAGTGGTTACTTTTTCAATTTGTTTGTCTCTTTGTTTCCAAATACGTTGCATAGAGCGTTTTTCGCTTTCTAAATCCGATTTCATTTGTGTAAAGCCTTCAACAATAGCTTCTACTTGCATTCTAAAGGTGTTTCCTGTAAGAAAAGTATAAAGTATCTCCATTTTATCGCCTTTGTTATCCTGAGTGCTAATAGCAGTACTTAATTGCACAATAGATTGCCTAAGGACAGCGCAAAGCCCTTTAAACTCTTCATAGTTACAAATCCAAATACCATCCTTTAAACCCATTCTATCCATATCAGAAGGCATAACTTCTGTAACTAACACACCAATATTTGCTCCTTTATCCCTAATGTCTGCTTTAAATTTCTCTATCCAGCTAGGTTGAAAGTCTTTGGTACGTTTACTTTCATAATAAATTGTACCGCAATTTTGAGCTGTACGTGTATTAACGTGCTGCAAACAATCTCCTCCTCTTGCCCCTTTCTTTATTTCTTCAACTGAATCTAGTGGAAATTGAGCTGCTAACCATTCCTCTATTGCTAATTCTTGAACCTCTCCTTGCATTTGCATAGAACCTTGCTCCTGCTTACGCTTCATTTCTTCAGTTAGCTTCTTTTGATCTTCTAACTGCTTTTGCATTTCTTTAAAACGCAATTCATTCTTATCCTCTTCTAACTTTCTGATTTTCTCTTTCTCAGTAATTAAAGTTTCGTTTAATTTCTTCTGAGCATCAGCTTCAGCAGCTTCTTTTAATTCACCTTTCTCACGTTTTAGCTTTTCAATTTCAGCTTTAGAACGGTTGAGTTCTTTTACTTGCTCAGATTTTTCGTTTAACTCTTTTTGTAAAGCTTCAAACTGTTCAGATTGCTCCTCTTTTAATTTAGATTTTAACTTTGTCTCAATAGCTTTTTTCTCTTCTTTTAGTTGAGACTCTAAACGCTCTTGAAACAATTCGTTTTCTTTCTTTTTTGCTTTCTCAAAATCAAGTTTCTTTTGCTTTAGCTTTTCATGTTCTGCCTGATTCTTCTTCTTCTCCTCAGCTATTTGAGATTGATACTTTTGTTTAATTTCGTCCTCTAATTGATGTGCTAAAATATCTTGAACATCTATTGATGTTCCACAATTAGGGCATTTAATTTGGTTTTCATTTTTCATAATTACCTTTCAAATTCAAATGTTTTATATTCAGTTTCTCCTAAAAAAGCAAACTTTTTCTCAAACAAACCAGCAAGTTTCTGACTTGCTGTAGCAAAAACTACTTGCCTGTTCTCATTAATTACTATTTCTCTTAAATAATCTAGAAACGATAATATATTTAAATCATCTGTATATGTAACTGGATCATCAAATAATATCAAATTCGGACCATTTTTTAATTTTTTATTTAAAGCAAGAAAAATTGATAGAGCCAAAGCACTTCTTTGACCTGTACTTATCTTATTAATTGGAACTTCAACATCTTCAATACGTCTCTTTAAGTAGATTGAATTTTCAGAATCACTAAAGATTATTTTTGAAAATTCATTAGGAGAATGAATATTTTGAAATATTTCCTGTATTTCAATTTCGTTATCTTTAATGAAATCTCCCAATATGGTTGATTCATTATGGTTACTAAGTATATCAAAAATTACTTCTAATCCACTATCCAATCTATTGCAATCTGGTTCTAGTATTTTAATTCTACTTTTTGAATCATTTATTAATTTGTTAGCTAAAACCAATTCTTTTTGGTCTCTAATTGATTTTTTTATATCCTCATAAAGAATATGTAGTTTATCTAATTTCTGACTCAAATTACTAATATCTTCTTCTTCAGAATATGCAAAAAAATCTTTTAAACTATTAAAATTAACTATGCCAGTTTTTAGAAGTTCTATTCTATAATTAAAATCTTTTTCGTACTCAATTAAATTAAAACTTGGAGCTACTTCTTCTATTATTTTATTTTGAGCTTTTTCATTTAATAATAATTTTTCTTTAATTTTACTTGTGGAATTACTAATATCCGAAAGTTCCTTTTTTAAAGCTAGATATTGTTTTTCAAACATTGTTTTTTCTGAAAATGAAAATTTCATTTCACTAAAATAATTTTCAAACTCTTCTTTTATTTCCTTAAATTCAACTTCATAAAACCCCTTGTCTTCTAATTCTTGCTTAAGCATTTTAAAGCCAGAATTACTTTCAATATTTTTACTATTTCTATTTTTTACTAATTTAAATTGACTTTTAATTTCATTTAGTTTTAACTCGGAGTAGCTATCATCACTATGTATTATTGAAATTGCTTTTTCAATTAAATGAGTGTTTTTAATAAGAATATTAATAATCAATAATTCCTTTTCTACATCAATTAATTCTTTGTTGAATTCATCTATTGATACATTTTCCTTAATATTCTTTTCAATTTTAGATATTCTTTCCTCTAACACTTCATGCTCAAATTTTGTATCACATAGAGGACATTCTTCTGCCTTATTATTTAAGGTAATATATTGCTTTCCATAAGATTTTATTTCGGAAATAATACTTTGTAATTTATTTAAGTTGACTTTTAAATTTTTAATTTTTAATTTTAATTTCTTTTGCTTTTCCAATAAGTTTGTTTGCTTTCTTATTTGTACACTTTTTAAGTTTGCAAAGTTGGTATTAGAATCAAAAGCATCTAAATCAGAAATACTTTCAATGATTTCAAGTGCACGTGAATCTCTTTTAATTTCAATTGAAACCTTGCTTATCTGGTCACTTAACTTTAATAATTCAAAACTGGATTTCTCATCAAAATATTTTTTTGCTGACTTTAAAATTTGAAAACTAATATTCTTTTTATTTAAAAGAACTTTATTACTTTCAATACCTTTTTTATCAATTTCAATTTCACTTTTAATTTTATTACAAGCAAATAGAGCCTTTTGTAACTTTTCTAATTCCTCTTCCCAACTTTTTTTTGTTCTAAGTTTTATAGTAGGTAAAAATTGATTTAGTGAATTTATATGGGATTGTGATGTATGATGGTCTTCAATAAAATCATTATAATTTTCATCATAATTTTTTGGAAGCTTTTTTGTCCAATTAATTTCCTTAGAATATTCTAGAAAAGTTTTGAATTTATCATCTGGATTTGATTTTAATTTAACTGAATCAATAATTTTAGAGGCCTCCTTAATATTATTCTTAGCTTCTCCTAATTCCTTTTTTCTATTATTATTTTCTTTTAATAATCTTTCTTTAAAACCAAAGAGTCTATCTTGAATTCTATTAAACTCAGGCCCTAATGCAATAGAAGATAAGTACTTAGATAATGAATTAATATCTGAATCATGTGATAGGTTATATGCAGCATCTGAATCATAGAAATTATATTTATTAAATGCTCTGTAAAGCTCGTTTCCTGATTTGTAAGCACTTGAATACCAAGCTATATCTCGTTGTCTATATTTAGCATTGTTATTTGGCGTATAATCATCGATAAACGCATTATCATCATTATATTCAGCATTTATACTTCCATTTTCCTCTACTGAAGTTGGATTGCTATAGTTTTTTCCTGCAATGGACAATTCGATTGCTTCTAGAAATGAAGTTTTTCCTGTGCCGTTTACACCTTTGATTAAATTTACTTTGCCCAATGAAAAATCTCTTTTTATTGGATATTTTCGATAATTAGGATTTAGTTTTAACCTTGATATTTTTTTTATTGATAAATCTGTGTTTATATTTGAAGATACTTGATTTGATTCCTCATCTTTTATTACCTCCTTTGTTAGATATCTAGGGACAGCTTGTGCATACGGCGCATTTGAATAAACTTCATCTAAATCGACTTCCTTTAATTTTTCTTTCCATAAATTAATAACATCAGCATCGACAGCTTTTTCAGATTTTTGATAATCAAAATAGTCAACTAACTCATCTGGTGTAAAGACAAATTTTCTTGTATAAATACTGTCCTTTTCGATTCTATGTTTGTCTAATTCAGAATAAGATTCACGAATAAATATTAAATAAAAATTCCATTGTTCATTACCTGAATTGTTATAGTATTCACTTGAAATATATTTTTCTTGGTAATCATTTAAATCAAATTCAAAATTATTATCACCATAATCAATAAAATAGGTTCCTAAAGTCAGGTCTTTATATTTCTGTTTTCCAAATAGAATATTTGAATCCTCAAGAAAATTGATTTCTTTTAATTTATCAGAAAGTAATAGTTCGATTTTATTTTTATTCATAATAAATTTTTAAAAAATTGAATTAGGTTTATCAGTTGAATCATCAGTAGCATCTGGTTTTTTTGTTGCACTAATATTGTAAATATTTGATCCTCCTTCTTTATACCAAACAACCACCATTTTTCTTGACTGGTATTTATCTTCTTCAAATAGGTTTCTTAATTTATCGTAGGTTCTTCGAGCTAAAGCTTTAGTGTTTCTACCTGTATATGCTATGGTAGCTTTGCGTTTACTATCATTAGTAACCAGATTATATTTATAATCATAACTTGTTCCTTTCTTGAAAAACATTACTTCTGAACAATTGTTTTTGAATGAAGATAAGCTATCAGGTAATAAATTTTCGTCTGTTAATATTTTCGAGTTGATGTCCTCTATTATATCTAAATATCTTTTTCTATCTTCAAGACTAAGTTCATCATAGACATAAGTAAGTCTTTTTATTTTTTCATTAGCATCAACTTGAAATGTTTCTAATCTATCTATTTTGTGCCATCCTTTATCATCTCCTTTAGTAGTAACGTTACCTAATGATAAATTAATTAACCTTTCCTTATCAATAAAATTAATTTGAGAATCTAGAAATATTTTGTTACTGCATTGGTATTCATCTAAAAAATCAGCAAACCCATCTTCTAAAACGTTAATGTCATCAAAATCAATATCTTCCCCATTCCATTTATAAACATTCATAGCTTCAGGCCCAGTTCTTCTAATCAAAGCTGTATTTGCTCCTGCTGAAGATGGTTTTTGGTTTGAAATTAGAAATACTTCTGCATAAGGATTCAGGTAATAATAATGAATTTTAGGTTTCGAATGCATGTAATAAAGCCCTTTACTATGATTATTAATAAATCTAGTATCACTATCAAATTCTACATCATTCGTTTTAAATAAAATAGATGATTTACTTAATTCAATTAAAGGTTCTGCCTTACCTGGACACATTGTTTTTCCAGCCCAATTAAGAGTTATCACATCTTTATTACTATACTTTAATATGGTTTTTCTGAAATTCACAAAGTAGTCATGTGAAGGTTTAGGATTCATTTGAGGATTTAATATTATATATGGATTATCATCCCAACGATTATCAATTTGTTCTTGAAATCTATCTGATATTGAAAAATTAGTAGCATCAGAACATATATTTGAAAATAAAAATATAGAATTAGGGCTATTTCTTAAAACATAAATATTATCTCCAAAGATATATTTCTTTCTTTCTTCTGGAGAACCCCAAACACCCATATGCACAGTTTTGAATTGAATTAATATAATTATCTTATTAATCCCATTCTGTTCAGCTTTAAAAACATAACATAAAGGATCTAAAAGAACTCCAGCTCCACCATTATTTAAGGCATTTTCATCAAAGTAAACTATGGTATTTTCATTTTCATGATTTTCTTTGAATGTTCTAATTTCATGCGGAGTTATTGACTCACAACAAATAGCCCATAACTTAGATTGATTTGGTAATCTTTCTTCGTTCTCCAATAGCCATTCAATTGAATTCCAAGGACAGGAATATTCAGGTGTCAAAGCTAAAGAGGAATTTTTAGATTTTGCAAGAGTAAAAAATGCATTAAATTTATCTGTACAGTCTTCATTATTTCCAAATCTTGTTGCTTCAGCAATAAAACTTCCCTTATGTTGAAATAATAATGTGGTATACAAATTTGTATCCTTAGTTAGAACCTCAAGATCTATACTTAAATCATTAATAACATTATCGATAAACTTAAATTCCATTTATAATTATTCTATTTAATTACTCTCCACAATTTTAATCTCCTCATCGTTTAAGGCATACAATTCATAAACCATTGTATCAATTTTACTATCTGTTTTATCAATTTCAGTTTTCAGGCTTTGGGCTTCTGCTTTTTTTGTTTCAAGAATATCCATCCAATCCAATTCATCTGTTTTGGTGAGTTTATTTATTTTAAGACCAAAGTTTATCTTTTATTAAGTACAACAATTGGTTATATGCGGTAAAGTTAATTACTATTTATTTCATCAATTGTTTTATCAATTAATGCTGTTATTTTACCAGTCTGAATGTCTGTATAATTTACTTCATGGGAGTTATAAAGGTCAATAGCAATACAATAATCTGGATTTACATAAAACTTTTTTGAATAATGCTTGTCCAAGTATCTATATAGAATATCTGCAAACATTCCTAATTCACTTTTATTAAATCCATTTAATTTTGCTACAAACCAAACCCCACCTATTTCTTCACTATCATTTTCTGAGAATGAAAAAATATGACAAGGTTTCGCTTCTACTGGAAGTCCTTCAATCTCAAGCAATAATTGATGTTTCACCTGCTTAAGAAAAGTTAAATCAACATTTGGTTTTAAATGTTGAAAATCATAATCTTTGAAATTATGTACAATATCTATATTTCTTTGAAATTGGTTTTTTATTCTTTTAATCTCTGAAATATTAATCTTATCTCTTAGAAGTTCAATTTTCTCGTCCAATAAATCCAAATTATTGTATCTAAAAGTATTTCTAATAGCACTTAAACAGCTAATCCAATAATCGCCACCTCCTGAATCATCATCTGATTTCTCTTTTACTTTTTTAAGATTATTTACAAAAGTGATTTTTGTTCGATCATTTTTCCCACGAAACTCAATCAGATTTTTTACAGTTATTTTTTTCATTTAATTTATTTCTTTTTACAATAATTTCCATACTACTTAGTTAATTATTACTGATAATTTCATAATCACTATTAGTTAAGCTTATTATTTATTATTACTATTCTCACCTATCCAGTATTTTTCTAAATTGATTAAAAATCCTTTGCATAAGCCTTAGGTCTTCTGTTACTATTTCTGCTGTTCCTCCCATTTCGGGGCTAAATTCTAGTGCTTCATTAAAAGTAGATTGTAAACCATTAATCAAAGTGATTTTTACTAAGTATTCTAGTTGATTATTCTTTAGATTTGAATTAGCCATGGGTGTAATTGCTGAAACTTTCCCAAGTAATCGTCCAAACTCATGATAGGGATAACTGTCTAGTTTAATATGTACTCTTTGTCCTGTTTTTACTTTCCCAAATCCATGAGCACTAATTTTTATATAACCAACATATTGATTGTTTTCAGGAACAACAACAAACAATTCAGTTCCTGCATTTATAAACTGTTTTTCATTAAGATTAGAGAGATAACTAAGCTTTCCTGAAAAGGGAGCAGTTAGCATATAGTTTTGCTTCCAAGAATTAATAAAGTTATCTATAGTATTTAAGGAAGCTTGAATACGCTCCTTTAGCGTTCTTTTTTTCTCATTAAAGTTATATTCTATCTCATTGAGTTGGCTTTCATAATCGGTTATGCTAATGCTATTTTGTACAACAACTTTATTCAAATTTTCTAGTTGTTGTTTGTTTTGGTTGAATACTGCCTCTTGATTAAAAAACTCCATTTTAGAAATAATTTCTTTTTCATATAATATGGTATTCATATTAAATTGTTCCTGAGCATTTGTGAGTTTTTTTTCTTCTAGAACTTTCTGCTTCTTGCTTATCTTAAATAAATCTTGGTAATTTCTAATTTGGTTTTTTAGCATTTTTATTTTTTTATCCTGATACCCATTATGAATTAGGATTTGAAAATCTGAAACTAGTATTTTCAATTGATTGTACTCTGATTGCAATTCTCCAAATACATGACTAGCATCATCAAACAATATAGGAAAGGGATTGTTACTTTCTAAAAGCTCTTTTATTTGTGGGGAAAGTGATTGCAAATAAGAAATACTAGCTTCACTTAATGGGCTTTCTATCTCAGCAATAAAGTCTCCTTTACTAACAAAGTCTCTTTCATTAAAATATAGCTTTTGCAATTTTCCATTAGCTTTGCTTACTAGTTTTATAGGTGGTATTTCTGTTGTGAGTACAAAATTACCTTGGATCACATCAGGATACTTTACAAACCAAGAAAGCCCAATAAGCAAAAGAACAATACCAAAAATAACAGTAATCCCCCAACGAATCATCCATTTAGGAACATAGCCCAAGATTTCTTGAACCTCATTACTTCTAATTTCTATTTCTTCTAACTCTGGCATTATGAAGTTTCTAGTTTTTCTAAGTCCAATTGATTTTTTACTAAATTATAATAGCTTCCTTGCAGCTTTACTAGTGCTGCATGTGTTCCTTTTTCGACTATCTTTCCTTCATCTAATACAACTATTTGGTCAGCATTTTTTACTGTACTTAATCGGTGTGCAATAACAATTGCTGTTTTATCTTTAAAGAAAGTGTTAAGGTTATCCATAATTACTCTTTCGTTTTTTGCATCTAAAGCAGAAGTAGCTTCATCAAAGAAAATAATATCAGGATTCTTATATACTGCTCGAGCAATAAGGATGCGTTGTTTTTGCCCAGTACTCATTCCTACACCCTCCATGCCAATTTTAGTATTATAGGCTAATGGAAGGCTCTCAATAAAGTCTTTAATATTTGCAATCGTAACGGCATACCCTAATTTCTCTTTATCAATATTGTCTTCACCAAGTGCAACATTTTCAGCAATACTTTCATTAAATATATAACCCTCCTGCATTACTACTCCACATTTATCTCTCCAAGCGCTCTGAGTGAATTGTTCTAAGTTCTGCTCGCCATACCCTATTTCTCCGTCCTCTGGCTGATAGAAGCGTAATAAGAGCTTCATTAAGGTAGTTTTACCACTTCCACTAGCACCAACAATTGCGGTTGTCTTTTTGTGAGGAATAGAAAGGTTTATTTTCTTTAAAACAGATTCTGTACTTCCAGTATAGCGAAAAGAGACATCTGATAAAGAAATATCCTTATTAGGAAGTATTTCTGAGCTTTTTTCATCATTGATATTATCTTCATCTTCTTTGTTGTGAATTTCTGATAATCGTTCTAATGCAATCTTAGCATCCTGATATGAATATACAAAACCAATAAGTTGTTGAATGGGGGCATTCAACTGACCTATAATATAGGATATTGCCATCATCATTCCTAGAGTTATATTGCCATCAATTACTAGTCTGGCAGATAGAAATATGATGAAGATGTTTTTGAGTTCATTAATAAAATTTGATCCAATAGATTGTGTTTGTTCTAAGGAGAGACTTTTAATTTTGACTTTAAATAAGCGTGCTTGTATGTACTCCCAACTCCACCTTTTTTTTCGTTCAGCATTATGCAGTTTTATTTCTTGCATCCCATTAATAAGCTCAATAACCTTAGAGCGTTCATCACTCAATTGAGAAAACATCTTATAGTCTAGATCCTTTCGTTTTTTCAAGAATATCATTACCCATCCAATATATAAAATACTTCCCAAAAAGAAAATACTAAAAATAGAAAGGCTGTACCAAGCTAGTACTATGCCAAATATAATAAGGTTAAAGAATGAAAAGAGCACACTTAATGAAGTTGTAGTAAGTAGCGTCTCTATTCTTTTATGGTCATTAATCCGTTGCATTAAATCACCTGTCATTTTTACATCAAAATAAGAGATAGGAAGTTTCATGAGTTTAATAAAGAAATCAGAAACTAAGGAGATATTGATTCGTGTGCTTAAATGTAGTAGTATCCAACTACGAATAAATTCAGTTGCAATACGCCCAATAAATAAACAGAGTTGAGCAATAAGAATAAGAGTTATAAAATGTACATCTTGATTTTGTATCCCTACATCAACTATGCTTTGCGTTAAGAATGGAAATATAAGTTGGAGAGTACTTGCTACTAAAAGACTAAGCACTAATTGCCACAAAAACTGTTTATACCTGAAAACATACTGAAAGAGAAAACCTAAACCTTTTTCTTCCTCCTTATCATCACAAGCCGTTTCTTCTAAAGCTGGGGTAGGTTCTAATAACAAAGCAATTCCTTCCTCTGTTTTAGTACTAGCATTATTTCCTATCCAATGCTTAATAAACTCTTCTTTAGCATACTCTAATAAACCATGAGCAGGGTCGGCAACATAAACAGTATTTCCTTTTACTTTATAGGCTACCACAAAATGATTTTGATTCCAATGGATAATACAAGGTAAGGGGGCTTCATTCTTTAATTTTTCAAAATTAATTTTTACTCCCAATGTTCTAAATCCTATTTGCTCGGCAGCTGTTGCTATATTACTAAGTGATGAACCAGAACGATTGGTTTCAGATAATTTGATTATTTTTTGTTGAGAGATGCTTTTACCGTAATGATTGGAAACCATTCGTAAGCAGGTGGGTCCACAATCTTTTTGATTTATTTGTTGATAGAATTGAAATAACATTAGATAGGTTAATTTATTTTCATGAAACTTTCATCAGGAATAACTATATTTATTGTATTAGCTTCATTAAGATACATTGAAGTATACCCTATCCCTAATTGACCATCCATTATTCCTTTTAAATAAATAGATTTAGACTCTATTTCTTTGGAGCTATGAAGTAAGTCAGCTATTAAAAAATCTTTTGTAGTACCTTTAAAATAATTGGTAGTAATAATTCTACCACAGACTCCATTACTAATAGAATAATCACTTGATAATAAATTTTTATCTATTTTATTTAAAATAAATTTTACCTCTTCATTTTTATGAAGTAGATTATATGAAAATATTACTCCTGTCATACCTCCTGACCAACTATAAGTATTTAATATTTTAATATCCTTTAATAAAATTAATTTATCTAATGATTCTGATAGTTTACTAATGAGATTATTAATTATTATTTTTTGATTTGAATTAATAAAATTTTTAACTGTTAAAATTGATAAGATAGGCAATATACCACTACATCCTCCTGCTAATGACCATGAGTTTATATTTATTGATTTGTCTTTGAGGTAATAATTAATTTTTAAAATATAGTTGTCTATTATTGAAAGAATTAGATCGTTATTACTAATTAATTCAAAATTATTAATTAAAAAGAGTAAAAAACTTGACTTGCTATTAAGAAAAACAGGAAATTCATTATCCTCTTTCAAAGATGAGTTAAAGTCCGATAAAATTAAGTGCTCAAACTCTTCATCTCTATTCTTTGAATCTAAACTTCTTAATATAAGATAATTAATTAAAACTGAGCATGGAAAAAGGTAAGCAGAAAACTTGAGAGTTTCTTTTTTTGTCTTTTCCATGTAATTTTTAATCTGAGCATCTATCATTTCAGAAATCAAATCCAATAATTGAAAATTTATTACTTTCTGATTCCTTAAATAATTTAAAAGAAAAAAATAATCCCCACTATAACCGCTAAAAAGGCTCATGTTTCTTTCTTGAATATGGTAGCGTAGTCTATTAAATTCTAATTTTTTAATATCTATAAAAAGATCAATTTCATTATTATTTACTCTTTCAGTAAGGTTCTTAACAAATAAATCAACTATTTCTGAGGAATCATTTCTTAAATACAAATTATGTAATTTTGATAAGAAATAATTATTAGAATAGTCAGAAGCTCTACTAAATAAAAATATACTCTGTAATATATATAAGTTATATTTGAAATTATTTTTTAAATTTTTGTAACTATAATTGTGAGAGTATAAGTCCAGTTCATTCTCTATTTCATAATTTTTATAATTATAAATCTTATTTAATGTAATTGATATTGAAAAATACGGAATATCATTAATTAATAGTTGTGAAAGCTCATCCCTCTTAATTAGGTCATTACCTTTTGATTTATATATAGAGTCTTGAATTAGTTTTATGTAAACTTGATTTGAGGTTAAGTAAAATGGTCTTTTAGATTTTTTAAGTAAATTAAAATAAGCCTGAGTATTGCGTAATAAGATTCGACTCTTTATTTTATTAGAAATATTTTTTTCAATAAGGCTAGTAATTTTAACGGGGTATTTACTATTATAAAAAATAAACCCTTTTTGAAAATCTAGAGAGTATTGGTAAATATTATGCTCTTTTATGCTATTTATATATTTCTGTGGGAAATGAAAGTTTTTAGTGCTATCTCGTAAAAACAATAAATTTTCTTTACTTAATAGGTCTTTTATCTTTTCTGATATTTTTATGCCTTTACTTTGAGGGTATAAAGGAGAAAAAGAATAACTATCTTTCTCAAAAAAACTAGGCAATACACCAGTTCTAAGAATTGAAGATTCAAGTTTACCTTTTTTAATAGTATTTTCTTTAATATTAAAATAAGGAATGAGGATAGATTCTAGGTCAATTAAATAGAAATTCCCAGTTTTATAAATTAAGTTATCTGAGATTATATCTTCTATGCCAAGCTGGTGCAAAAACCCGGTTAATACTCCCATTTTATAATAGAAATCATTTAAGCTATAATTGATTTTTTCATTAGGATCTTCTTCGATATATGCTAAATAACCATATTTACCTTTATTTAGGTTGTCAGGAACTTTAATGAAATTAATATCTGTTTGTTTAATTATATTGGATACCCATTCTTCGTTATACAAGTTTCTAGGTTTGTATATAATTTTCTCTATATTATTAGTATTGTTTTTTAGTGATATAATAGATACTGATAGGTTGTCAAAGTGAAGGTCTCCCTTTAAAACTTCAATATCATGTATAATTATATTCCCTTCAGGCATTAGTAATTTGTTGCAAATCTCAATAAAATCAGTATCAATACTGCTTATGATGTTAGCTACATAAGTAATATTTTTTTCTATAAACCGTGAAATAATAAAATATAGTACAGGGTATTTTTCAAAGAAATACTCAGTCCATTCTTGGCTATTAGAAACTTCTAGTATAAATTTCTTTTTATTTTTTATTGTTTCGGTATCATTTAAAATTTCTTTACAATATAGCTCCTCCTCAAAAGATAAGGTAGCATCGCAAAATTCTGCTAATATGTGTTGTTGAAATTTGTCTGTAACTCTAGAAGTAAGGTGAGAATCAAGTTTTAAGTTATTAAGATAATAAAATGAAATTTTTTCCTCAAGTTTTTGTTTTATAAAGACTCTCAATGAAAATAAACAAAGTGAGAAGTCAGTTACTTTTGTTTCATTTTTTTTAAAGGTATAGCAACTCTTAGATTCTTTAAAATAATCATATAGTATAAATGAGGATACGCTCCTTTTTGGAAAGATATTTCCTTTCTCTATGCTGATAAAGTCAATCATTGGTTTAACTAGTTTTATGGGTATTCTGAAATGGTTTTGCTAGTAAAAAGTGGCTCTATCTCTAAAGTCATTTTTTTATAATTTAGTTACATCATTTCAATATAAATTATTGCAAATTAATAGTGATGTTTTGCTTTTAGTTACTTCTATTAAACTGTAGGTCTTTTTTTGAGGTGTCCATTTTGTTTCAGCCTGTCTTATTATAATTTTACTACTAACAGTATATAAATTACATATTCAATAATTAATTATGTAAATATCTATCTAATTATTTCTTATTAGAAAATAGTAGAGATGAATTCACTAGGAATATTTTCCTCTAAATGAGTTTCAATAAATTCCTTATGAGTTATTTTAAGATTATTTAGGTCATCAATAAGCTCCTTATCCGTAAAGCCTTCTTTCATTCTATATAAATCAACTAATTTTGCTGATATAGCATAATAAAAATCATTAAAATAACCACCAACTCTTTTACCCTCAACAAGGAATTTAATAAAATCCTCTCTTTCTTCTGCAGTTATTTTATTACTTACATTTTCTAATTTCTTTTGATAAGTTTGACCACCACTACCGCCATAAATAGTTGCTATTCCTTCATTTATAAAAGTACGAAACTTATATTCTCCATTTAGGATATAATGAATCATTTCATGTTTGTTTGATAAATATCCAGGAGAAAGAAGAAGGTTTTCATCAGGTATAGTTATTCCAGTTTGCATTACAGCATAATCAAAACCTATAAAGTGTAAACTGCTGAAATAATTAATATTAATTATTTTTAATGACTGAGTTTTTTTCTTTACTTCAAATCGTTTATACATCTCAAAATAAAAGGATACATCCTTTTCTAATTCCTTTTTCTCTAATACAGTAAAAGGGTCTAGTTGGTAAAAGGTAATATTTTCAATTGAATATCTATTATAGTCAGTATAATCAGGAGTAATATCTAGGTATGTTTTACCTTCTTTTTTAGGAAAACTCAAATTAAAAATAGCATTATAGAAATCATCACCTTCTAGACTAAAATATTTTGAATTGAGTTTATATATAATTTTAAAAGTCGCTTTTTCATCACTCTTAACAGCAGATAAAATGACATATTCATTATATTTATTTTTATCTGATTTTGAAGAAGAAAAGTTGAGAATATATTTTTTCATTTGCTCTGAACTATTACACTCTATATTAATTGAATCATATCTTTTATTTAAGAAATGTTCTACTAATATTAATTCTTTATTTAGAGTACTATCTTGCTCAAGCTGTATTCTAAAAATTTCAGAATATCTTATTAAAGCAGAAGTGGTATCACTTTTTGCCCCGTATGTGCTTAAAAAACAAAGTTGTATTATTACTGTTATTATGATAAATCTCATGATATATATATTGTTGAAATTAGAAAAAGGGCTTAATACTTAGTATTAAACCCTTTGTTATTGGTGTTTTAATTGCCGTCTTCAATAATAACAATATCATGGCAAGGTCTGCAGACTATCGTTCCATCACATGGAGTTTCATCAGAAGAGTTAGATGAGAAAGTAGAGCTATAATGACCAGCACCTGCTTCAGCCTCTCCACCTCTAATATTCTCTAAGTTTATAATTACATTATCTTCCTTTACTATTTTTTTTAAATTTTCAAATGTTTTCATTGTATATAATTTTTAATTACAGCAATTCAAAACGAATTACTGTTAAAGTAAAAGCGGTGTTTTGCTTCTGCTCTTTCCTTCTGTTTTTTAAGGCATATTTAATTTAAGCCTTGAGTTAGTACCTACTCTATTATAGCTTTTCGGTTTTCACTATTTTTTATATATCTCCAATATCATCCCATTCTTCATGTCCTGAGAGTACAATATTATGTTCAGTTTTTAGTTTCTCTTCAGCTTCTATTAATGTGATGTCTTCAGAAATTCCAGTCCCAAGACTTAGTAAAAGGCTAATTAGTAATGATAGCATGTTTATTGTTTTTAATTATTAAAATTTATTTTTCAAACTTCATGTTATTTATCACAAGTACAATTATCATTTTTCATATATAAAGACATTCCAATGCAATATTTCGTATATTTGTTAAATAAATTTAATGATGGAGATATACTATTCTGTTAATCAGTTAATAAAAAAATTAACTAAACAAGAGATTAATTTTTTAAAAAAATACCTTAGTGTTTTTGTTCAAACTTATGGTTCATCTTATGAAACAAAATTATTATTGATTTTTAACGCAATAAAAGACAACTCTAATAATAATTTTTTTCAAATAAAAAAAATACTGCCTTATGAGTGTACTAATGCTACCTTTGAAAAGCAATTGCAACGCTTGTATAATAAATTACTTGATTGCCTTTGTATGGATCAAAATATAAAGAGAAGAAACCAATATAGTAGTAGAGCAATTGCTAGGTTAAGTGTTCGAAAGCAATTTATTCAGTTACAAATTTTATTAGGAAAAGGCTTAAATATTCAGTCTGTTAAATTATTGAAGAAGATTATTTCAAAAACAGAGAAATTGGAGATGTTTGATTTGCTATCTGAGTCGTTAAAATATTATCTCCGTATTAATAATTTATTACAAGGGAAAAAGGGAGAGAAAAACATATTAGATAAGTTAAATAAATCAGAAATAAATAGAGAAATACTTCAAAAATCTTATGAATATAGAATAGAGATAAATAATAGAATAGCTTTTATTAAGGTTAAGCCTAAGTCATTAAAATACTTTAAGTCTGCAATTATTAATTTAGAGAGTGCTTATAATACAACATCTTCAAAAGAGGTCTATTTTAATTTGCTTTGGATTAAGATTTATGTAGAGCAATTACAATTAAATTACTATCAATCTAATCTTTATGCTGAACAATTACTTGAGTTTATTAATAATACACCTATTGTATATCAAAAAAAGAGATTAAGTGGTGTTTTATCAAATCTAGCTTATAATTCACTTCACACAAGTCAATTTAAACAAGCAATAAATTATGCAGATGAAACGGAAAAATTAATAGCTCCGTTTAGCTACAACTATTATAGCCTGCAAGATACAAGGTTTCATGCTCTCTATTATTCAGAGAATAAAAACCTTGCTTATCAGCTGGCGAAAAAGTTACAAAAAACTAAAATAGAAAAAACAGTGTATCATCAAGCTAAGTGGAACTATTGGCTAGCGGTATGTTACTTTAATAAAAAAGAATACCTAAAAGCTCAAGCCCTTCTAGACAATGTAAACGCATTGAAGAAAGATAAAGAAGGTTGGAATTTTTCTACTAGAATATTAAATGTAGTTTCTTCTATACAGCTTGAAAATTTTATAAAAGCTGATAGTCAAATTGATGCTATAAGAAACTTCTATTATAGAAAACAAGGTTTGGGTGCTCGTAATAATGCCTTCTTAGAGATTCTTTTGTCGTTGCAAGATGACTATGATTACGATAATACCTATGATAAACATAAGGATATATTTAATAAAATGAAAGAACAAAAAGGGTGGTATAAATGGGAGGTACAAACTCCTGAGTTATTTTTGTTTGACCAATGGTTTATAACTAAAATGGATAGTAAGAAGTATATTCCTACTTACAAGGAGTTATTGAGCTATTAAGCCTCTATCCAAACCCAACCAACAAAAATTCCAATTCTTTTCAAATTCCATCAAAATCGTTTTTTATTTTTTATTTTGATGTTGCCCTGCTGATTGATATATAGGTCTGTAAAATATTGAATAGGATATAAAGCAACACTCAGTTTTCTAATGGAATTCAAAGTATCTATTTCTGCAATTTTCAGACAAATGGAAACAAATGTAATGAGGTTATCTTTTTTAAGCCTTTTTCGGCATATGGAGTCGGCTTGGTAAATAGCAAATCATACAGGAATTCAACTTCCATGAGGAACACTGGGCATTAGCTTCTTTAGCAGAAAGCTTAGATAGAATAAAGTATAATTACATTTATGTTGTGGACTATGAAGATCCAGTAGTAATCAAGATTTTGTTAGTAGGTAAAGAAAATAATTCCTCAACACATATTTCAGATAATTACTCATATTTACATTACCAAATAGAGTTAAAAGACATTAAGAAACTTTAGCATATTGAATGTACATTAAAAATCTCATTTAGGACTAAAAATAATAAATTACAAGCATGAATATAACTATAGGATAAAAGGTTTTTGGGAGGGTGATTATATAGTAATATGTTTTAGCTTAAATTAAACATATTTAATTTTTTGTATATTTGTTTCATATTTCAATATTTTTTGATTATAAATCATAATTTTTATAAAATGATAGTATTAAGTACAGGTTTCGGAGAAGATACTGTTCTCATTATTTTAATATTAATAATCCTATTGATAATAGTATCTTACTATAGGCTCTTTTTTAAGAAAATATTAGACTATTTTAAATCTTTCTTTTACAGATCAGAATGAGAGGGAAAACTTATAAATTGTTTAGTTGTAATAACTCATTGACAATCAATTGCATTCAGTAAAACTGCGTCTTTTTTTTATATTTGTGAAAGTAAGAAGTGTAAAAATATATTTTAATTGTCTAAAAATAAATAGATTATGGAATATTTGCTAAGAAAAGAACCTGAATAATTTCAATCATCAAGTATCATGCTCTAGTCCCCTTCTTCACACCATTTTAAAAATAACCATACACAACAACATGTATAGTTAATGACTACATTGTACTAAATTTGAAGTTTAATGTAATCCGTCAAACCAAAGTGGAATAACTTTTTATTAAATTCTAGTATATGGTTATTGATAATTTTAACCCTTTAAATTTAATAAGAAAAACCTACATACTTTTTAATCAATTATTAGTCATTTTCCATCCATATTAAAGTCATTTCATTTGAAATTGTTTGTGGTCATTTTTTGATCATTTAAGAGCTACTTTTTTGTTGTCTTTAAGTCAGTAACACTAGAGAAAAGGTATTTTTTTAATTATTAATTTGACTAACTATTCACGTCTTTGTTTGCTTGGTTGTTTGTTCTTTAATTTGTTTAGTTTTTTGTTTATTTATTTGATCTATAGTTTGTTATTTAATTATCCATTTTACGAATGTAAATTTATTATTTGAATCATTTTAGAAATTAAACTTACCAGATAACTTACTCATATCATTTTCTACTTTTTTGTCCAATACTCTAGCATATATTTGTGTAGTTCTCACCCGACTGTGTCCTAACATTTTTGAAACTGTTTCTAATGGAACATCATTGCTGAGCGTTATTGTTGTTGCGAAAGTATGACGAGCACTATGAGTGCTTATTTTTTTATTAATCTCAGCTTTTATAGTTAATTGTTTTAAGCCTTTATTTGCAGTTTGGAGGGCTAATGGTCTAAACAACAATTCATCTGAAAAAGGTGCATCAATATATTGTAATGCGGACTCTAACAATGGAATGTTTGACCTACTTCCTGTTTTCATCCTAAAAGTTTTTACCCAGATAGTTCCATTATCTTCTGTAACTATATCTTGAGGTTTAAGACGAATAACATCAGAATATGACAAACCAGTAAAACATGAAAACATAAACATCTTCCTTATCCAATGCAATGTAGAATCATTAATTTTTAGCTCTTTCAACCTTTTTAATTCAGCAATAGATAAATATTCTCTTTCTGTCTTTTCAAATTTGAATTTATAATCACGAAATGGATTTTCGTCTATATGACCTCTTTGTCTTGCCATAGTTGTAACTTTCTGAAGTCTCTGCAAAACCTTTAAAGCCCCATTATTATTACATTTTGTTTCTTCAAGCAAATAAGCTTCAAATCGATATACAAAGGGAGTATCAACTCTAATCAATGGAAAATTTACACTAAACTCTTGTTCAAGAAACTTAGTAATATGTTTTATTAAAGTTCGATAGTTTTTTAAAGTCCCTGCACTATACCTAATTCCAATTTGTTTTTCCATGGATTTATTATGATCCTCAATCATTGAAACTAACGATTTTTTATTTTCATCATTTACTATACAGAGCTTAACATCCTTAATGGTAAAAAACTTTCCTTTATCCATCAATTTGGAATGATACATATAAATATGAGCTTGGAATTGTTCTAACTTTCTGTTCTTCTGATTTCCAAAAACAGACAGGTCTTCAATTTGCTGTCTTACTTGATTCCACTGATTTGGATGTACTTTTAGTCCAGTCGACAAAACTGATCGTGCACTTTTCATAGAAATTCTACAGCAAATAGGCACTTCACCAATAGCATTTGCTCTGTCCTTTAAAATGTAGAAATACGTCTTTATCCTATGCATCCTTATCTAGTGTGTTAACAATACGGTTAACAGATTCTTTGATTATTTTACTAGAACAAGAGTACAAACAACACTTAACATATTGTGTACTAAATAGATAAAGGGTTTATATCGATTTGATATAAGACATATATCAGTGTGATAAAGGATATATATGAACTTGATATCACACGTATATAAATTAGATATAGTTTTGGAGTTAACTACTTGATATTCCGTTAAATAAAAAATGAACTGCTATTGCAATTCATTTAATATTTAGGGAAAAATGTGTCGGGGTAGCAGTACTAGATTCTACTAGTTTTGACAACTCAAAAGGTACCCGAATAGGTCCCTCGCTATTTTAGGCATCAGAGTTACACAGCAAATATAATAAAAAAGAACAGACTTTGAAATCTGCTCTTTTATAATTTATGAGAATTACCTTCAGACCTTTTTTACATGATTTCAGCAAGCTTAAAAACTAAAATTTTCATCACTTATTCTCCGCCAATCAATTTACCACCAAAACCCCTATGTTTTTAGCCAATGTTGAGCTTTAGCGGTTGGTTTTTCGAGCGACTTGGCAATGTGTATGGCTTTTAGCATTGGAATATTATTGTTATTTCGGTTTATTTAAATATTTTTTCATAATCCAACCTGTCTGGGGTAAATTATCTTTTGGGTCAAAGTAACTTACGTAAACCCACTTATGATGAATTAGAATTACAACCACATCAAAGTTAATTGGCAATTTTGTTAATGTAAGTGTCTTTGCATTTGGCTTTAATTTTACTTTACAAATTCGATTTGTAATTCTATTTTCTTTAGCTTGTTTTAGTTGCTCTGTTATTTTTTGTATAAAATAAACAGTTGAATCCTGTTTAATTCCTATTTGATTTACTTCTTCCTTTGTAGCAAGTTCAGGTTTTGTTTGCAAAAAATCATAATACTGATGAATTCCAGCAATACGCAAGAATATGTCAATTATCAATAATGCAGAAACTCCAAGTACTTTATGTTTATTAATAAAAGAAAGAACTAAAGAGAGCAATATTTGAAACTGCCTTTGATGTTCCTCATCTGTTGAAGTATCAAGTGTTTCAGTAAATTCAAGTGCTTGTTCTGTTACATTTTCAAGCTCCTCAAGTATTATCCAATTTTTTTGCTGTGCTGCAATTGCAGCCATTTGACCTGAAATACTACTTAAAGCAAAATTTAGATTGTTTATTTGTACAATTTCGGATGATTGAATTTGTATTGTTTCAGTTATTGTTCTCAGACTTCCAAAAAGTTGTTCGTGTTGTCTATCAATTGAGGTTATTGCATCCAAAGTAGTTTGTGGAATTGCAAACTTACTTTGCCAATTCATTGAGGTAATTGCATCAATTGCAGGAAAAGTTGGTTGAGCAAACTTAGTGTGTTGCTTCAAACTTTTTGAGATTTCAGACATCATATTTATACCGCTGAAACTTCTTGTAATTTGTTCTTGGACTTTTAATAGTCCTGAACCTCTTACTATGTCATCTATCATTTGATGTTGTTTCAATAGTGGGTTTATTGAAGTTTGAATCTGTTCTTGCATTTTTCTGATGTTATCAAAAGCACCTAACCCCATACTATTTCTCCAATCGTTCATAATTTATTTTGATAATCTCCCTAAACTTGCCATTAGAGATAAGATGTTAGCTTTAATTTGAAATATTCCATAAACCTTTTCGGTTTCTTGTATAGCCAAGCCAAATATTTTTATAATTAATTTCCTTTTTTCGTTATAAAGATTTTGATTTTTCGGTTTTCAGTCTAAGCTCAAAACTTCCAATTCACCACTAAACCCGTATTAACTATAGCTATTGTTAGGCAATCGTTATTTCTTCTTTTTCTTTACTCTTTTTAGTTCAATTTCACCTGTTGTTTCTCTTGAAGTCCAATATTCTCCGGTCATTTCAAGAACATTAAATCCATCAAAATTTAGCAGAGTAGAGCCATAATGAATTGCACTTTTTTCACGAACACCAGATTTTGGTGTATTCAAATACGAATAGAATAATTGTTGATAATCTCTTTCTTTGTCTATATTAAAAGAAGAGCTAATGCTATGACTTCTACTTTCGTTGGTTTTTATTTTAATAGTTATGTTAAAAAAATCTTGTTTAATTTCTATTTCGGTTGATATTGGTTCAGATTCCCCTTCATTCCAATTTGATTTGATTTTCCCTTTCCATTTACCTGATAAATTAGGGGTTTGTACTAGCCAAGGATAAAATATTTTCCATTTCCAAGCCCAACTAATAAAAACTGTCCAAATAATAATATTTATTGAAATAGTGGTTGAAATATGAGACAGTGCTTTTTGAAAATCAATGTTTTCAAGATTTTGTGTACAGATAAAAATAACTGCGTACACAATGAATGCTAGTCCAATAATTGCAAATCCAAAACCTCTTATATTATGTTTAATCATATTTTTAGTATTCTAAATAGCCCCAAAGCTGGAGTAAATAATCATTAATATCTTTCCTTGTCCATTTTCTACTGTCTCTAATTAGATATAGTAATTCAGAAACCTCTTCCCATTCATTACATTTTTCTTGTTCTTTAGTATTTTGATACAAGTAAATTATTGATTGTTTTAGACGTTCATTCCAAGTATCATAATCATCAAAAATATTGTTGGGTACATTCCATACTAGACATTCCAATAAAAATGACTTTATGTTTGAATTTACTGTTAATCCATCATCAATCATTTCATACCTGATTTTTTTATGAAGCCTTGTTAATCTCTTAAATCTACGAGAAGTTTTTTTGTTTTTATCAATTCCGTTTTCTATATGTTGTTTAGGATAATTTATTACCCACCTGTTACTATCTGTGATAAATTTTGAACCAAGCTCATAATTTCCATTTTCACTATAAAGTCTATAATTCCAAGTTGGAACAACATCTGTTTCAACTCTATATGAGTTTTCTTTTATAGTAATACATTTATCATTTCTAACTACTTCTTTTCTACCAAATTTGTTTACAAGTGCTGTTTCTATATCATTTTTAAATTCAGTATATGAATAAGAAGAACCTGATAATTTGTCGAGTCCAACATCTTTCTCTTCAGTATTTGGAGGTAAAATAAAATAAAACCCACCAGTATATCTTACATTTATATCTATGTCGCTATTGTTTTTTACATTAGTATTATTTGCATAAGAGCCTTGTCCAAATGTTTCTGTAGATTTAGACTTAAGGGTTTCATCTTCACTAATGGCTTCACGGACCATTCTTTCAGCATTTTCCAGTTTGGATTCCTCAGTATCACTTGGAGGTTTAGTCCAATAAGTTAAAGTTTTTTCGGTAAATTTTGCCATAAAATCAAATAATAGTTTCGGTGTTATTTTTTCCTGTTTTCTTTTTCGCTTTTTGTAAGGCTTGAGTTAATCTTTCAATAGCTATTTCTTTTGTATCTCCAATGTTAAATTCTGTTACTCCACAACAGATGGTAAGGTTAAAGCTGTCATTACCAATTTTAAATGTTGAATCGTTAATTAACTTTCTTTTACGATCAGAAGCTAATATAGCATTTGAAATAGTCGTTTCTTTTGCTACAATTAAAAATTCATCACCTCTCATAAAGTATCTAAAAGTTTCATCTGTTATTCGACCATCTTTGTTTAATAAGTTGCCTAATTTAGACAAAATCTTATCAGCTATTTCATAACTATTATCGTCATTGAATTTTTTAAAATTGTCAATATCAATTAGAATTAAAGAAATAGGTTCGTCTTTTGTATTTCTTTCATTTTCTATTCCTACAAGTTCTAATTCTAGTGCTTTGTGATTCTTTAAACCTGTCAAATCATCTATTTGATTTTCAGATTTTATTACTTTTAATTTCTTGTTAAAAAGGTAAATCGAAAGCGAAAAACTAGCAGTAACAAGTAATGATGAAACTAATAGGATTAACCATAATGTTAAAGAGAATTCCACTTTTAGCCATTCCCTTACTACTGGAATATATTTTAAAACGATTATAAGGATAACTGAAAAAATCAAATATTTAATCGAGTCGTAAAAAGCCTTTGAAAGTGCGTCTTTTTTAAATTTTATAAATGAGTCATTTAAATATTTCATTGGTCTCTTCAAATGTTGCCCAACAACTGGTTATATTCAATAAGGTTAATTAATACCGATAACCCTACAAATACTCTGGTTATGGCATGTTTATCTATTTTATATTTGGTTAAACGCATTGTTGTTTTCTGTATTATAGTTATAGTTTGTTTTACTTAAAATTATTCTTTTCATAAATTAATTATTTTGAGTTATACTGTTCGCTAATCTATGTAATTTTTGTTTGAATTCTATCAGTTTAATTTTATATTAAGCGGACTTCATTAATATTCACAAACATTCGGTTTAGCACAATCGCTCTCTGTTTTCTATGCAGTGTTGGCGTGGCGTTAGTCAACACTATCTAAGACATCTTCTATATTATCAGCTTGCTCTTTTAATATTTTTTTAGATTTAGAATCAAGTATTTTAGAAAGCTTTCCTAATCCAGGTATATTCTCTAATTTGTCTACAGCTCTAGATAATTTTGTGCTTTTTTCAAGGGCATCCATAAGTGGGTGATCAGATTTATTATAGTCAGATATTAATTTTCCCGGATTTTCAGAACTAACCTCTAAAATGTTATACAGGAGTTTTATTTTTAACTCACTTGAAATGTCTACATCTTCAATATCGTTTATTTGTTTAGATAATCCTTCATAAGTTTTACTAAGAACCTCCTTGTGAGTGTATTCTTCTATTAATCTTTTTGAAAGATTCATTTTCTTATTCGCAGAATAAGCATACCATAAAACAGGAACATATAATGGCAAAACAGAAAGAACTACTCTAGGTAATCGAAAAACTAACTCTTCGAATCCAACACCATCCAAAAATGATATGTAGCTGATTATAAATGGGATAATGGAAACTAAAATCAATCCGAAAATTCCCCAAAAAAACCTTATAAATAATTTCCTTGATTCTATTTCTTCTGCTGTTTTTTTTGTCGAGTAAGCCGAACTTAATCCTGCTGTTAGGGCATTTGGAAGTAATGATTCTATTTTTTTTTCAAGAATAATATACTTTGCTTCCCAATCTGTTTTTAGACTATTATAATTCGAGAAACTTGAAATATTAAGTTCTTCAATATCTTTTTTTGAATCAGATAAATCTTTAATTAAAGTCGCATAACTATTTTCAAGTTTGTCTTTTAAGCCTTCAATATGATGTTCTTCTCCTGTTTCTTCATCTTCTTCATTATATCCATTTATATCAATATGTAACTGGTCGATTTCCTGTTTCTTTGTTAGAGAGTTTTTATAAAGTGAATTTATCTTAGTGATTATTTCTTCACTTTTAGATATATCTTCTTCTAAGCTATTCAATTCCTCTTTCAGCTCTGGATGGTTTTCAAAAATAGTTTCAAGTTGAGTAATCAAATTATCAACACTTTCTTTACTTTTTACAAGTTGCGCATAGGATTCTTGAGCTAATGTTGATTTATTTATTAAATCATTATTAATAGAAACAGATTCTTCTTTTACTTCCAGAACCTTGCTTAATTCAGAATTAGCAATAGTAATTAGCTCTATTATTCTTTTAAGATGAGTTTGTGCAGTATCTTTTGCTAATTCGGCTTTATTACGAAATTCCGAAGTTTTCTTTGAGGCTTGTTGTGCTTCTTTTTCTAATTCTGATATTTTATTCTCTGATTTATTCATTTTTATAAATTAAGTTTTTTAATGCACACCAACAACTGGCTATATGCAATAAGGTTAATTAATCCTTATAACCCTATAAGTACTCTGGTTATGTTTTTCTATTTTATATTTGGTTAAACGTATTATTGTTTTCTCCTCAATAAATTCACCCTCTCTAATCACTCTTAACAACCTTCCATTTCACTATTTTATCACCTCCATAAATATTCAGATAATAAACTCCATTTTTAGTATTTGAAAGGTCTAAAGTTTTAGTGGAAGTTTCCATCATTTCTCTTTTAACTAATTTTCCTTCCAAACTATAAATTTCTATTGTTCTATCTATCTCCTCAGACGAATTGACTAATTCAATGTTAAGTATTCCTCTTGTAGGATTAGGATAAATTTTAACATCTTCTTGGGTATAAATTGTAGTGTCAGTTAATCGAACAGGAGTAGGCCCACCTCCAAGAGTAATAACCTCTCGTTTTATACGATTGCCAGCATTGTCATAATCCATCTGTAAAACTGTTTGAGTTGGAGCTTGTGCAAAAGCAACACTTGCTAATAGTAAACTTAACGTGATAAATGATAGTATTTTTTTCATAGTATTTTTTTTAATTTATAGTGTAAAGTACCTTCCAATAGCATAGGTTAACATAAATGATGGATGATCGATATCATCAGGCCAAGCAACTCCTTTTTCTAAAGGAAAACCAAACCCAATTTGGCAAGAAAACCATTTTTTACCCCTGTAACAATAGTTAGCCCCAACAAGAGTTTGAGTATGTGTTTCGTTAACCCCTTGATGCCAGTATTGTAAAGATAAAAAAGAGCTTCTTACAGAAGGCTTTAAGTGATAGTTTAAGCCAGCACCATAAGCGACTAGCCCTCCACCAATCTGTAAGCCAATTTTATCACTAACTAAAAATTCAAAATCAGCTCCAATTAATGCACCACCTCCTTGTAAAATACCAATGGTTAAGCTATTCTTTTTTTCTTCAGTTTGTGTAGTTTTTACTTGTGCAGTTGCAAAGCCTACTAATAGTAAACTTATTGCTAAAAGGGTGAGTATATTTTTCATTAAAATTTATTTTTTTGATTTTATTAATTCACCCACACCTAGCCTCTTCAAGAAGGGGAATGTAGTAGTGTTTATATGGGTTTGTGTGTTCATTTTATTTTTTTGTTTTAGTTAAGGAATAAAATTATTGGTACTATCTGGTTTTAAGCTAAATTGTTTGAAATGATAGGTTTCAATTTTCTCCAATAAACTTTAGCTAATATTTATTTCTACGGATATGTTATTGTAAAATTATTTTCCTTCAACATTTCTAAATCATTTTCTGATAAATTGTAATGTTTAAGAATAGTATTTTTATATTCAATAGAATCACAATCATAAAATCCACCTTCATTAAAAAATAAAGGGTCTACAATAAAAAATTCATAATTTCTTTGCTCCAGCTCATCCTCCCAACACATTCTTAAACTTTCTTCGTAACTTTCGTAAGGATCTAGTTCTGCCCTTTTGGAAAGAAAGCAATTTGATGAAATGAGAGCATCATAAAGAATTGTTGAATATATTACTTTACTACTAGAATTGTTTATGATAGTAATTACTTTATGACAGTCTTCCCCTTCTTTTTTACAAGTAGATGATAATAAAACCAACATACTTACAAGTATCAATAATTTATTTTTCATAATTTAAAATTTTAAGGGTTATATCTCCCTGAATTTATTAAGCCAACCCACCAAGGGCCGCCTATTGGGAATAATAACCAGCTTGCGTGGTCGTACCATTTTGCTCGTATTCTAATTCTATCAAGAGTAGCGATATGAGTAGGATTTTGATAATCCACATATTGCCCTCTATTATTTAAAGCATTTACGTTTAATGGGTTTTCGTAGAAATCCCAGCCTCTACCTTGATTAGCATCCTCTTGAGTTACATAGAAATTATCAATATTTTTGTTGAAATATAAGAACCCTCTTCTATTAGCATCTTGTTCAACGGCATGAAAGTCATGAACACCCTCACTACGAATACTTGGTATACCTACTCTTGGATAATACGCCCAACCCATACTTTGGCTTTGTAAATAATGACCATATTCGTGTTGAAATAAAGGATTGTTTGCATCAGCCTCAATAGAATTATCTCCAATAATATAACTCCCTTGAGTAACTGCCCCCCATTCCCTATTTCTTGTTTTAATTACTGTCGATCCGTATTTATAATTAACCGATTCAACTCCACCTTGTAATCCAAAGGTATTATAGCTATGTGCTGTAAAAAAACCACCAATTGTTTGAGGTAATTGCCATGTAAATCTTGATATAGTTTCCCAAACTCTACCTCCAAAAGATTTGTTTGGGTCACTTGCAAGTAAACCTCCCCAAATTTTAATATCATTTCCTGCTCTTTTATTTGCTTCTTTCCAACCTCCAGAAAATAATCCTGCTATCCAAGAATCAACAACAATAAACTCCCCATCAGGGTCAGTATACTTTAAGGGATTATTAGCTGCATAACTATAACGGTTAAACCCCTGTGTACTAAAACCACTTTTCACATAATTATCAGGAGAAAGCATACGCCCCAAAAGTGGGTCATACGTTCTTCCATTCATGTTAATCAGGGTAAACTTAGGTAAGTGTTCATGTCCTGTAAATCCTCTATCCAGCCATTCAAAACCACCACCAATATCCTCTGAAGGAATAATACTTGTATAATCCGTCCAATCTGAAGGGTCTCTGTGTCTCCCCCAAGCATCAAAGCTTTGTTCTACCTCTACATTTCCACTATTATTTGTAAGGGTAAGAATAGAACCTAAATAATCTTTGTAAACAAAGTAATAGTTAGGCACTCCATTTTCTATTACATAAATAGCAGCTAAACCATCACCACCAGAAATATAATGCACCTCTCTTTCATCTCCACTATTTAAAACTTCTTTTTCATAGTTTGTAGTGTAATATTTAGTGCTTTCAACAACAGTATTATTATTATTATCAGTATTAGTAAGTGTCATTTTATTACGTATTCTATCAGGGCTATACCTAAGTTCTACTTTATAGACTCCTTCTTCAATCTCTTTAGTGTTATGATAAGCATTATATTCAATATTTTGTTCTGCCAGACTCAATACCTCAGGACTAGGGTTATTAATACGCCTAACAGCATTTGGATAACTAGTACCATACTGATAATCCCCAACATCCGTCTTGCTTTCAATATTCCCATTGGGTTTATAATCAAAAACAAAGGCTGTCCCATTAATATTTGAACTTGTTAAACGATTCAAATCATCATAAGTAAAGTTTTCTATTTGATTATTAATACCATCTGCTCTGCTTAGTAGATTCCCTGTAATAGGGTCAAAATTAAATGTTAAATTTTGTACTCCTTGAGCGTAGAATATTTCAGGCAGACCTAAAGCGTCATAAGTTTTATTCGTTACAACTCCATTACCCAACTCATATTTTTTATATTGCCCCAAAGCGTTTTGCTCCATAGCCGTAAATATAGGAATATTTCCATCTGCTTTTACATTTAATAAATACCCTTTGTTATCATAAGACCTCTCTACTTCTAAGCCTGAAGGATAGGTGATATTTGTTTGATTATGGAAATTATCATAACCATAATAAGTGGAGAACCATTGCCCATCAATCAGTTCATGTTCATCTATTAATCTATTAAAATTGTCATAATCAAATAATCGTTTATCTCCTGTACTAGAAGAAATTTCATCTAAAGCATTGAGCCCATTACCATTAGTAATATAATTGTAAGTTACTACCTCAGTCTCAGCCACATTTGTTTCTGTTTCTATTCTACCCATAATGTCATAGTCCATGGTAAAAACATTAAGATTAGCATCTGTTTGCTTTGTTAACTCTCCATAAGCATTATACTCATAACCTGTTATTCCTGCATTGGCATCATTAAGGTCTGTTTGTCTTCCATAATCATCATAACCCATACTAACCACAACAGTGTTTCCTAATTTAGTTTTTTCTTGTTGCCCATTGCTAAAATAAGTCATTTCTAATATTCCCCCATCATCAGTAGCTGAGGTAGTTTTCCCACTTGCATCTTTAGTGCTGCTTGAGGTCTGTCCTGTTACATCATTAGTAATTGTAGCAGTTGCTTCCCCTCCTCCTAAACTATAAGCATAAGTAGTGCTTTGTCCTAAAGAGGTGCTTATATTATCAATTCTATTAAACAAATCATAAGTGTTGGTGCTTACAACAGGAATATCCCCATAAAAGAATGGAGTAGTGGTCGTGCTAACATTTCCTTTATTGTCATAGGATTGAATGGTATAAATATTTTGATTGTTAAATCCGTCAATTTTTGTTTTTCGTTTTCTTCCTAATTGATCATACCAGACTTTTTGGTTAGGACTCCCAGTTTGTGTACTAAACTTGTAATAGTATGCATCACTAACTTGTGTAGGAGTACTTGTTCCTGATTGAATATGCCAGTGTAAAGCACTTTCACTTATAATGTTACCTGGGCTAATTGATTTTTCTAATCGCCCGAAAACATCATACTCCATCTGGCTACTATTACCATCAATTTCAATTATTTCTATAGGTTTGCTCCATTTAGAATGGTAAGTAATGTGTTTTTCTTGATTTAGTGGATTAGTTGTCTTAATCAGATTCCTTCCTTGAGAATCATATTCGTACTGTGAAACTTTAGACAATAAATTAGGAGAGGAAATAGTTTGTTTCTTTATGTTCCCATAATCATCATAATCATAGTCTGATACTACTTCATTTGTTGTTGTAGGGTCGGTAGTTTTTTTCTCTAAATTACCATTTGTAATGTTATAATCAAAACTAGCCTCCCTAGTATAAGAGTTTTGTCCATTTCTAGTATTGGTTGTAATCTGGTTAATTATTTTATTATCAATTCCATAATTCCCGAAAGAGCCATATTGATAAGTAACTTCCGTAACTTCTAATCCACCATCAATATTTGTTTCAACACTAGATATATTTCCCACAGCATTGAAACCAAGATGTTGAGTGGTTACTGTCCCGAAAGGATAGTAATCGCCTTTAAAAATCAAAGTGTTAGACGTATTTTGGATTGAAAAATGCATTAAAAAAGATACTATTTGGTTAAAAATGTACTGATTTTTTCTGCTACTAAAGTACACAAAATAGCCATACATACAACACAGTGTTTTTGGCATAATACCAAGTACAATGTTCTAATTTTTTCTTAAATATAGGCATTAAGCATCTACCCTATTCAGTATTTATATAATTACAGAATATTGATTTTTTACAACGTGTAATATATCGTACACACTATGATTACAACCTACACTCTTTTACATGATTACAGCACCCTTTAAAACTAAAATTTGCACCACTTTTTGCACCGCTAATCAATTTACTAATCAAAACATAATTTGATTACATCAGTAATGTCTTATTTTATGAAATATTATTCTTTTATCATATCTCTCCAAGCTTCCATAATCATTACCATTGCCATGGTATCTAACTCACAGTATTTATATAACGCTTGTTTTAAAGATTCTCTTTGCTCATCACTTACATTGGAATATTGCAAGTAATTATAAGCTGTTAAAGCAGCACCTCCATCACTTAGCTCCTTTAAGGTTTCAATAGGCTCCACAGCATCTAACATCTCGTTATCATACTCTGGAAATACTTGTGGCAATGTTTTATACGGATTTGTTAATCCATCAGTAATCCAACAATGATTATGGAAATTTTTAGAATGTATCTCTAAGTTTGTTCCATAAAGGCCATCCTTTCCATATTTTTTCTGAAGAAAGAGACTTCCAGTTATAATTGCAGGTAAAATATCTTTAATCGAATTACTTCCCTTAGCATGAGGGGAATAATAATAAGCCGTCACCAACTTAAAAAGATCTACCATATCTCTTACTCCTTCTCTGTTTTGCTTTTTATCATGAGTGATTAAATCAATAAAAGAAATTAACTCAATTTTATCCTCTTCATTAGATAATAGGAGCTGTTCTCGTATCTTATTTAAAGTAGTATTCTCATGATTGTGATATCTGAAAATAGTACCATCATTATCACCATCACCTACTGCAGCTTTCAATTTCCTTACAAACTCAAAATTTGGAAAAGTATTTTTCTCAAAACAGATGTATTGATTCTCATGCTTAATATTCGAATCTTTATCTATTGTATGTTGAGAAAACTGAAAAGCAAGTGTTTCATATGGTTTCATTCCTTTAAAAAAGGGAAGAGCTACTGCTGATGTTTCAAAATCAATCATATGTAATGGATATTTCCATGTATCCATTTGTTCTTTTAATCCCTCAATATCAAAATAACATTCAGATGTATTTTCTTTTACTCGATTTATTTGTTCCATTCTTCTTTCTAAAGGAGAAAGCCCTTCATAGATTTTACTACTTGATTTTGGAGCTACATCCTCCTCTTCAACATCTTTCAATAAGTAAATTCCATTTTCAATAAGCTCACCAGACAATGAACGGCTGCCAGCTCCTCCACCCCAAATTTCAGTAGATAAATTTTCATCTTTAAGTTGTAGTTCTGTCAGATTAGTTTGACTTAACCAACATTCATTAAATCCACTTTTAAACTCTGGGTGTTTAGTATTCTTAAACTGGCAAACTTTACATTTCTTACCAATACTCACTTGTGTTCTTATGTTGTTTTCATACATATCCGAACATCTCTGAACAAAATCAGTGAATAGAATTCCCTCACCTAAATCAGATGGAACAGAGAATTCATTTTGAATTTTAAAACACTCATCATCCACATTTTTATTGATGAGTAGTTGAACTTCTCCTAAGTCACTTCTTCTTAATCCATCTATTACGTTTACCACTGTATTTCCATCTAATTTATCAATAGTAAAAAATTGATTTAACCCATTTAAATCAGTTTCTTTGGATTTGTTAACTAAAGTAAGGTAAGCTTTGACATCCCCCTTTTGCAAGGAATTACTAACCACATATTTTTGAAAAGCAATGTCATATACATAAGGCTGCCAGCTTGAAGTTATTTTACTTTTCTTTTTATCAAAAAAGCTATCTTTCTCCACATCCCATGATTTCGCTTTTACCTCATAAATTGAAATTTTATTATCTTCTTTTACCAAAATATCTACTCGGACAAACAAGTTTTTATATTTAAAGGCTGCCTCAGCAATAACAACTCTACCCGATCTACTTAACATCTCTTTAGTTTCAGCTATTGCTTTTTCATAATCTCTGGTTTCAATTGTTATTTTTTCTTCAATAGGATTATCATGAAAATAGAATTTCGCTAATTCTCCAACTTGAAAACCACCTTCCGCTAAGGATTGCAAGAATGAATCTTCATTACTTACATCAGCATATTCTTCTGATTTTCTTGTGTAGAAAAGCTTTGTAGGACATTCTAATGCCTGCTTAAATCGTGATTTAGTTAAATACTTCATTTTTCAAATATCTTAATATTAGTTTAATTCTGTTAAAAATGACACTTTCCCTACCTGATTACAGTAAACTTAACACTACAATGTGGGGAAAAAGGTAAAACTTGCTGGACAAGCTTCTGACAGAAAATGGAAACTTAAGCAAGAAAACTATCTCCTTGTTATACTATACGCCATACAGATATGTTAAAAGTGAGAATTTAGCGCATAGCCAAATTTACAAAAAATTACTTAACTTTTGTTATAGCTATTTGTAGCAATAAATTAAAAACGTACTTTATTCACGTTGCTTATTCTTCACGTAATTAATATGCCAAATCAGTCTTTTATATGAACCATTATCCAAAGCTCTTTGACCTGTCAACATGCTTGTAAAAAAAAAGACATTATTCTTATAAACATAAGTTCCAAAATCTTTGTTCCATACAAAATCATATCCAATCCAATCTTCACTTTTTTTTATTGGTTTTTCTGTATGATATTCTCCTAATAATCTTCTCGCTAAAGTATTATTGACTACAAATATTCTCGATTTTTTCTCGTTAATTATTTTATCAAGTACAATTTTTGAAATCATACATTGCTTGTAAATGAAATCTTTTCCGACTTCTGTTTTTAATAATTCTGCGACTTTCTTTTGACTGGTTTCTCGATTATACAGCAAGTCCATATGCCCCCAATTCATTCCAGTTTTTTCAGCAATATCAAAGAATTTCTTAAAGTAACGATAATCAACATCTACATCATAGCTCAATTTATGAAATTCGCAATTTAAATCATTTTTCTCAATTAGTCTTTCTTTGACTTTATCAGTCATTGATGGATTAATTCCGATAAAAATCAATCCGTCATTTGGGATTTCCGAAATCGAGTTTGGTGAAAATTGGCAATATTCCTCTTCACTAAATTCTTTCCAAAGGGCATTTATTTTTTCTTTTACTAAAATTTCAATATCCATTTAGTTATTTAATTTAGTTTTAATATTATCGCCAGGCTTCACAAAAACTGGATATATGCAATACTACAAAAATAATAGCTAACCAATTAAATTATTATAGTTATGCTCTTGAAAAAAAGAAATTGTAAAAAATATCAGTTGCTGAATTAATAAAAATATTGTGGTTAAACACTATAGTCCAAATACTATTAAACCATATTCCCATTTATTGCGTTTGCAAAGACATACTCTTTGACAAGTTTTGGCTGTTGGCACTGGTTTTTGAACGACTTGGCAATGTGTATGATTTTAGTGTTGGCTTTTATTTTTTCCAATCATATTTTTTTTAGTCCAACAAGCTTATTTATCTTTTTAATCATAACATAAAATTTAGATAGATAATCTAGTATTATTGCTTAGAATTAACTACTCCCCTACTTAATCTTATCATCACAGATATACTCTTTGATAAGATTTTTCACATGAGGATAGCATTTGAGCAATTTTCCTATATGTACGGGTGTAAGGCGTTGGGACTCATCTTTAAATACTTGTTACATTAAATATTTGATTATTTGTTAAAACAGAACCTTCATATTTTGATCGTGATAATTTCTTATGAAGAAACAAGTTATTCTCAAGAGATTTAATCTGCTCTAATCCACCTTCTGAAACAATAACAAACCAACCTTCACCGACCTCTCCTTCATTACGCTGCATCATATGGATGTTTCCGTTTGACCAATAAATAGATTCAGCCATTAATTCCCCTTGCGAGTTTTTCCAAGCAAATAACTTAGCTGGTTCAGGTTCCCACCCTAAATGTCTAGCTAAAACAGGATTAATTGCAATCCATTTGGATTTTAAATCAAATTGATTAAATATATGATCTCTGATTATAACAATAAAATGTCTGCCACCTCCTAAATCATGATAATTACTGCTTAACTGGTGAAAAACTGAGCCAAAAATGTGGTTTTTGTCTTCATCTAATTCATCATTGACGGCAATTTGTGACATATATTCTTCTGTAGGAAAACCCCAATCTAAGTTTTTAACTTGACTGTATTCCGCAACAACTTTGAAGTTCTCATCATAGTCTATTAGAGATTCTGGTAGTCTTTTAGATTCATTTATTCGATCCAACCAATCATTGCCAACTCCTCTAAAATCTCTTTCTTTTATTGTTTGAATGAAAACAGGTTTTGCCAATTCATTGAAATGTGGAACAGCATAATCACGTGATATAAAAAGGTTTTGAATTCTCTCATCATCAATAGTTTCAGAATCTATTAATTCATTAGTCACATGCATTATGGCTCTTCGAGCTGTAATAACTCTTGGTCTTGGGTAAGAGTATTTTAAGTTAACCTCTTCTAAATGATTTCTAAGCTTTTTTTCATATTCAACCGTCCATTCCTCTTCCTGACCAATTTTCTTCATAATAGAGTAAGCTCTAAAAATTAGGTTGGATTCATCAATTCCAGATTCCTCAGATAAAGCTTTGATTAAAAATTCAAATGGTCTTATTAAATCTCTGGGATCATTAATATCAACTTCAGAGAAATAGGGATCAATCTCTTTGTCGAACTCTAGTTTTTTAGATTCAGGAATATGTAAAGAATATACTTTTGGTAGTTTGATGTTTTTAGGAGTAGGAATATCTTCTTCCAATTCTGTTAATATAATTTTTGCATTCTCCTTTAACTGATAATCATTTGATAGAGCCAGATTTTGTATTTTGGATTTGAGAGTAAAAATCTTTGGAGAGTTGAACTCATATAATGCCATTATCACATCCATTGATGAATAATCATCTACATTTCCATTCAGTAGTTGCGTCAATGCATAGTCATTATTCTGATTAATATACTTTGCCAATAGCAGAGTAGATTGTTCCTTTATTATTGAGACAGGATTCTTTGATAAATACACGATGTAATCGACCAACGTTTCTATGATTGGCTGACTTATTGATGAAAGAGTAGGTAAATCTTCAACTGGTTTACTGTTTGACATTAGCCTCTGTAAATAACCAAATATTTCAATCCAAAGCTCTTCTTCAATGTAGTTTTCCGTTAGTAATGGAACTATGTCTTCGAGATGTTCGATATATGAACTTGGATAATTACCATTTACGATATCATGAGCGAATACTTCAAATGCTTTATTAGATGAGATTGTTGGATTGATTTGCTTTAATGCATTAAATCCATTGATTCTTGTTCCCCCATCATAGAATTTAACCCACCCAGATTCACTTGACAATTCAATACTTTTATTCGCTAAACTTGTGGCTAATTCTGTGTCTCCTAATTGCAAAGCAGCTTCACTTAATTTAGCGTAGAAGTCGGACTCTCCTCTTCCAATTCTAGCAATATTAACAACTTCTTCAATTTGAATTAAAGTCAATAATGGAATTATTTTTTCTATAACTTTTGACCAATTAAAGAATGAATTTGCTTGATCTTCTTCTTGTATTATTTTTTTGAAATCATCAAAATTTGTAACTCGTTCAAGTACTTCAATTTCATCAATTTTTTCGTAGTCTGGTTTTAAAATCAACGTATTAGAAGACGTTGAGGAACTGTCTCTTTCGTTTATATTGGGCATCTTGATGTTCGAATAATAATCCTCTATTCTTAGTCCTTTTAAGGTGAAAAAGTTAGTGATTTCGGAAAGCAAATGATGTCTGGATTCTTCATAGGCTCTAATGTTTATAGCCGAAATGATGGCTGACACATATTCTCCTAATAAATCTTCTTTTACAATTTCATACCCTTTGTCTAAAATATGTTTAAGTAGCGAAGAATCGGCTGATTCTGCAAGAAGCAGGTATAAGTCATTATATAATTGAACTATACTTTTGAACTCTTCTTCACTTTTCGTTCTTATGATAAAATATTTGATAAAAAGAGCAATAGTATCTTTAAAATCTATTAGGTCACTATCTAATTGCCAGATCGTCTGCTCAAGACCATCATTTAGATTGTGTTCATACGTGACTTCAAGTAGTTTTTCAGATGCATTCAAAAAAGCACTTCCTTCAGTAGTTTCCTTTATATGTTTCAAATGAGATAAGAACCATTTTAGTCTTTCAGAAGCTTTTGACGGGTCTTTAAGATTTATTTTCCTTAACCATCCAATCCATGTACTAAATTGATAATCTTTTCTATAACCTACTCCAATAGATTCTTGAATAGCTTGTTTAAGCCATTTTTCACCTTCTTCTAGCTTATCTAAAATGAACCATACCTTTGAATGAGCTAAGCACTCGGTTATTCGACCATCTATATCATGATCCTCCAACATGGGTTCTTCCAAGAGTCTTAATTGTGTTATTGCTTTTTTAGAGTCAAAACCTTTATTTAATAATGATTCAATAATTTTCCGCTGGATGTTTGTACTCCAATATTTTGGGTTTTCTAGAAATTCATTAAACAAATAATCTCCTAAGCTTTCTAAGCTTTTAGCATTTAGTTCTGATACAGCCGATATTAAAAAATGAAAATATTGACCTTTAGATTGTGTGAGTTTGTACCAATAGTTGTTTCTGTAAGATATCTTTTTATTGTAAAACCTAACAACTGGAAATACTCTCTTAGTAATATCACCATATATTGGTTTTTGCAGAATTCCTTCAGCTAGAATTTGAGTTGTAAGACATAACATGCGTTCAAACTCTATTAAAACTTCTTCATCATTACCCTTCTTAACAGATGGAATTGCAGAAGTAATGGTAACTCCTTTTCCGCATAGGTTAAGTAACTTGTTAAGTTTGATTAATGGAAGAAAAGCATCAAACGAATCGTCATTCTCTAGCCAGTTTTTTCCTACGGTTGAAGGCTGTTTAACGTCCTTAATCCAATCTAATGTTTCATCAACATCTCCGGTGACTTTATAAATTAAGTCTGCAATGTATATTTTACCAATTGATTTTGTTTTTTCTTTTGTAAAATGAGTTATTAATAATGACAAATATTCATTTGCACGATTACCGTCTTTTAGGTCAAGACATTGTTCAATACCATATTCAATAAGCTGTAATAGTGAGTTTTTTCCCTTAGAAGAAATAGCATCAATTTTTTCAATGACCTTATTAAAATCATCCCATTTGTTTTGATCTATAAAACTATACCCAAGATTAGAAAGTAATCTTATAAGTAAATCATCCTCTTTTTCTTCAAATCTATTTTCTCGTGTGTTAGCTGAGAAACATATGTTTTCAATTTTTGAAAGAATATTTTCCGCTGTTTCAAAATGAGTAGATGTATAAATCCATTCTTCTAAGGCGTCTCTTATTTCTTCATAGCTATGTGAATCATCAATGGTAATCCCAGATTCTGTAATAATTTCTGGATATGCTAAATTGAATAGAGTTTCTCCTTCAGAGTTGAATCCAAATTCGATAAACAATCGAGATGCTTTGAATGCGTATGATTCGCTACAATGTAGTGTATTACCCGTCCTTAAATAATCTCGTGCTAAGTCATATTTATTTAAGATTAACAGTTCTTCTGTAAATGATGCTGGATCAATATTGAATAACCTTCTTTCAATTTCTGCTAATGAAAACAGATATCTAACAAGTGTACTGATATTTTTAGTTTGAAGGGCAATTTCAACCCCCAATTTCGCATCCTGTTTTATTTCTTCTGCTGGTCTGAAATTTATTAACTGGTTGGTAAAACTATTTGGTGTAACTTCTGAAAGAAACTTATCATACTGATTGGCTATAAATAGGTGCTGGTTTTGTTTCCATGATTTCTCAACCTCAGATTTTACATAAAAATCAGCAAGTTGATTATGGTAATCAAGATTTACTTTTGAATCAAATTCATCTGATAAATAATCTAAAGATGTATAGTGAAGAAGGAATTGTTTAAATGAGTTATGAAAGAAAGACAAAGTTTTTTCTGTTTCATTAAACAGAACTCTAGCTTTTTCTTTGAAAGACCTTAAAACACTACGTTCAAATTTCCATTCTTGGACGAAGGAAAGGTTTATTGAACCATTAATTCTTGTGATTAATCCCAAGAGGCTAACTAAATCTTCTTCTTTTTGGATAGGCTTCCAAATCTTCTTGTAATAGTTTTCTATATCTCCTTCAATTGTATCAAATGATTCTATTGCATCTTCAATTGAATCGGCTTGATTAACTTTTTCAATCAAATACGATAAGTATAAAGGATGACCTTGTGACTTTTCAAATATTTGTAGTTTTTGTGTACTGCTTAATTCTGTAGGGTAATCTAGAGAATCTATAACCGTGTATACTTCTTCTTTTTTTAGGGGATCAATGTGAATAGTTCTACTTCCGTTTTGGAATTCAGTTTGAATTTCTTGTTGTATATCCTCAAGTTCAAATGATTGACTTCCTAAAATGATAAATACTCCTTCAGGAAGTGAATTTGGTAGAGGAAGTTCTTGTAAGAAGCTATTGGTAGTGATTTTGTATTCTCTAGGAACATGATCTAAACCGTCAATTATAAGTATAGTTGGTTGTCCATTTTTCGCATAGTCTTGACTAATCGCTTTAAGCTGTTCATTGAATACTTCTTTTAAAAAGATCAAATCTTTATAAGGGAGAATATCCCTTTTGTATATGCCAGCTTCTTTCAATTGAAAAACTAGATCAAAAAAAAGGTGTGTTGCATTTCCTCTTTCATAAAAGTTTAAACTAGACGAGGGGTTAACAAAGTCAAATGCATAATATTTTACAACTCTCTGACTTAACCCTCTAGACCATTGGTTTAATAAGGTAGATTTACCAGAACCTGGACCTCCCTGCAAGAATAAATATCCATTTTTATGTTCAGTTAACTTTAAGTTTAATAAGTCAATTGATGATTGAATCGGCTGGTATCTTTGCCTATCAACTATTAATTCGTGATTAAAAAAGGTTTTAAATCTGTCAGCCCAACCTAATCTTTGGATTATTTTTTCTCTTGAGAATTCAACATTTCTTTCATTTCCTCCAGCTTCTTCAAATAAAAATCTAGATAATTTCACTAGGTCTTCATCCTCTTTAGAAAAAATCATTTTTTGAACCTTAATCTCTCTTTTCTGGTAGCTGTATTGAAAATCAAAACAAAGGATAAATTCCTCAAATTCGGAATCATTAAGAGTAGAAATCTTTTTAAGCTCCTCAATAATCGGCTTCCATTTATCATCAATAGATTGATTCGATTTGATTTTTACCCAAACTTCAGAAATAAAATCCTCAAATGAGCCAATTTTCGTATTGTTGCTATCCTTCAGGCTGTCATGTGAAGAAGTTGGTTTATTAGTGATTAAATGAGGGATTATTTTTTTACTAGGATTAGCAGTCTTTAAATTTTTCCAACTAGAAGTGATTAGTGGTATTAAATCAGTAAAGTTTGCAAATGATATGTTTGCATTAGCAATAGTCCATTTTACTTGATAGGCATGAATTTCTGAATATGTAGAGTATTGGATATCATCAAGTTCTTCAGCCTCCGGGTCTGCTATTCGTATCCATTCAAGTTTTTTATTTACAAGATTCAAATAAACGAACCAAGCGAATTCGTCAAATTGAGGTAAATAACCTCCTATTGCAGCTCTTTCTCCACTTGCTGATACTTTTTCTTCACTCATTATTTAATGTAAATCTCATCTGGTTTTGCAAAAAATAGCTCTTTTGGCTTTTTAACGTTTGTAACAGTGTTTGCTAAAAACAAATATGCTATTTGAATATTCGGTCATTTTTATAATTGACTATACAACGTAGTTGTATATAGTTTGTTAAGAGTCTAAAAGTACTAAATTTTCAGCAAAGCATTAAATTCATAAAAAATAATTAACTTAGGTTTTATCGATTTGTAGCAATTATATTATCCATTGTTGTAGTGGATTATTTTTTATCCTTTCTACAGGCGTTCTCTTTAATTGCGAGAATTTCATTTCCGTAGTTTTCTATAAAACCGAGATCAATTGCTTTTTGAGTTGCGTTACATGCAGAACTTAAGTCTCCTGATTCAATTCCGATAAGAGCTAGGTTTTTATACGCATATGAGTTTGTTGAGTCTAGCTCAATGGAGCGCTTTATATTATTAAGTGCAATAACTAATTCTTGATTCTTAAGTTGAAGGTATCCAAGGTTGTTGTAAGCAATAGCAGGATTTAAATTCAAGTTTTCTTTTTGCTTAATAACATTTTGCATGTCACTTATAGCTTTGTTAAATTCTCCTGTGGGTTCATAAACTAAAAGAGCTCGATTAGTCAATACGCCTGTGTTTTTAGGCTCTAGTTTTAGGCTGATTCCAAAGTCTTGAAGTGCAAGGTCATATTTTTTTTGGTGAGCAATAATAGTACCTCTATTGTAAAATGCTTCCGAATCAGTAGGGTCAGTTTTAATGAATAGACTGTAATAAAAAAAAGCTTCATCAAGCTTTCCGAGAAGTTGATTTGTATAGCCTATCCTAAAAATAATCCCATTGTCTCGTAAGCCAAGATTATATGCTTTTTGAAGGGAAACATTAGCGCTTACAATATCATTTAGACCTTCAATTTGAACAATTCCATAATTAGCATAAGCATAGCCATAATTTGGATGCTGAGAAATAGCATACTGAAGGTCTGCAAGAGCTAAATCAAGCTTTTTTTGATACCAATAGCATATCCCACGATTTGTATACGCTTGTGGAGCGATCGATCCGAGCTTAATTCCTTTATCAAAGTCATTAAAAGCACTAATCGTGTCTTTGTTTATGAGCTGAATTCTACCACGGTTAATATAAGTTGACGAAAGAGTAGAGTCTTGATTGATAGCAAAGTTGATATCTTTGAGTGCTCCAAGGACATCACCTCTATCAACCTTTGCATTTGCTCTATTCTCGTGTGCATTAATGAAGTCAGGCTTAAGGGCAATTGACTTGTCGAACAATTCAATTGCCTTATCAATTTCACCTTGTCTGTATTTAATAATGCCTAATCCATTAAATGCAAATTCGTCATTTGGGAAAAGCAATAGGTAATCGTTAATCAGCATTTCGGCTTTTTCGTAATCCTTAGAATCTAAGGATATCAATGCTGCTCGTAATTTGTCATTGACGTTCTCAGATTCTTGTGCAAAAAATGGAGTACAAACAAGTGTTGTTAATATGATTACTAGGAAGATTACTCTTTTCATTTTTAATTGTTGCCAAAGGTTAGAATATGAATAATAACGGATTAAAAATACACTAAACTTTTCGTTACGCACTTAGCCTAAACTTTTTATTTTGTTTTTTTTGTAAAGCCAAATCAAAGAATTTGGTGAGCTTTGCTAATAAGTACAAACTATTCGTAAAATCTTTATTAGCTATGTTTTATATACGCTGTTAGCTGTAGCATTTTTACCATTCAAAATTATTAATTTCATCTTTTCGATTGGTTTCACTTTCTTTTTTAGTCTTAATAGCATTTTGATGAGAAGTTATAATTGATTTTTTAACTATAAGTGGAATATCAAGACCTGAGAATTGTTCAATATCAACTTCTGTATCAGAAGATAAGATATATTCTGCAAGCTGGGTTTCTATAGATGTTGTTATGTATTTTTTATTAAGAACTTCTTTGATAAGAGGTTGAACAGACCATTGGTCAGATTCATAGGCTAAATGCCAAAGATTCCTGAGACAGATAAGTTTGGTTTCTTCATCAGAAACTAATTTTACAATAGATGTCAGGACTTTTCCAAAGGTGCCCATTTCACTGAATGGCCATCTAACCGTTTGATAGCATTCATTTAGTCTTTCTGTATATGTCTTTACAAAATCTCTAATATTATTGCCTGCTGAATGATAATACTCTTCAAGATTACTCTTTGTGAGCATGTAACTATTTACAGGTTCAATGTAATCGCTATAAACATGTGATGAATACTTTCCAATCACTAATAACTCATGAATTTTGATTAAGTCAATAGAATCTTTATGTTGCAAAATTTCTTTCAAGGTCAAAAAATCTAAAGGGATATTCGTGTTAAAGATTAGGTCTTTTAAAGCTTGAAAGTGATTTTCAAATTCTAATATATCCTTGTGTCGTTCACTTGGGATTTCTTCAGTTGATTTGCTTACTAAGGACGACAGTTCAGAAGCTTTCACATTGTCAGGGTCTCTACCAGTGAGTATGAAGTATGTAAGCTTTCCTAAAGAATAGATATCACTCTGATTAGTTGCATCTTTCAACTTGTTTCTTTGTTCAGGGGAAACATAAAGTATCTGCCCATATCCAGATGCACTAGACTTTGTGTAATAGGATAAAGATTCAGACTCTTTTCCGAGACCAAAGTCTGACACCTTTATTTCTAAGTCGGACTCATTTCTAAAAACAAGGATATTGTTGGATGATAAATCACGGTGTAAAATGCTTTTTGAATGAGCAAATTTTATAGCTTCAATTACTTGACTTATAATTTCGAACCTTAGCGCTTTAGAAATTTTTCGATTGTTTTTTTTAATAAAATCATAAAGATTGTAAGGAGCTAAAGGCATGAGATACCAAAGCTCCTTATTTTCATGGTCGTTCCCATGACTAATCAAGTTAACTATTCGATTAGAATTATTAAGCTGTCGTAATAGTTTAATTTCTCTTAAGAGACGATACCTGTACTCTTCATTATCGTAATGTTTTTTCTTTAGTTTTTTTAAAGCATATTTAATGCCTGTAGATTCATCTTTCATTTCTGAAACAGCACAAAAGTAACCTTCCCCTTTAGGTTTTATATATTTTAAATTAGATGGTCTAAGCATTGGTCTCTTATATTACTGCGAACAATTGGTTATGTGCAATACTACAAAAATTAATAGATAAGCAATCAGATTATTTTGGTTAGGTTTGTAAAAATAAAGAAATTGTAAAAAAATATACAGTTGGCAACTAAACAAATGAAAATCATCCAACAAATAAATATTAAAGTAGTTTTGCGGAGTTATGCCTACGACAATATGGTGGGTCATTTTGATAACAAACTAGTTAAAAAATGTATCCTACATATTCAAGACAGAAATATTGGTATTGAATGTATGCAATAAATGAAAATCAACTATTTTAGAAAATATTTGAAATCTGAATAAATGATGAAAGAATACTCAGCAAATTACTCTTATAGCAATCATAATTTTGTGATTCAAAACCTCAAAGGGGAAAGAATTAGCAATGAGTATTTACCTGCAATTTGTATTCTGAAGAATATTCTACAAAGAGGAAAACCAACACTACTATCAACTTATCTACAAGGAGAATTAGGACACCTTCATAAAGATAAAGATTTTCAAAAAGCATATCCGCTTATTGATAGAGAACAGCCCAATTGGGAAAGAACAATAAGAGGAGATGAAAAAGGTAATTATTATCCAGCCAAAAAGTTTTTTGAAGAGCTAATACCAAAATATTTATCGGAATACAAGTTTATTCAACAACTGATAATTCCTGAAATAAAAATAGAAGACATTACACAAGTTGAAGTTGATGAGTATGTGAATCAACAAGTTGACTTTTATTTACCACAAGCTTATTTAATAATTGAGATTGATGGCTCGCAACATAAGCATAATAATGACCAGGATATAATCCGTGATTCTCATACCGCAAATTATGGAATTCTGACGGTAAGAATAACAACTTCTGATTTTAGAATTAGAGAATGAAATTTTCTTGCAGAAAATCCAAGAAATAAAAGACAGAATAGAAAAAGTAAAAGCAAAACAAGAAACTCGAAAAGAAAATGACAACACTTTCATATCTTTATCAGATTACCAATCTGCTTTCGAAAATGGAATTGATCTTAAAAACCCCAACTATAAAGCAACAGCAATTATTCGATTTCAATTATTGGTTTTAGACCTTCTTGAAAATGGGTTGCTAAACTTCAAGAATGATTGGAACTTTGAAATTCTTTCAAGAGATATTTCAGGTTTTGAAAAAATTGCAATTGAAGATTTAATGATATGGTTTAAGCATATCTTCAAACTTCATAAAATAAATTTTAAAAACCCTGCTGTTTCAATTTCGTACTGTAATTCTTTAATAGAATTTTCAAACAAGAACGAAACTATAAAGATTGATTTCAGCTTGTGTAATCCGTCAGACCAAAGTGGACTGTTTAGTGTAAAATTCTAGTATATGGTTTTTGTTAATTTTAACCCTTTAAATTTAATAAAAATGGAAGAAAAAGAAAGCGCAATGAAGTTCATTAAGGAACTAAAAAGAAAGACAAGAAAGAGATACAACTCTGAGGAGAAAATAGTAGTTGTATTGGCAGGATTTAAACAAGAAGAATCCATAGCACAGATATGTAGAAATCATGGGATAACTCCTGCAACTTACTACAAATGGTCTAAGGATTTTATGGAAGCAGGGAAACACAGACTCCAAGGAGATACCCTAAGAGAAGCAAATACCACAGAAGTAAAAACATTAAAGAGAGAAAATGAAGAACTTACTCATATGTTTAAAGAAGTAAGTTTGGAACTTAGAGTTTTGAAAAAAAACAACACTTCAGAGAAATAGGTATGAAATATAGAAGATATAAACAAACAGAAAAAATGGAGATTATTAAATTAGTAGAGGGTTCAGAACTTGGAGTAAAACCTACTCTTAAGGAACTGAATATTCACTCCAGCACATTCTATAAATGGTACGGTAGGTATACTGAAAATGGTTTTGACGGACTTGCCCCAAAAGAAAGAAAAAGAAGTAAGTTTTGGAATAAAATCCCCAATAATCTGATTGACAAAACAGTTAAAATTGCATTGGAAAGACCTGAACTATCACCAAGAGAATTAGCTGCTCACATAACGGATGAGAGAGGATATTTTATATCTGAATCTTCTGTTTACAGAATACTAAAAAGAAGAGGATTGATAACTACTCCAACTCATATTGTAATGGCTGCAGCCAAGAAGTTCAAGGATCAACCCTCAAGAGTGCATCAGCAATGGCAGACTGATTTTACCTACTTTAAAATCAAGAATTATGGTTGGTTTTATTTATCCACTATTATGGATGATTACTCCAGGTATATTGTGAGTTGGGAACTTTGTGAAAGGATGAAAACTGAGGATGTGAAAAGAAGTATTGATGCTGCAATTTTCAATGCAAATCTAGATGAAAAAGAACTTCCAAGATTATTATCTGATAATGGAAGTTGTTATATTTCTCATGAGTTAAAATCCTATTTATCAGACATAGGAATGGGGCATGTTAGAGGAAAACCTAATCACCCACAAACTCAAGGAAAGATAGAAAGGTATCACAGATCTATGAAGAATATTATCAAACTACATCATTATTACAGTCTATCTGAGTTAGAATTAGCGATAAGGGATTGGGTAGAGTATTATAATAATGAGCGATATCACGTATCTTTGAGCAATGTAACTCCCTCAGATGTGTATTTTGGAAGAGAAGAAATAATCCTTAAAAAAAGGAAGGGAACGAAGCTAAAAACTATACAAAAAAGAAGACAAGAATATATACAACAAAAGCTGAAATCAGCATAATTATGAAAAGCGAAAACTATTTACTAACTTTACACAAAATTATTCCACTTTGGTATGAAGACGTACAACTAATACCCTCCTATTCCAAAACTACTTTCTTATCCATTACGCCATTTTCACTTAACAGTTTAAGGGTGTAAATGCCTTTAGCAAAGCCGCTAAGGTCAAATTGTTGTTTATTGCTACAAGAGAGAGCTAAACCTCTTCTTTTTTGTATTTTGATTGTATATATGCATTATAGAATAAAAAGCTAATCAGCAGTCCTCCTATTAATAAATAATTAACACCCTCTTTCTTAGCAGGAAGTTCTGGCATATTCATTGGTGGTCCAAAATATTTATCAAATAATTTATTTTCCATCATTCATTTTGTCTTTAGTAAATATACGAACTGAGTCTTTCTCAATTCGTTGTAAGTAGAAATCACCAAACCTCAAGAGAACTCTATTATTATTTGGGTCTAAAATTATTACTTCATTACTTTTTGATAAGTCTATTCCAAAAGCCATCAACTCAGTTGCTTTCAAGGAAACATTTTTATTATTATCCCATAGCTTCATAATCTTATTTAGGTTTGAATCATTTACTTTTGAGATGCCTGCGTTTAGCATACGCTTCTTTCTATTATTAAAAGCATCTTTACATTTGTCAGTACAATAACCTACTTGTAGATTATTAGCCATAAACTCCTTTTTATCACAGCCGTGTTCATTATTATTGCATTCACGATAAAATTCGCTTGTTGTATCAATAGGTTCATTCGTATAATTTATCTCTGCCATTTTATTTTTTATTTGCTAACATTAATTCAACATCCTCTTTTCTAAAATACACAAGTCCCCCTATCTTTAAAGGTGCAGGCAAAATATTAAATTTCACCCATTTATAAATTGTTGGCTTTGTAATTGAAAAATGAATCATCACCTCAGACATAGTCAAAAGTTTCGGTAATGATTTTTCTTTTTTCCTTTTGGGAAATTGTTCAGAAAAAGTAAGCGTTAGGAGCTTTCTAAAATCCGAAACCGTTAGGTTAAATAAAGAAAGGTTTTCTTTTTTCATATTTTATAAAATTACTGTTGTAAAGGTATAAAACATATGAATTCTTAATAACTGCATTAAATTATTGCAGTTAAAGGTAGTGCATTAAATTACTGGTAATTAACATTTTAAATTAAATTATTTATTAAACTTTCTGAAAATAAGGTTTATTTCTCTTACCTTTTCATATTTCATTTCATTAACTTTTACGCTCTTTAGCTCTGAATTAACTAGCTTTTTCTCATAAAGCTTAAAGGTATTAACTGTCTTACACCATTTACGGTTATTATCAATAAAATTATTCTCAACAAGTTTCCTTATGTAATAAACAAGCTCATTAACACCAGCTTTCCATAATATTTTTGTTTTTATCTTATCACCACTAAAAGCACTTACAAATATCTTTTTAGTAACTATATCATCTAATAGATATTTAGAGTCTTCAAATAGATCCCCTATATCAGAATCGAATAAGGCTTTCTTTTTATATTCAAAAGTTATATTTTTATTGCTTTGAGGTTTTTCAATAATATCATCCTGTAATTTATTAATATATAATAGCTCATTAATAAGCATTCTGCATAACCTTCTTATATTCTGGTGTCTTTCAAGGCTTGTCCTATAATGTAAACGTTCAATTTCTTTACATTTATTTAATAAGAATTGTTTCTTTTCAGCTTTATTAATCCTAATAAGTTCTAAATTAATTTTGGAAATTATTTTTTGTTTTCTCTTATTTAGCTTCTTTTCCCAAAGATTCATCCTTCTTTTATAATCTAATTGAATAAGCTCCTCTGCACTAATTTTATTAGGGTCTTTTAGTTCTTCTGCTATATTTCTAATATCCATATATTAACAAAAGTCATCAAAAGATTTTAAAAATCAACAAGTTTTGTATAAAACAATAAATTATGTTTTAAAAATTTAAGAGAAAAAAGGCTAATTCATAAAGAAAAAATCTATAAACAGACAACGAATTAGACAACGGTAAAATAAAAAACCCCTGTAATCTATTAAATTACAAGGGTTTATCTATTGACTGAGCGGTCTGGACGGGACTCGAACCCGCGACCCCATGCGTGACAGGCATGTATTCTAACCAGCTGAACTACCAGACCGTACTTTATTAAAAAGTGCTGCAAATATAATTTGTTTTCATAAACCTCAAAGCATTTTTTGTCTTTTAAGTAAATAAGAATTTAAGACCTTATCAAAACCCTTATTTATATCAATTTCCACAAAATCAATTTTGTATTGCAAGCATTTTAATTTCAATTCTTTAAGATAATTTTCAGCTTGTTCTTTGTGCTTTTTCTGATACAAATTAGGACTTAATTTTATTTCTTCTCCAGTCTCTAAATCAACAAATTTGTAGGGTTTATTGTCAAATTCTAGGTCTTTTTCGGTGGTTGGTTCACTCAAATAGAATAAAACTATCTCATGTTTGTTGTATTTTAAGTGCTTGTACGCCTTAAACTGCTCTTCCAAAGTTTTAGTGGAGTGAATAAAATCAGTAAATATCATTACTAAGGATCGCTTATGTAACAATTCCGAAACCTGATGCAAAGCAACAGTTGATTCTGTTTGTTTTGCTGACTTAACAGCATCAACTTGTAACAACTTATCCAACTCATGATACAAGATTTTATGATGCCTTTGTGTAGTTCGGTTAGGCGTATGTACTTCTAACTTGTCAGCATAGATACTAAGGCCAACAGCATCTCTTTGTTTTTTCAACAAATTCATCATTACTGCTGATGCATAAATAGCAAACAATAACTTATTTGGTTTTTCTAAACTAGGCGATACAAGGTTAGGATAATACATGGATGATGAAGCATCAATTACTAATTGACACCTTAGATTTGTTTCTTCCTCATATCGTTTAACAAAAAGCTTGTCCGTACGCCCATAAAGCTTCCAGTCGATATGCTTAGTACTCTCACCAGTATTATAAAGCCTATGCTCGGCAAACTCAACTGAAAAACCATGATACGGGCTTTTGTGCAATCCCGTAACAAACCCTTCCACTACTTGCTTTGCAAATAGCTCCATGTTTGAGGGTAGGTTTATGTATTCTAGCTTTTTCATTCAACAAAAAAGGGCTATAAAAGCCCTTTTAAATTTAAAATTTTAAACTTACATATGAGATTCTAAAATCTCAACTAATTTTGATTTTGGCTGATTTCCAACTACCTTATCAACTACTTCTCCGTTTTTAAATACTAATAAAGTTGGAATGTTTCTTACACCATAAGTTACAGGAGTATCAGAATTTTCATCAACATTTACTTTTCCAATAAATGCTCTTCCATCCATTTCAGTATGTAATTCTTCAATAACAGGAGCAATTGCTCTACAAGGACCACACCAAGTTGCCCAAAAATCAACCAATACAGGCTTATCTGAATCTAATACTAGTTCTTTAAAATTTGCGTCTGTGAATTCTAATGCCATTTTTTTTGTTTTTATTTAGGTTACAAATCTATAAATTATTTTATGATTTTATCTTAACTTTCAACTGATTTAATTCTCCTATTCTTTCTAAAAATTCTCTATCCAAATTTACCTTCATTTTACGAGAAAGTAAGTCCACTTCATATTTATTAAGATGGTCAACCACATTAAAAATCAAAGAATGTTTTCCTTTATGTTCGGAAACAATATGCACTACATCATTCACTAATTGTTCGGATATATCCCCTACATCTACCCTTAACATAACATCCCTTACTTCCTTGTCAATAAGCTCAGAAAGCAAATCAATTGACGAGATTTTAAATTCCAAATCATCATTATAAAAACGCTTTTTAACTTTACCACTTAGGTGTAAAAGCCAACCTGTAGTTAAGTAAGCTTTAAAGTTAATATAATCATCACTAAATAAATAGAAACTAAATGAATCATGATAGTCCTCAATATGCAAAACCCCAAAAGGCTTACCTGTTTTTGTTTCTCGGTGTTCCACTTTAGTTACCACACCAGCAAAGCGCAACTCTTTCCCATTAATCTTATCCAAATCATTAAGCATAGAAAAGTTTCCATTACAGAAATTAGCCATTTCAACTTTATAATCATCCAAAGGGTGTCCAGAAATGTAAATTCCGACAACATCTTTTTCCTTAGAAAGCAATTCCATAGTAGACCAAGCTGGCGTTTCGTTAGGAACAGGCGCTTGAATAGTTGCTTCAGCACTTTCACCAAACATATCAAACTGATTGGAATTAGCATTATCCTTAACTTTGTTCCCAAACTTAATCATTTTCTCTAAATAAGTTTGTCCACTATCTTCCTTTGCAAAATATTGTGAACGCTTTAATTCAAAAGAATCAAAACCACCAGAACAAACCATACTCTCTAGCGTTCTTTTGTTTGCTGAACGCAAATCAACCCGCTTCACAAAATCATCAAAAGCAGTATATTTCCCTTCTTTTCTTTCATCCACAATTGCCTCAACAGCACCTTCCCCCACTCCTTTTACAGCTCCTAAACCAAATCGAATTTCTCCTTTCTCATTTACTGCAAACTTATAAAAGCTCTCATTGACATCAGGTCCTAAAACTGGAACTCCCATACGTTTACATTCTTCCATAAAATAGGTAATATCCTTAATATCACGCATATGATTGGTAAGTAGTGAAGCCATTAATTCAGAAGGATAATGAGCTTTTAAATATGCCGTTTGATAAGCAATAAGCGCATAGCAAGTAGAGTGAGATTTATTAAAGGCATAAGAAGCAAAAGCTTCCCAATCCGTCCATATTTTATCTACAGTATTAATATCAAAACCATTTTCTTCACAGCCAGCAAAAAACTTAGGTTTTAATTTATCCAGTACCGCTTTAATTTTTTTACCCATTCCCTTCCTTAGCATATCGGCATCTCCCTTAGAGAAACCTGCTAATTTTTGAGAAAGTAACATTACTTGCTCCTGATAAACTGTAATTCCGTAAGTTCCTGACAAGAATTCTTCCATCTCAGGTAAATCATATTCAATCTCCTCTATTCCATGCTTACGTTTAATGTAATTAGGAATGTATTCCATAGGACCAGGACGATACAAAGCATTCATGGCAATTAAATCATCAAACTTATCGGGCTTTAAGTGTTTTAAGTGAGCCTTCATCCCATCAGAAGAAAACTGGAAAATACCAGATGTTGCTCCACTTTGGAAAATTTCAAATGTTTGCACATCACCCAAAGGAATCGTGTCAATATCAACTTCTACTCCATGAATTTTCTTAATAATTTTCAGACAATCCTTAATAATAGTAAGATTTCGTAAGCCTAGAAAATCCATTTTCAATAGCCCAGCATCCTCCACCACACTATTGTCGAACTGAGTTACCATTAAGTCAGAATCCTTAGCCCTTGTCATAGGAATAAGCCCCATCAAAGGTTCAGGCGTAATAATTACCCCACAAGCATGTGTACCTGTGTTTCTAACATTTCCTTCTAGTCTCCTAGCCAAATTAATGGTTTCAGCTGTTAAGTCATTTCCTTTTGAAAGTTCAATTAAAGTTTTGGTATTAGTCAGCTGATCACCTTTTAGTTTTTCCTTTAAGGTCTTTTCATCCCAAGAGAAAATTTTGCCTAATGATGTTAAATCAGGAACTAACTTTGCCGCCCTATCCGCATCAAACAATGGCAAGTCCAATACCCTAGCCGTATCACGAATGGATGACTTTGCAGCCATAGTACCATAAGTAATAATTTGAGCTACATTTTCCTTTCCGTATTTATTCACTACCCAATCAATAATTCGTCCCCTTCCCTCATCATCAAAATCAATATCAATATCGGGTAAGGATACACGCTCAGGATTTAGGAAACGCTCAAAAAGTAGGTCATACTTAATAGGATCAACATTGGTAATCGTTGTGCAATAGGCAACAACAGAACCAGCAGCTGAACCCCTACCAGGACCAACAGAAACATCCATAGTCCTTGCCTGTTTAATAAAATCCTGAACAATAAGAAAATATCCAGGATAACCCGAATTTTCAATTACTTGGAGTTCAAAATCAATTCTTTCCTTTATTGCATCAGTAATTTCAACATAACGCTCCTTAGCCCCCTCATAAGTAAGGTGTTTTAAATAAGCATTCTCCCCTCTTTTTTTTCCATCCACTTTATCCTGTGCATCCACAAATTCCTTAGGAATATCAAACTCTGGCAATAGCACCTCACGCGCTAAAGTATAGGATTCAATTTTATCAATTAAGTGGGTAATATTGTCAATAGCCTCAGGTAAGTCAGCAAAAAGTTCTTGCATATCTTTTGATGACTTGAAATAGAACTCATCATTAGGAAACCCATAACGCAAGCCCCTACCATTTCCTTTTGGAGTAGCTTGTTGCTCTCCATCCTTTACACACAGTAGAATATCATGAGCATTAGCATCTTCCTTTTCCAAGTAGTATACATTATTAGAGGCTATAATCTTAACATTATATTTTTTGGCAAAAGCAATTAGCACCTTGTTTACATGGCGCTCTTCATCCAATTTATGTCGATTAATTTCCACATAAAAATCATCACCAAAAGTAGTGTGCCACCACTTAAATTCTTCTTCCGCTTGGGCTTCACCTACATTCAGAATTAAATTAGGAATTGCCCCATAAGTACTACCCGTTAAGGCAATTAAATCCTGTTTATATTCAGTAATTAAATCCTTATCCACCCTAGGCACATAGTAAAAACCAGCTACATTCCCTAAGGTTGATAGTTTTGCTAAATTATGAAATCCGTTTTTATTTTTACAAAAGAAAGGAACCTGAGACCCATAGTCCTTTACTGTTTTGTCAGCATGATTATTACAGACATTCAATTCACAACCTAAAACTGCTTTCAAAATAGGTGTCTCCCCTTTTTTCAAATTAGCATTTACAGGATGCTTCAGTACAGAATCAATAAATTTATACGCACCAAACATATTCGTATGATCACTAAGACCTACTGCTGGCATTCCCATATCTGCAGCCTTATTTACAAGGGCTTTGATATCAGTAGTAGATTGTAATATAGAAAACTGAGAATGTACATGAAGATGTGAAAAAGGAGAATCTGAAATTACTTCTTTTTCACTTTCCTGCTCCTCAATTACAACCTCCTCTACAATTGGAGTATCAACTGAACTGTAAGGTTCAATATTTAAACCAATCAATTCAAAGGCACTAGGGTTTATCGTTTTATAATTATTAAACTCATCAGCAGACATTCCTGCTTTGGAAAACGGAATAACTTCCAAACGAATCAATTCCAAGAAACACCTAGCAGTTGCTTCTACATCAGCAGAAGCATTATGAGCCTCAGCAAATGCATCTCCAAAAAGCTTAACATGCAATTCAGTTAGTTTTGGCCATTTGAATTTCCCTCCTCTGCCACCAGGAATAGCACAAAAATTAGTAGAATCATCTTTTGTGTCTAAAGCAGGAAAAGCAGCCAAAATATTCGGCATATCTTTCCTTAATAATTCACAACCTACGATACTGTTATCAAAAGAAACATTATGCCCAACAACAAACTTACATTTTTCGACATCCTTTACAAACTCTAACAACACCTGAGCTAAAGGCATACCTTGTTTGTTGGCACGCTCAGTAGAAATACCATGTATTTTTTCCGCATTAAATGGAATATCATAACTTTCGGGCTTTATGATGTAGTTTTTAACCTCCATCAATTTACCTTCTACATCATGCACCTGCCATGCCAACTGCACACACCTTGGCCAATTGTTAAAATCAGTTAATGGTGCTTTCCAGTTTTGTGGTAAACCTGTGGTTTCCGTGTCAAATATTAGATACATAGAGTCGTTTTACTGCTTTAAAATAAGAATTGTAAATTTAGGAAAATAAAAAAGTCAACCCATTAGAATTGAGCTGACTTTTTAAGATGTTTGTAAGTTTTGGTTTACTAGATAAATTTCATTTCCTTCATCCACTCATCATTAAATAGCTTCCCAACATAACGAGTACCATGATCGTGAAAGATAACCACAACTACATCATCCTTGCTTAATTTAGCTTTCATTTGGTTGATACCTGCCACAGCACTACCTGCAGAATATCCTACTAAAATACCTTCTTCTCGTGCCAATCTTCTCGTATAAATTGCACCATCCTTATCCGTTACTTTTTCGAAATGATCTATCACATCAAAATTCACATTTTTAGGCAATATATCTTCTCCAATTCCTTCTGTAATATAACTATAAATCTCGTTTTCATCAAACTCCCCTGTTTCATGGTATTTCTTAAATACAGAACCATAAGTATCAATACCCCAAATTTTAATATTAGAGTTTTGTTCCTTTAAATATTTTGCAGAACCAGAAATTGTACCTCCCGTACCTACACCAACAACTAAATGAGTAATTTTTCCTTCTGTTTGTTTCCAAATTTCAGGACCAGTACTCTCGTAATGAGCCTGTGTATTCGAAGGGTTGTCATACTGATTCACATACCAAGAATTTGGTGTTTCCTTAGTTAATCGTTTGGCTACCGAATAATAAGACAACTTACTTTCTGGTGGTACATTAGTTGGGCAAACTACTACCTCAGCTCCAACAGCACGCAAAATATCCATTTTCTCTTTGGATTGTTTATCCGCCAGTACAAAAATACATTTATACCCCTTTTGGATTGCAGCTAATGCCAACCCCATTCCTGTATTACCAGAAGTACCTTCAATAATCGTTCCTCCAGGCTTTAATTTACCATCCTTTTCAGCATCCTCAATCATCTTAACTGCCATTCTATCTTTAATAGAGTTTCCTGGATTAAAAGTCTCCACTTTTGCTAAAACTAAAGCATCAGTTTCCACTACTTTATTTAACTTTACTAGAGGAGTATTTCCAATAGTTTCTAATATGTTATTGTAATATTTCATTTATAAATTTTGTGATGCGAATTTATTAAAATTAGGCAAAGCGAATTGCTTTTACAGGCGTGATTTTAGTAATGATAATTGATGGTATAATTAGAATCAAGTAGCAGACAATAATAGTCCCAACATTCAATAATAATATAGCTGTAAAATCAAAATTAATAGGGACTGTATTCATGTAATAAATATTAGGATCCAAACTAATAATTGAAAATTGTTTTTGCAAAAAAGCGAAACCTAAAGCTATACAATTTCCCCAAAACAATCCTTTCAAAATTAAATGCACAGCTGAATATAAAAATACCCTACGCACACTCCAATTATTTGCTCCCAATGCTTTTAATATCCCAATCATCTTGGTACGTTCCAATATCAGAATTAATAGTGCTGTTATCATATTTATTCCACCTACTATCAGCATCAATATTAAAATAACACGCACATTTATATCTTGCAAATCCAACCAATCAAAAATTTGTGGTGTTTTTTCTTTTATGCTTTGAGCATTCAAATTATAAGGAATTTTCTCATATATACTCTCTGTAACCAACTCCAAATTATTAAAATTATTTAAAACAATTTCGACTCCACCTACTTGCTTATTTTCCCAAGCATTTAAGGATTGTATATGTTTAATATCACCCATTACAAACAGCTTGTCAAAATCCGCTAAAGCTGTATTATAAATTCCTGATATTTCAAATTTTCTTACTCTTGGTGGGTCCTGAACAAAATACATGATTAAGTCGTCTCCCACCCCTAACTGCAAGGTTTTGGCAGAATTTTCTGAAATCAGAACTTGGTTCGTTTTTATGCTATCACTCACATTAAAACATTTTCCTGCAACCAAATTATTATTAAAAAATGTCCAATCATAATCAGATGAAACTCCTTTTAAAACCACACCCAGAATCTCATCATTTGTTTTAATTATTCCTGCTTTAGTTGCAAAAGTACTGATGTGTTTTATCTCAGGATTTTCCAATATTGATGTATATAGACTATCCGAAATCTGAATTGGCTCAGTTTCGTAGGATTGATTGTCAGAAAAGGAGGAAATAGTAATATGAGATCCAAAACCAATAATCTTATCAGAAATATCGTTTTTAAAACCAGTAACGACCATTACTGAAAGTAACATAACCGCAACTGAAAGTGCAATTGCTAAAATTGCGATACGCAAAATTGGTTTAGTGTAGGAATTATTTTCTTCCTTTGCAGTAAATAAGCGTTTGGCTATAAAATATTCAACATTCATTATGATGGCGAAAATAAAACAAATAATTTGCATTAGTTTAGTCCTGTTCACTTTTAGTGCACAAGCCCAAAAATTAGTTTTAGCAAGCGAAAGAACTGATGTTTACTTGCATCATTTACAAAACAAAAAAGTAGGTGTTGTAGGGAATCAAACCTCAATGATTGCTAACACGCATTTGGTAGATAGCTTACTTAGCTTAGGGATTGATGTCGTTAAGGTATTTTCACCTGAACATGGCTTTAGAGGAAAAGAAGATGCAGGTGCAATAATTGAAGATGGAATTGATGTAAAAACAGGAATTCCTATCATTTCACTTCACGGAAAAAACAAGAAGCCAAAAGCTGAGCAATTACAAGGAATTGATATTCTGGTTTTTGATATACAGGATGTAGGTGTACGATTTTACACTTATATTTCTACTTTACATTATGTGATGGAAGCTGCAGCTGAATTTGGCATTCCTGCATTAGTTTTAGATAGGCCAAACCCTAACGGGCATTTTGTTGATGGTCCTATTTTGGACACTGCTTTTCAATCTTTTGTAGGAATGCACCCTATACCTATTGCTCATGGAATGACTATTGGAGAGTATGCCAAAATGATAACGGGAGAAAGTTGGATTACAACTAGATGTGAAATAATTGTGATAGAAATGGAAAATTACACCCATAATACAAACTATGACTTACCGATAAAACCATCTCCAAATTTACCAAATGCTAGAGCTGTAAATTTATACCCAAGTCTTTGTTTGTTTGAAGGAACAACTATAAGTATTGGGAGAGGAACTGATTACCCCTTTCAACATTTTGGAGCACCTTATCAGAAAAGCAACTATTCCTTTACACCTAAAAGTGGAGAAGGAAGTAAATACCCAAAACATGAAAATACCGAGTGTTTTGGAACAGACTTACGCTTTCAAGATAACTATTTAACGACTATTAACTTAAACTGGATTATTCAGGCATATAAGCAATGTCCTGAAAAAGAAGAATTCTTTAATACCTTCTTTGATACATTAGCAGGAACTGATAAGTTGAAAAAGCAAATAATTGCAGGAAAGACAGCCAAAGAAATTAAAGCAAGTTGGGAAGAAGGCTTAGAAGAATTTAAAAAAGTAAGAAGGAAATATCTTATCTATTAGAGCTACCAAACCCAATAAACATAATATTTACCGACTCCAACTTTAATAAACTCATAGGGTTTACAAAAAATTCAGTATTTGAATTAATCATACTAGGTGCGATTCCAGGTTTTGGCGGCATACTCATCAACATTAACGAATGAGGTGCGTTACAAAACAAACTATCATTTCTAGTGTAAAAATTTAATGCTCCTTCTTTTAAATTATTTAATGTAAGTACTTGACCTACAAAATCCATTTGATTATTATCATTTAATGATAATTTAAGCATTTCATTTAAACCAACATGCGTACCTGCTTTATTTTTGGTTGTTTCAGGATTCTTTGATGCAAATTCTAAAGTAAGCGTTTGGGTTACTGATTCAACAATTACAACCTCCTTATTTTCAGTATTATTAGCACAAGAAATGAAAAGCAATATTGCAGATATAAAAAGTAAATTATTTTTCATAATATTATTTATTTTAAGTTTATTTTTAGTTTTTCGATTATGCTGAATGCAGCCGGACAAACTTCCACATTTTTTTCAGTTAATTTTAATATTTGACTTTGTTTTATTCTATCGGTATGCGGAAATTCACGGCAAGCCTTTGGCCTAACATCATAAATAGAACAATAGTTGTCTTTTCCTAAAAAAGTACAGGGTACAGATTTAAGAACATAATCCCTATCTTCATCTATTCTTAGGTATTTTTCTACAAATTCTGATGGTCTTATTCTTAAATGATTAGAAATTCTGCTAATGTCCTTATCCGTAAATAAAGGACCTGTAGTTGTGCAGCAATTTGCACATTTTAAGCAATCAGTACAAGCAAAAACCTCATCATGTAAAGGATGAATAAGTTTATCCAATACCTTTGGCTTTACTTTTTTTAAACGCTTGAAAAACTGCTGATTTTCTTTGCGTTTTAGTATTACTTGCTCTTTATGTTGAGCTAAGTCCATTAAAGTGTCTTTCCAGGATAAACCTTAAGTGCTGCTGCTAAAATAGCTATCGATTTCTGTAATGATTCCTTATTTAACACATAAGCAATACGCACTTGCCTTGTACCTGTATTAGGAGTTGCATAAAAACCTGCAGCAGGTGCTACCATTATAGTTTCTCCATCCAATTCAAAATCTTCCAACAACCACTGAGCAAATTTATCAGCATCATCAACAGGAAGTTCTGCAATAGCATAAAAAGCACCAGTTGGTTTCGGACAAAATACACCTTCAATTTCATTTAGGCCTTCTACTAGCACATCTCTCCTGCTTACATATTCTGCACTTACCTCTTCAAAATAAGAAACATCAGTTTTTAAGGCTGCTTCACCAGCTATTTGCCCAAATGTAGGTGGTGATAATCTTGCTTGTGCAAACTTCATTGCAGTTGCCATTAATTCCTTGTTTTTAGATGCTATACATCCCACTCTAATTCCGCACATAGAATATCTTTTTGAAGTAGAGTCAATTACAATTGCATGCTGCTCCATACCTTCAATGTTCAATACTGAATAATGCACATTTCCGTCATAAGAAAATTCACGATATACTTCATCTGCAATAAGGAACAAGTCATGTTTTACCACAATATCTCTAAGTGTTTCTAATTCTTCTTTAGAATATAAATATCCTGTAGGGTTTCCAGGATTACAGATAAGGATAGCTTTAGTATTAGGCGTAATTAGTTTTTCAAATTCTTGAATTTTGGGCAATGCAAAACCATCATGAATTGAGGTGGCAATAGGCTTAACCTTTACCCCTGCTGATGTAGAGAAACCATTATAATTTGCATAAAATGGTTCAGGAATAATAATTTCATCACCATTATCCAAACAAGTATTTAAAGCAAACAAAAGCGCTTCAGAACCTCCTGTGGTTACAATTATATCATCATGATTAATTTCTATACCTAAATTTTGATAATAGTTAGCTAATCCTTTTCGGTAACTTTCAAAACCCGCTGAATGAGAATACTCTACTACTTTATCAGAAAAATTATGTATTGCTTCTAAAGCCAATTCAGGAGTTTTAATATCAGGCTGACCGATATTCAAATGATATACTTTTTTTCCTGCTTTTTTCGCTTTTTCAGCAAATGGCACCAACTTTCTGATTGGTGACTCTGGCATATTAATTCCTTTGTTCGAAATTTTTGGCATAATTGTAAATTTTTTATAAAAAAAACACCCCCATAAATTGGGGGTGCAAATATCTTAATTTTTATTACTTATTTATTAAAGCAGAGCCTTCTGTTTTTCTAACGGAGAGCCTTCTGTTTTTCTTACTGGAGAAGTTTCTTCTTTTGCAGGAGCATTCACTACACCTTTAACTGTTAAAATGACTGGCTTCTTACTTGCATTAGTAGTTAAAGTAATAGTTTTAGTAAATTTCCCAACTCTATTAGTTGCATATTTCACACCAATCTCAGCAGTAGCACCAGGTGCAATAGCTTCTCTTGGCCATGTAGGTACTGTACAACCACAACTTCCTTTTGCATTTTTAATTAGCAAAGGCTCAGTTCCATTATTTGTAAATACAAATTTTCTAGCTCCATCAGCATTGTGCTCAATCGTTCCATAATCCACAACTTTCGATACAAAATCAATAGTTACATTAGTAGATTTTTCAGTTTTGGGTGCGTCAACAGCTTTAACATTTTGAGCATTTACTACAGTAAATCCAGTTACAAGGGCTAAGGATAAAAGTAATTTTTTCATTTCTTCTTTTTATTTTTTTGATTAATATATAAATAGTGAACGGCAAATTTAATAAAATATTTTATTTAAGCAAATAAGATATTCTAGGAATTCCTCAGAACAATAGAATTAGTAAATTTGCAAGCTATAAACAATACTTAAATGAGCATACCAAAAACATACAACCCCCTAATTACTGAAGATAAATGGTATGCCCATTGGATGGAGAAAGGTTATTTCAATTCCACTCCTGATGAACGTGAGGCTTATACAATTGTAATCCCTCCACCAAATGTAACAGGTGTTTTACATATGGGGCATATGCTAAACAATACTTTACAAGACGTAATGGTTAGGCGCGCACGTATGATGGGTTTTAATGCCTGTTGGGTACCAGGAACTGATCATGCATCAATAGCTACTGAGGCGAAGGTAGTACAGAAACTAGCAAAAGAAGGTATCCAAAAAAATGACTTAACAAGAGATGAGTTCTTAGCTCATGCATTTGATTGGAAAGAAAAGCACGGAGGTATCATCCTAGAGCAGTTAAAAAAATTAGGAGCTTCATGCGATTGGGAACGAACTAAGTTTACCATGGATGATGATATGAGTGAGTCCGTAATTAAGGTTTTTGTAGACTTACATCAAAAAGGACTTGTTTATAGAGGGGTTAGAATGGTAAATTGGGACCCTTCTGCACAAACAGCACTTTCGGATGAGGAAGTAATACACAAAGAAGTAAATTCAAAATTATACCATATTGCCTACAGCATTGAAGGCAGTAATGAAAAAATAA
>Ga0308021_10000021_pt1 | contig 72541 bp, 72 predicted proteins | sample Neamet351_FD_201296 | JGI IMG/M metagenome (GOLD analysis project Ga0308021, IMG submission 201296) | Marine microbial communities from water near the shore, Antarctic Ocean - #351 | ecosystem: Environmental > Aquatic > Marine > Unclassified | place: Southern Ocean | collected 2014-10-02
CTATGAATCAACTGATGTTGGAGCAAATGCAGGATGCTATCACTCACTCCAAAGGTGGTACGTTTAATTTTGACATCACCAACTGTGACCGTTCCGTAGGCGCCAGAGTGTCTGGTGCTATTGCCAAGCTACACGGCAACAACGGCATGTCTGAGCACCCATTAGAAGTGTACCTTAAGGGTGTCGCCGGGTTGAGCTTTGGTGTGTGGAATGCCGGTGGTTTGAACATGTACTTAGAAGGCGACGCTAACGATTACGTGGGCAAAGGCATGGCTGGCGGTAAGTTGGTTATCTATCCACCTAAAGGGTCTAGCTTTAAGTCTAACGTTACTTCCATTCTGGGTAATACCTGTTTGTATGGTGCAACAGGTGGCAGCGTGATGGCAGCAGGTTGTGCAGGTGAGCGTTTTGCCGTACGTAACTCCGGTGCCCATGCGGTGATAGAAGGCGCAGGCGACCATTGTTGTGAATACATGACTGGTGGCGTAGTTACCGTACTTGGTGAGACAGGTTACAACTTTGGTGCAGGTATGACCGGTGGTTTTGCTTATGTATTAGACGTAGACCGCACTTTTGTAGACAAGTACAACAGCGAATTGGTGGAGATTCACCGTATTCGTGGCGAGCACATGGAAGAGTACCGCAGTTATTTGCGCGGCGTATTACATGACTTCTCTGAAGCTACAGGTAGTCGCTGGGGTAAAGAACTAAGTGAGCATTTTGAAGATTACGTGAGCAAGTTCTGGTTAGTTAAACCCAAAGCTGCCAACTTACAGCAGCTAATGGCGAATACTCGAACTAAAACAGAATAATTCAACGTTTTTAGACACACATTATTAAGCATGCGAGGCTATTATGGCTCAACGATTAGACAACCATTTTCAATTCATCGACGTAGGCCGTCAAGATCCTGCTAAAGTGCATCCGGATTTGCGTAAACGCCAGTTCGCTGAAATATATCAACCCTACACGCCGGTAGAGGCTAAGCCTCAGGCACATCGGTGTTTAGATTGTGGCAACCCCTACTGTGAATGGAAGTGCCCTGTGCACAACTATATTCCCAACTGGCTTAAGTTGGTTTCTGAAGGCAATATTCTAGAAGCTGTAGAACTGTGTCATCAAACCAACTCCTTGCCAGAAGTATGTGGCCGCGTATGCCCACAAGACCGCTTATGTGAAGGTGCCTGTACCCTCAATGATGGTTTTGGGGCCGTTACCATCGGTTCTGTAGAAAAGTACATTACCGACACTGCCTTTGCCATGGGCTGGACCCCGGACTTAAGTCACGTGGTTGAAACCGGTAAAAAAGTAGCTGTTATTGGCGCTGGACCTGCGGGTTTAGCGTGTGCAGACGTGCTAACTCGAGGTGGGGTGTCTGCCGTGGTGTTTGATCGCTACCCAGAAATTGGTGGCCTGCTCACCTTTGGCATTCCCGAATTTAAGCTAGAAAAGCCCGTTATGGCCAAGCGTCGTCAAATCTTTGAAGGCATGGGTATTGAGTTTAAACTCAATGTAGAAGTTGGCAAAGACATTACCCTAGACCAGTTAATGGAAGAGTACGATGCTGTATTCATGGGCATGGGTACCTATAAATCGATGCGCGGTGGCTTCCCTGGTGAAAACCTAGAAGGCGTCCACGAAGCCTTGCCTTACTTAATTTCTAACATTAACCGCCGTATGGATTTTGAAAAAGACCCAGCCGACTTTGTCGACTTAAAAGGCAAACAAGTGGTGGTATTAGGTGGTGGCGATACAGCCATGGACTGTAACCGCACGGCTATTCGCCAAGCTGCGGCTAACGTGTATTGTGCCTATCGTCGTGACGAAGCCAATATGCCAGGCTCTCGTAAAGAAGTATCCAACTCTAAGGAAGAGGGCGTTCAGTTCTTATTCAACCGCTCTCCAGTTGAGATAATGGGTGAAAACGGTAAGGTCACAGGTATTAAGTTAGTCACAACCCAGCTGGGCGAGGCTGATGAAAATGGCCGTCGTCGTCCTATTGTGATTGAAGGAAGTGAAGAGATTTTAGCTGCAGACGCTGTGATCGTCGCCTTTGGCTTTAGCCCAAGCCCCACTACGTGGATGGCAGATGCAGGAGTTGAGTTAAACGATTGGGACCTTGTTAAAGTGGCCCAAGAGTCTGATTTAGTAGCTAAAAAGTACGCTTTCCAAACCACCAATGCGAAAATTTTTGCTGGCGGTGACATGGTACGTGGTTCCGACTTGGTAGTAACTGCCATCGACGAAGGGCGAAGAGCAGCAGACGGGATTTTAGATTATCTCCAAGTATAAACCTTATACCTAAACCTGCATTACCTGCGTAGAACACCTGTAGATCACTTGTATAGTTGCCACAATCCGTGACAATTAGGCAGGTGATCTATATCATAAGCAGCAATCTTTACTATCTGCTTTAAGGCCTTATTTTTCCTGCCATGACTGCTTCCAAACCTGAATTAAAAAACGACCGTTTTCTTCGTGCTCTAATGGGCCAGCCTGTTGATGTAACTCCTGTATGGATGATGCGCCAAGCGGGTCGCTATTTACCAGAATACCGTGCTTCACGTGCTGAAGCTGGCGATTTTCTGAGCCTCTGTAAGAATGCCGATTTTGCCTGTGAAGTGACCCTGCAACCGTTACGTCGATACGACCTAGACGCAGCCATTTTATTCTCAGACATCCTAACGGTGCCAGATGCGATGGGCCTAGGGCTGTATTTTGAGGCTGGAGAAGGACCTAAATTTGAAAAGCCAGTGCGCACCGAAGCCGATGTGGCAGCGCTCACAGTACCAGACATGGATGCAGACTTAGGCTACGTTATGAACGCCGTAAGCACTATTCGTAGTGCATTGTCTGGCGATGTGCCATTAATTGGCTTTTCTGGTAGTCCTTGGACCTTAGCTACCTACATGATTGAAGGCGGTTCCAGTAAAGACTTCCGCCATATCAAAGCCATGATGTATTCAACCCCAGAGTTATTGCATCAAGTACTCAGTGTATTGGCCGACTCAGTGATTGCCTATCTAAACGCTCAAATCGCAGCGGGTGCTCAAGCGGTACAAATCTTTGATACATGGGGCGGCGTATTGAGCGGCCCTTGTTACCAAGCCTTCTCGTTAGATTACATGCAGCGCATCGTTAACGGCCTTACCCGTGAATCTGAAGGACGAGCAGTCCCCGTCATCTTGTTCACAAAAAATGGTGGTCAGTGGTTAGAGCAACTGGCAGCAACAGGAGCTGATGCCCTAGGTTTAGATTGGACTATAGAAGTCAGTGAAGCCCGTAACCGCGTAGGCGACAAAGTGGCCCTACAAGGCAACATGGATCCTAGTGTGTTATATGCAGACGCTCCAACTATTCAAGCCGAAGTAGGCCGTATATTGGCAGATTTTGGTAAAAATGACGGTCATGTATTTAACTTAGGCCATGGTATTCATCAGTTTGTGGATCCAGAAAGCGCTAAAGTATTTGTCGATGCCGTGCACGATCAAAGCGCGCAATACCACTAAGACCATAAATCAGAAAATTCAGTAGGAATCTAACATGCCACATTGCGTCATAGAAATCTCTAACCAGCTTAGTAGTAGTGTTACCCCCCCCCAGTTGCTGCGGTGTGTGTTTGACGCCCATGTGAAGTCTGGCTTGTTTGAAACGGATCATATTAAAGTGCGCTGCACCGGCTACGATCACCATACATCAGGTACTGGTTCAGACCGCTTTATCCACGCCACTTCTCACATTATGGCAGGCCGCACTACAGATCAAAAGCAACAGCTTAGCAACATGATTGTGCAGGGCCTTATTGATATGGGCATCACCTCGGCGGCCATGAGTGCGCAGGTGGTAGACCTAGACCCAAGCTACGTTACTTTTACCGACTAGATTTTAGTTAGATTAGTGCTGTGATAGTGGCCTAAGTAATTCTCTCAAACAAGCCATGGGTCGCCATGGCTAAATCACCAGCAGTCAGTTCAAGCTCCAAACCCCTGCGGCCACCACTCACATAGATGCTGCCATACTCTTTAGCATGTTGGTCTATCACCGTAGTAAGTGCTCGCTTCTGACCAACTGGGCTCACGCCGCCCAGCACGTAGCCACTACTTCGGCTCACTGCGGCGGGTTTTGCCATTACTACTTTCTTCGCACCAATCGCTTTGGCCATAAGCTTTAAGTTGAGCTGCTGATCAACAGGCAGCACTGCCACCGCCAAAACCTCGTTCCCAGTATCTACTACCAGTGTTTTGAATACCCTTTGGGGAGGCACGCCCAGTTTGTCTGCAGCTTCCCTACCGTATGACGCCGCTTTTGAGTCGTGGGTATATTCGTGCACAGTGTGATGAACACCTAAACTAGTGAGTTGGTCTATCGCAGGAGTCATAAATTAGGTTACCAGAGTAGATGTGTTGCAATGCTTAGGTATGTTCACCCTATCCTCAACTTCAGCCGAGGTCAAACTAGCTGCCCACTTAGGGAAATCCACTCAGGTTTTCGATGCACACAATTGGTGCTTTATCCCAAATAGAGGGTTAGAGGATTAGCACTCTTTCTGATACATCAAATCCCACACCCCGTGCCCCTTACCTTCGCCACGGCGTTGGAATTTGGTGCTAGGGCGAAAGTCTGGCTGTGGTGAGTATTCGTTGGCACCGGCTTGGTTGCTGTAGCCTTGTGCAGGTTCCATTACTTCCATCATGTGTTCTGCGTATGGTTGCCAGTCTGTAGCCATGTGGAATACACCGCCTGTGGAAAGCTTTTGACGAATGTCTTGGGCAAAAGAGGGCTGCACTATGCGACGCTTATTGTGCTTCTTTTTGTGCCATGGGTCTGGGAAAAACAGCTGCACGCCACCTAAACTATTATCAGCAATACACTGCGCCATTACTTCAATAGCGTCCTCACAAAACACCCGTACGTTACTTAGTTCTTGGGTTGCCAGGTTGTTAAGTAGTCGTCCAACCCCTGGCCTATGCACTTCTATGCCAATATAGTTGTTTTCTGGCATGGTGGCAGCCATGGTAGAAAGCGAATCGCCCATGCCAAAACCAATTTCCATGATCACCGGGTGGTCGTTGCCAAATATTTTTGTAAAATCTAAAGGCCCCTGATTGAGCTCTAAACCATAGAGTGGCCAATAGTGTTCCAAAGCGTGTTCTTGAGACGGCGTCATACGACCAGCACGTTTAACAAAACTACGAATACGACGGGGATTTTCAATTTCAGGGGTTAAATCAGAAGACATAAATGAGATCTTAATAAATATTGGGCTGCTTGGCCCTTATTTTACCTATTACTGATCAATAAATCAGCATGATCATGGTGTCTATCTTTAGCTTCCTTTGTCCATCTCTCACACACACAGCAGAGCAATTTGGTACACTAGAACACATATTAAAGTTCACCTAGCTATTAAAAGCTCTCGAAAAGTTATTGAAGCCTATGACCACCATCCGCATCGCCACTCGTGAAAGTCAACTTGCCCTTTGGCAAGCCTATTTTATTAAAGCAGAACTAGAGCGCCATCATCCAGGAATCGTTGTAGAGATTTTAGGAATGAAGACTAAAGGCGACAAAATTCTTGATGTGCCGTTAGCAAAAGTGGGAGGTAAAGGCTTGTTTGTTAAAGAGCTAGAACAGGCGATGTTAGAAGATCGCGCAGACATTGCTGTGCACTCCATGAAAGATGTACCGATGGAGTTTCCAGAAGGTTTGGGGTTGTCTGTAATCTGTGAACGCGAAGACCCCAGTGATGCGTTTGTGAGCAACCACTTTAATAATTTGAACGAATTACCCCAAGGTGCAAAAGTAGGCACTTCTAGCTTACGTCGCCAGTTGCAAATTAAAGCCCTTCGGCCAGATCTGCAATTATTAGATTTGCGCGGTAACGTAAATACTCGTTTAGCCAAGTTAGACTCTGGCCTATATGATGCCATTATCCTCGCTAGCGCTGGTTTAATGCGCCTAGACTTCCATGATCGCATTCAGTCCCGCTTAACAGACGAGCAATGCTTGCCAGCTGGTGGGCAGGGCGCAGTGGGAGTGGAATGTCGTTTGTCAGACACCGCCACTATGGCTTTGTTAGCGCCGTTGCATCACGCTGACACTGCCGACCGTGTGATAGCCGAGCGGGCGTTAAATAAGCGTTTAGAAGGTGGTTGTCAGGTGCCTATTGCCTGTTTTGCCGAACTTGAAGGCGATCAATTATGGTTACGCGGTTTGGTGGGCGAAGTGGATGGTAGTCGTGTGCTCACCACAGAAATTAGAGGCCCGCGTACACAGGCAGAAAATCTAGGCATTACCGCCGCAGAAGATCTATTGGCACAGGGTGCTGGTGAAATTCTGCAGGCTATCTACAGTGCCAGTAACTAGTCCAGTAAATAATCCATGACAAACATGAAGGTGTTGGTTACAAGGCCCGCCGCGCAAGCACAGGCGATGATCGAATTGTTACGTAACAATGGATTTGAGGTGCATCATCAGCCCTGTTTAACCATTGTTCCAGTAGACCCTCAATCTAACGATGGCTTGCAAAGTAAACAGTGGGCCATGGATCTAGACACCTTTGATCATGTAGTGGTGATTAGCACCAACGCCGCGCAGTATTGGCTTGATCTAGTGCAAGACTATTGGCCCCAGTGGCCAGTAGGAGTGCAGTGGTGGGCGATGGGTGAATCTACCCAAGCTCAGTTACAAACGGCAGGCATTGATGCAGACAGGCCTAACACCGGCGACACAAGTGAAGCGCTGCTGGCTGATTTATTGCCCCAAATTAAAAGCCATCACAAGGTGCTTATTGTCCGCGGTTGTGGCGGTAGAGAAACGCTATCAGATACTTTGGTAACGGCTGGGGCTAAGGTCACTTACGCCCAATGCTACCAACGTAAGATGCCTACCATCAGTAATGAGCATTTATTGAGTGTGGATGAGTTTGCCCCTCAAGTAGTGATATTACAAAGTGGTGAAACATTAGGTAATTTTGATCGTTTGTTAAGTGGCCAAGACTGGTGCGACAAACAACGCACGATATTAGTCTTGCCCAGTGAGCGGGTGGCGAAGCAGGCTAAAATATTAGGCTACAAAGTATTACTCGCTAGTGGTAGTGCTAGCAATCAAGCAATGTGCGATACTTTGTTGCAGACAATACAAAAATAAGCGCTTCAATAAACTATACAAATTGGTTATAAGGCGTAGTGATAGCAGGCTTATTAGGCCGCTGAAAAAGGATGCTGAAGCAGTGACACAAGACCAGAACAAAGCCAACACTAAAGTGCCTGACAAAGGCGCAGACCCACAAGTATCCAACTCTAAAGCGGCTAAGGTTTCTAAACCTGTGGACCGAGCCAGTGGGGTAAAACCAAAGCAAAAAAGCAGGGCAGTGCAAACCAACACGGGCCTACTGTGGTTGCTAGTCGTGTTATTAATCGCTGCGGTAGCGGGCTTAGGCTATTGGCAATGGCAAGCACAATCTCAAAGAGCTGCTCTTACCACAGACCAAAGTGGTCAATCTGAAAATTTACAATATTGGCAACAGCAGCAGCAATCGTTAGCGCAAAAATTGGACGACTTAACCGTTGCTAATAATGCCTCTAAGCGCACTATAAATACCCAGCAAGTAGATTTAAAAAATAACCAAAAACGCATGGATAAAGCGTTAGCTGGTGCTTTAGAATCGATGGCTAAAACCCAATTAGACCAAGGTGAAGTATTACCTCAGTGGCAGTTGGCAGAAGCCGAATATCTGTTGCGCTTAGCCAACCAGCGCTTGGCGATGGAACAAGCTAGTGAGTCTGCTATAGCCTTACTTAAGGCTGCGGACATCATCATTCGAGACAGTGAGCAAGTAGGTACCTACGGCATTAGGCGTGCAATCGCCGCAGACTTAGCTGCCCTTACAGCCGTTCCAAGTGTTGATGTAGAAGGTGTTTATGCCCAGCTTGCTGCGCTTTCAGGTTTAGCCTCAAAGCTTACCTTTATTCCACCTAGAAGTGAGGTTTTGGCCGCCCATAAAACACCCGACCTTGGTCTGGAAAATGACACTGTTACTGCGCCAGCAGAAGAAGTGACGTGGACCCAGTCCCTTTGGCAGGGCACTAAAAACGCGGGCACTAGTGTTTTGAGTGAGTTAAAACAGCTGGTTAAGGTGCAGTCACGCACCCAAGAAGACCAGCAACTGCTCACGCCTGCAGCTGAATTATTAGTGCGTATGCGTATTGAAATGGCATTAAGCCAAACGCAAGTGGCCCTTTTGCGCCGCCAGCAAACGATTTATGATCAATCCTTGGTGGGTGTGAAGCAACTTTTAGCTCAATACTATCGACCAAGTGATGCTGTTGCCCTAGCAATATATGCTCAAATTGACGTTCTTGACGAAGTTAAGGTATTGGTTAATATGCCAAATATCAGTGGCTCCCTGATTGCTTTGCAAGGCTTTGTTGCCACATTGCACGACACTCCAACTGAGCCATTGGCGGGAGAATAAACCATGCGCTTCTTAACTCTCGTTATTTTATTGGTATTGCTAGCAGGCGCCGGACTAGGTACTTTAATCAACGTAGACCCTGGTTATGTGTTGTTAGCATGGGGTGACACCAGCATAGAAATGAGCATTTGGGTGTTATTGTTTGGCATAGTTTTAGTATTTATAGCCATGTCCTTAAGCCTGCGGTTTGTTATTGCACTAAATTTACCCTTTCGGGTGCTTGGCAGCTGGCAGGAGACCAGCCGTATACAGCGTATGCAGCTGCAAACTCGCCAAGGCCTGCTGGCTTTGGCTGATGGCCAGAACGTGCGTGCAGAAAAAAAGTTTTCTGAACTTGCACCCACTACCAGTCAGCCTATTGTGGTGTTACCTGCACTGGCAACGGCCATGGGTAGGCAGGGCAAGATCGCTGAAGCGCAACAGGTGCTAAATAAATTGGTAGCAGAGTTTCCGGGCACCCGACAGCTTGTGTATTTGAAGCTGGCGGAAATTTCTCTATATCAAGGCGACGATGAAGCGGCACTTGATGCATTGCAAAGTCTCCATCAGCTTAACCCTACACATGCAGAAGCCAATCAGCTGTTGTTGGATTTATTGCAACGCCGACAAATGTGGCCAGAACTTATTAGCTTATTGCTGGTGGTGGGAAGTAATAACCAGCTTAGCCAAGAGCAATTAGCGCAGCAGCAACAATTAGCCTACGGGCGAGCCTTTAGTACAAGCCGAAGACAAGATGGCAGTGCGGCTAAAAGCAGCCTAGATCAATTACAAGCATTGTGGAGCAAAGCACCCAAAAGCATTACCAATCATGGCCCAAGTATCATCATTTATGCGAAGGCCATGGCCCGAGTTGAAGGTGATTCTTCTAGTAAGACGCAAGCGTTTATAGAGCAAACGCTTAAGCAGCAGTGGTCGGATGAGCTAGTGCTTGAGTATGCACATTTACCATTAACCGATGTGCAAAAAAGCCTCACCAAGGCTGAAGCCTGGCAAGCTAATGCTAAGGATAGCGCAGCGTTGCAACTCACCTTAGGCCGTCTATGTAGGCGCTTGGAACTGTGGGGCAAAGCTCAAGACTACTTGCAAGCCAGTATCACCTTGCAAGCAAGTAAAGAAGCTCACGCTGAAATGGCGAGGTTACAGCATAAAATGGGTCATGTTGATGTTGCCATAGAACATTATCGTCAAGCGAGCGTATTTTAATATTGACACTTGACCCTGCTTGAGACAGACTGTAATCAATCCAGCAAGACCTTCTGTCTCATCGGCTGGATTTGAACCGGCACTACTCCACTAACTTTATTTCCCCCCTAGCGCGCACTGACGCCCCTCTACTTATGAATCTAACTGAATTAAAAACAAAAACCATGCCAGAACTCGTCGAGATTGCCCAAGGCATGGGACTCGATAACGTTGCCCGATCTCGTAAGCAAGAATGCATTTTTAGTATTCTTAAACGCCATGCCAAAAGCGGCGAAGACATTTTTGGCGAAGGTGTATTGGAAATTTTGCAAGATGGCTTTGGCTTTTTACGCTCAGCAGATGCCTCTTATTTAGCCGGGCCCGACGACATTTATGTATCGCCAAGCCAGATTCGCCGTTTTAGCCTGCGCACAGGCGACAGCATAGACGGCAAAATTCGCCCACCTAAAGATGGCGAACGTTATTTTGCCTTACTTAAAGTTAGTAGCATTAACTATGGGCCACCAGAACAAGCTAAACATAAGGTGTTGTTCGAAAATCTAACACCTTTGTTCCCCACAGAACGTTTAACCATGGAACTTGGTAACGGTTCTAGTGAAGATTTAACTGCTCGTATAATTGACCTAACAGCTCCAATGGGCAAAGGTCAGCGGGCCTTAATTGTGTCTCCGCCCAAAGCAGGTAAGACATTGATGTTGCAAAACATCGCGCACTCTATCACCCGTAACAACCCAGACTGCCACTTGATTGTATTGCTGATCGACGAACGGCCAGAAGAAGTGACCGACATGAAGCGCTCAGTGCGTGGCGAAGTGGTAGCTAGTACCTTTGATGAGCCACCTTCACGTCACGTTCAAGTTGCAGAAATGGTTGTAGAAAAAGCCAAACGTTTGGTAGAGCACAAAAAAGACGTGATTATCCTGTTGGACTCAATCACTCGTTTAGCCCGTGCCTATAACACTGTTATTCCTTCCTCTGGCAAGGTTTTAACCGGTGGTGTTGACGCCCATGCATTAGAACGCCCTAAGCGTTTCTTTGGTGCCGCGCGTAACATTGAAGAGGGTGGCAGCTTAACTATTATTGCTACCGCATTAACTGAAACCGGCTCTAAGATGGACGAAGTCATCTTTGAAGAATTTAAGGGCACAGGTAACTCGGAAGTTCATTTAGATCGTAAGATCGCTGAACGTCGTGTATTTCCTGCGATTAATATTCGTAAGTCATCAACTCGCCGTGAAGAGTTATTGACCCGCGACGACGAGTTGCAACGTATGTGGATTTTGCGTAAGTTGTTGGATCCAATGGAAGACGGCCAAGCGACTGAGTTCTTATTGGATAAGCTTAAAGGCGCCAAGACTAACGAAGAGTTCTTCATGTCAATGAAGCGTAAATAGTTAGCACAAACAACTAACAGATGTAATTGAGGCCGCGTAGGTTATGACCGTGAAATATAAAGACCTACGCGATTTTATTGCCATGTTAGAGGCTCAAGGTGAGCTTAAGCGCATTACAGTAGAGGTGGATCCACACCTTGAAATGACCGAAATCTGCGATCGCACTCTGCGAGCAGAAGGCCCCGCCTTATTATTTGAAAACCCTAAAGGTTACGACACTCCTGTATTAGCTAACTTGTTTGGCACACCTAAGCGAGTGGCCCTTGGTATGGGTGAAGAAAGTGTAGCAAGCCTGCGAGACGTAGGGCATCTGTTAGCCTCATTGAAAGAACCAGAGCCACCTAAAGGTTTTAAAGATGCTTTAGGCAAACTGCCGCTCTATAAGCAAGTATTAAACATGAGCCCTAAGCTCATTAGTAAGCCACCATGCCAGCAATATGTGATGACTGGCGACGAAGTAGACCTTTCCAAACTACCTATTCAAACCTGTTGGCCAGACGACGCAGGGCCGCTTATTACATGGCCTTTGGTAATTACCCGCGGGCCTAATAAAACCCGTCAAAATCTTGGCATATACCGCCAACAAGTGATCGGCAAAAATCGTTTAATCATGCGTTGGTTGTCCCATCGTGGTGGTGCTTTAGATTTTCGTGAGTGGCAAATTGCCCATCCCGGTGAAAATTTTCCTGTATCGGTAGCCCTAGGAGCAGACCCAGCCACTATTTTAGGCGCGGTAACACCAGTGCCAGACAGCTTGAGCGAATACGCTTTTGCAGGGTTGTTACGTGGCAGTAAGACAGAAGTGGCCAGTTGCCTAACTAATGACTTACAAGTGCCCGCCAGTGCCGAATACATCTTAGAAGGCTACATAGCCCCAGATGATATGGCAGACGAAGGCCCCTTTGGTGATCACACGGGCTATTACAACGAAGTAGACACTTTTCCAGTGTTTACCGTAACGTGTATTACCCACCGTAAAGACCCTATTTACCACAGCACCTACACTGGCCGTCCACCGGATGAGCCTGCAGTGTTGGGCGTGGCGCTAAACGAAGTGTTTATTCCTTTGTTGCAAAAACAGTTTCCAGAAATCACTGACTTTTACCTGCCGCCAGAAGGTTGTTCTTATCGTATGGCTATAGTGACCATGAAGAAGCAATACCCCGGCCACGCTAAGCGCGTGATGATGGGTGTTTGGTCATTCTTGCGACAGTTCATGTATACCAAGTTTGTTATCGTTACCGATGATGATGTGAACGCTCGTGATTGGAAAGATGTGATCTGGGCTATCACCACACGTATGGATCCAGCACGGGACACTATGCTGGTAGAAAATACACCCATAGATTATTTAGACTTTGCTTCGCCAGTTTCTGGCTTAGGTTCTAAAATGGGCATGGACGCTACCCATAAATGGGAAGGTGAAACAACTCGTGAATGGGGCCGCACCATTACTATGGATGAGTCTGTTAAGCACCGTATTGATGAGTTGTGGGATGAATTAGGTATTTTTAACACTACTACCTCTGCAGACGACAATTGATTCGTGACGCATACATTCTCACCATAGACCAGGGCACTACTAGCTCTCGGTGTATTATTTTTGCTGCAGACGGCACCGTCGTGAGCTCGGCGCAATATGAGTTTGAGCAGCATTATCCACACAATGGCTGGGTAGAACACAATCCTCAAGAACTATTAGACACTGTCATTCAAGCGTGTCGTCAAAGCCTTGCAGACAGCGGACTAAAAGCCCAACAAATTGCCGCAATAGGCATTACTAATCAGCGTGAAACTACCTTGGTGTGGAATAAGCACACTGGTGAATCCATCTACCCAGCCATTGTATGGCAAGACCGCCGTACCGCCGATATTTGCGATAAGCTTAAGCTTGAAGGCCATGAAGAGATGGTCACTTCTCGTACAGGCTTATTGTTAGACCCTTATTTTTCTGCCACTAAACTGAGCTGGGTGTTGGATAATGTGGCGGGTGCTCGCGGGCTTGCTGCGAAAGGCGATTTGCTGTTTGGTACTGTAGATAGTTACCTTATGTGGCACTTAACTGGCGGCCGTATCCATGCCACAGATGCTACTAATGCCTCGCGTACCATGCTATTTAATATTCATACTCAAGCGTGGGATACAGGCCTGTTGGAGCTATTCAATATACCCCAGCTCATGTTGCCAGAGGTAAAAGATAGCGCTGACGATTATGGCTACATAGAAGAAAATATACTTGGCCACTCATTGCCTATTTATGGTGTGGCAGGTGACCAACATGCGGCCCTATTTGGCCAAGCTTGCTTTGAACCAGGAATGGCTAAGAGCACTTATGGCACGGGCTGTTTTTTAATGCTCAATACCGGTGATCAACCCCTACCATCCTCAAGTCGCTTATTAACCACTATGGCTTACCGCCTTAACGGTAAACCAGTGTATGCCTTAGAAGGCAGTATTTTCGTAGCTGGAGCAGCTATTCAGTGGTTAAGGGATGGGTTAAAAATCATTAGTGGCGCCAGTGAGGTAGAGGCCCTAGCGGCCGCTGTAGCCATTGATCACGGTGTCTACATGGTGCCAGCATTTACTGGCCTAGGGGCGCCCTATTGGGATCCGCAGGCCAGAGGTGCGATTTTTGGCTTAACCCGTGATACGGGTATTGAAGAGATTGTGAGTGCTGGTGTTCAATCGGTTTGTTATCAAACTAAAGATCTGCAAAAAGCCATGGAAAAAGATGGTGTGCGCTTAGACACTTTAAGGGTAGATGGAGGCATGGTGGTGAATGATTGGTTTTTGACCCACCTAGCCAATGTACTAGATGCACGAGTGGATCGGCCTACGTGTGTAGAAAGTAGTGCTTTAGGAGTGGCTTATTTGGCAGGCTTGCAGGCCAAGGTATATGCTTCATTAGACGAACTTAGTGAAATGTGGCAGTGCGAGCGCAGTTTTACGGCAACTATGGCTAAGCCAATAAGAGATCAATTGTACAACGGCTGGCTAAGCGCTGTAAGTAAAGTACAAACCTCGCCTGTAACATCCAGCTAAACGGTGCCAATAGAATACTAGAACTTGTACTCTATTGGATTATTAGCTTACTGCGCAATAGCGTCGCGCGGCGATACAGTAACCGAAATTTTGCTGCCACTCAAAGTACCCTGTTCAATTTGAATAGTGGCCACACGGCTACCTTTTTCGTAAGTTAATACGGAGGTTTCTGATTGTACTGCGGTAATGCTGATCCAGCCATAGTTAGGCATGTTGGCCAAATAATACTCAAATGCCTGTATCGTATCTAACTTAGATTTTAATACAGCGCGACCAATCCATTGCTCACCTGTGTTAAGTAATAAAGACTTGTCCACAGCTAATTGGTCATTGGCAGAGATGGGGATGTCTGCGTAAGAATTAGCGACTGCTGGGCTATCACCCGCTAAAGTTTTACCATCGGCGGTTGGGATAGTAGTGGCAGGCATGGAGCAAGCGCTCATAAATACAAGCCCCAGCACTAAACTCACGGCTTTAATAGATGAATTCAACATGGCTCAAAGTCCTTTAAACAGATCAACTTAACGAAATATCCCTCAAGTATAACTAAGGCAGGCGACGAAAACAGCATTTACCTGCTATTTCAACGATTCCCTCGTGCGTTATGGATTAGTCACTTGCATGGTCTGCCATTGTTGTGCAGCCTTAAGGGTTAGATCACCATTTGGCATTAGCTCCAAGGCTTTATACAAACGTTGCTCAGCAAGGGTTAAGTGTCCGCTTTCCATATATCCTAAAGCTAATTGGGCGTAAATATCTGCAGCTAACTGCTGTTGCCCAGACTCAATTGTGGGGTCAATGCTACACGCAGTCAGCACTATGGCGGTCATGAAGGTGCTGACTAATCCAGTTAGTAGGTTCTTTCTTATCATTATAAAAGCATAGTACATAAATCATACATTGTTTGATGTGGACAACCCTTCTACAATGTAATCTTTAAGGAAGACTACACATCTATGGGAGCTATTTCGTGAAAAACCTGTTGTTAGCTATCAGTGACTATTTTGAACGCTTGCCAAATAAACTTCGGCCGTGGCGCTGGAGCATCATTGCCTTTGCGTTAGCCAGCACCATTTTCATGGCGGTAGGCAGCACCAAGTTTGTTATTGATATCACTCTAGACTCATGGTTTAGCGAAGACGACCCAGTATTACAGAGCTTGGATGAGTTTCGGAATCAATTTGGTAGCGATGACGGTGTATTCATTGTTTACGAAGCCAAAGATGGGGATGTGTTTTCTCCTACCTCCTTACGGTTAGTAAACCAACTCACAAACAACCTTAGCCGCTGGCAAGACATCACTCAAAGTGAGCTAGATGCAGCCGGAATTACCCCCGATTTAGCGCGTAAACTTGATCACATTAAACGAGTGCAATCACTCACCAATGTACGTATACAAGTGAATTCAGGAGATACCTTAAGCTCGCCTCGATTGATCCAAAACTTGGACATGGATGCGGTCGAAACCGAGAAACTTAAAGCCATTGCTATGGCCCAAAGTAATTTGCCGTTGTTCTTGTTCTCTAAAAATCACCGCTATGGCGCCATTATGGTGACTACAGATTTTGGGGCGATTCCGTTGGCTGATTCATTAGGCTCTTCATCTGAACAGAACCTTGGCTCAAGCTCCAACGATTTAATGGCTGATGACGAATTTGAGTTGATAGGGGACTTTTCTGGCGATTTAGCCACTGATTTTGATGCCACAGCCAGCCAAACTTCAGTGCGTTTTGAAGACATGGACTCAGGGCTGTACCTCACGTTTATGGAGGCCGTGAGTAGGCTATACAAACAACCTGAATTTCTTGACCAGTTTAATTTTTACCCTATAGGCAATGCGTCTATGGTGGAGCTGGCAGTAGATGACATGATGCAGGCAGGCTTGTTGCTGTTAGGCATGGTGTTGGTGATTAATATATTATTGTGGACATTATTTCACTCTGCAAGCGCTGTGGTATGGCCGCAAATTGCTATCGGTATAAGCGCGTTATTTGTTGTAGGTACCTTGGGGTGGTTAGGTTTAGAATCTAGTACGCTCATTAGCTTAACGGTAATGTTGATCATTGCCGTAGGTGTGGCAGATTGTGTACACGTTATGAGTAGTTACGTGTATTTCAGGCGTGATGGCTATGACCATGAACCTGCTTTATCCAAAGCTTACGGTAAGACTGGCTTGCCTATATTACTCACCACTATTACCACCATGGCGGGTATGGGTGCATTAACCATTACCGGTATGGCCCAGTTTGTAATGTTTGGCGTTACCTCTGCTGCGGGCGTATTTCTGGCGTTCTTGTACACCATATTCTTATTGCCCGCTCTAATGGATTTATGGCACCCCATGCCTAATGAAAAGTCACAAGCGGCTCAGTTAGGCCCTAAGCTAGGCTGGCGTTTGTGGTTGTCCTACTTGGTATGGCCAGTGGCTATGTTGTTTAAATTGATGTGGTTATTGTTGTGGCCTGTGCGGTTTATTTTACGTCGCAGTGGGTTGCAATGGTTACTTAGCGGTATTTGGCTACAGGACTTGTTGGATAAAATCCCGGCCTTTGTGCAGCAATATAAGCACGCGGTAAATTTTGGTTTTGTGAGTTTGTTTGTTGTGTGTTTGTACGGTGCAACACAGGTAAAAGTAGACTCCAATATTGCCGAGCTCTATCGAGAAGGCTCACCACTAAGAACAGCTTACACCATTGTTGATGAGCATATGATGGGCACCGGTAGCTTAGAGATTTTAGTGGATATGCAGCAGTCTGATGCCTTAATGCAGGCTGGTATATTGCAAACCATGGATCGCCTCCAGCGGCACATAGAAAACAAATACTCCCAGCATGTTATTCGTACTAATTCCTTGGCCGACCTTGTTAAAGATACCCACGCCATCATGCAAGATGGTAGTGATGTATACAAAACTATCCCCAACGATAATCTAGCAGTTTCTCAACTCTTGTATCTATTTAATAGTTCAAATCCTGAAGAACGGCGTGCTTTGGTGAATGATGATTACAGTCAGAGTCATATTAGTGTGCAACTTCGCAATGCCGGCTCTAGTGAGTATGCAGAGTTTTTTGAACTGGTGCAGATTGATATTAAAGAGGCTTTCGCTGTTTATGAGCAACAATACCCCAACATGGATGTGCATGTTACGGGCACCTTGGCCATGATGATGAGACTCATGGATGACATGAGTAATAACCAGTTTAAAAGCTTGGCCTTAGCCATGGTGCTCATATCAGGTTTGTTGGTGCTTACTTTAGGCTCTGTGCAGGCAGGGCTAATGTCCATCATCCCCAATATGATCCCTGCCACCTTGGCATTTGGTCTCATGGGATTGATGGGAATACCGTTAGATACGGACACCTTAATGATCGCTCCATTGATCATAGGTATAGCGGTAGACGATACCATTCACTTTATTACGCACTATAGAATGGCCTTGGCCAAACACAGTGACATGCGTATGGCGCTGGTAGACACCATTAAAGAAGTAGGCCAAGCCGTAACCTTTACCAGCTTAGTACTGGGTTGTGGCTTCTTTATGCTGAGCTTTAGTAATTACTTAGGCCTTGCCAAAGTGGGTGCGTTTGGTTCGCTGGCTATTTTTGTGGCCTTGTTGTGCGACTTGTTATTTTTCCCTGCCTTAATCATGGTGTTTAAACCTAAATTTGGCCAACAAAACGTAACTGAGAACTTGAATTTCACAGGAGCAAAATAATGCGATTAATCTACAAAACGGTACTGCTCTGTCTTAGTTTATCGGTGGTGGGTGCTGCCCAAGCTCAAATGACTGCCCGTGAGCTAGTGCAAAAAATGGACGACAATCAATTACAAACCACAGATTCATCGTTCAATGTAATGCAGCTTACAACCTGCAAATATGGCACAAAAGACGGCAAGCTAAAGTGTGTAGAAAAGCCCCGTATTAAAGTATTAGAAAGTGCCCAAATTAATATGGGAGCGAATAATAAAGACAGTAAATCCATTGCCATCATAGTAGAGCCTGCCAGCGAAAGGGGCATTGGCATGTTAACCCATACCTATGATGCTAGTGATAAAGACAACGAAACTTGGCTCTATTTATCGGCCCTGGGTAAGGTGAAGCGCATTGCCTCTGGTAGCGATGATGAGGAGACCGAACCTACCAGTATGTTTGGTTCAGAAATAACTACTGAAGACCAAGAAACAGGCAAGTTGGACGACTACACCTACGAGATTTTGCAGCGAGGAACTTACAAGGGCCGGCCAGTAGCGGTGATTGAGTCTGTGCCTACATCAAAACGTTTACAGCACACCCGTTATGGCAAGGTAAGAACATGGGTAGATACTGAACGTTTTATAAGCCTAAAAATGCAAATGTTTGATAAGCACGGTAATTCCATTAAGCAGGTGTCGATGGCTCAAATTGAGAACATTAATGGCATTTGGTTAGCTAGAAGCATAACCTTCAAAAATTTAGTGAGCCAACGTTTAACTAACATGAAAATAAAAGCCATTACCTTTGGGCTTAATATAGATGAAGGTTTTTTAACGCAACGGGCGCTAACCGACCAAGCCTTTAGGCAAAGGCACCTGCAAACCCTAAGGGCGCAGGCGCAATAACCGTGGGTATGGAAGTGATAAAAAACTTGGTAGCCTTGTGCTTGATGGGTTCATTATTGAATATGCCGGCTCATGCAGGTGATGACTTACTAAATGATGATTTACAAAGCGATGAGCTGTTAGGCGATGATGCTCTTGGTGAGGATTGGCTGAGTGAAGATTTTGACGACGGCGCAGATTTGTTTGCCGATGAGACCTTTTCGACCCAGAGTATTATCGTTGCACAAAATAAACCTTTGCAGCTTAGTGTAGAGCACACTTTGGCGGTTAACCCGCAATCTAGTTATCAGCGCACTCGCCATGCCACCGATCTACGCTTATCTACTGAGGCACCTGTAGGTCTATTGGGTTACGCGGAGCTAGAAGTTAAGGCTATGCAATATTGGCAAGGCGACCCAAACAAACCGGCTACAGGTGATTTTAGCCTGTTGGAAGTTGAGCGGCTGGTGCTGCAATACAGCTTAGCTGAAACCAGCATTAAACTTGGCCGCTATATACATAGCTGGGGCGAAGTGGAAGGTTCTGGAGTGCTGGACGTGATTAATCCAGCACCTGACCTCATCAGCGGTGCAACAGGTTTTACCCCGCAATGGTTATTAAGTGGTAGTTATTATATGCCATCGGCGCAAGTATCTGGCTTTGTTGGTTTAGACCCTAGCGTGACTGCACCACCAGGAGTGGTGTTAACCACAAACGTGGCGAAAGAGTGGGGCGTTAAATATGGCCACACAGGGGCCGGCAGTGATTGGGCCGCCTATGTAGGCCGTATGGTACCTAATAGCCCGGTGCTCAATTTAGCTACAGCAACGGCGTCGGCAAAGGCTTACCAATTAATAGGCTACAGTTGGAATAAAGCCATTGATGACGATTTGGTTAAATTTGATATAGCCTACAAACAAGGCTTAGAGCACAACTTAGGCTACGCAGGCTTAATCTCTGCTAATCGTTTAGATACGGCTGTTGGCTTAGAGCTGAACGATGGGGATCGTCAATGGAGTGCTACTGTAACGGCACAGCACTGGCTTAATTATCAATCCAGTTACCTCACGCCAGCGAAATCGCCTGTGGCGAGTAATCGTACAGACGTAACCTATAGCTTAGGTGTGAATGATAGTTTCAATAATGATGTGTACAGCTGGTCGCTTATGCATATGGGCACCCCTAATGGTGCGTTCAGGGCTCTAACCGGAGCGTTTACGTGGAAACCCACAGACCAATGGCAAAGCAGCCTAAGCTACGCCACCATGGCGGCAAAAAGCAATTCCGCCTATGCATTGTTAAATGGTATGCAGCGTTTAACCTTTAGGGCCCGATTTAGTTATTAAAGAGGCTCAGCTATTAAATCGTTGACCCACTGGTTGATGCGGGCACTTTCAATAGCCAGATCAAACACGATATCAAAATGATTCCGGCCGGCGACTTCAAAGCATTGGCTATTAACGCCATCACTGAGTAATTGCTGGTGGTACTCTTTGCTTTGGCGCTTAAACTCTTGGGTTTCGTTGCTACCATAGGCAATGATACAAGGTGGAAACCCTTGGTTACTATAAAGACCTGGGCTTAGATCAGTTGCGCTTAGTTCTGTAAGTTTTAACGGATCATTAACGTAGGTAGTCACCAGCGGGCGTAAGTCGTATACGCCACTGAGCAGCACCGCACCAGAAATGGATTGAGAGCTAAGGCCATGTAGGTTTTGTTGCGCTGCTTGTAATACCGAGGCACATAAATGTGCTCCTGCAGAACTACCAGCAATAACTACTTTTTGGGTATCAAAACCTAGCTCCTGAGCTTGGTCAATGAGCCAAGCCACTGCGCGGCAACACTGCGCAACCATTTGATTAATGCTGGCTTCAGGGGCAAGGGTGTAGTCTATTACTGCTAGATTGATGCCTTGCACTAGTAAACCTGGGGCCATTAAACAAGATTCATTTTTACTCAATTCCTGCCAATAACCACCATGAATAAACACCACTAACGGGCCATCTGCTTTAGCTGGAAAGTAATCAAGCAGTTCATCTGAGTGGTCACTGTAAGCAAGGTTGCTGTTATAAGTGAGCTGATCTTGAACAGCTTTTGATTGGGTGATGTAATCATTGATATACACCATAAAATCATCTACACAGGAGCTAGGAGAATATTCTCGCTCTAGCTTTGCATGACTAATGTGCCGCCAGGGCATTGGGAATCGCCGTCTCAAGAGGGCATCCTTAGCCTTTGTGTTGGCAGGGCGGGAGGCTTTAAGTAGCTTGTTGATACGCCGGTGGCAATTACCACAGTCTCCAGCTACTCCAAGTACCACACGCAATTTACGAAAGTCATCATAGCCCTGCGCAATAGCAGCTGCTACGGTAACTTGGTCTATATCAAAGCACGGACAAATGATGGGATTGTCGTTCGAGGAGGAGCTCACTTGGCCAGCGCCTTTATGGCGTCACTTAAACCGCTTAAAGTCATGGGGTACATTCTCTCGTCCACTAGTTGATGAGTAAGGCCAATGGATTGAGTGTAACGCCAATGGTCTTCTGCAACAGGGTTAAGCCATGCCACCTTGTCGAAATGGGCGGTGAGACGTTGCATCCAGGCATGACCAGGTTCTGGATTCATATGCTCTACACTGCCGTAAGGGCTGCTGATTTCGTAGGGCGACATAGAGGCATCACCCACAAAAATAACTTTATAATCTCGCCCGTAGGTATGAATAATATCGTATAAAGAGGTTCGTTCGTTTTGTCTTCGCATGTTGTTGCGCCAAAGGCTTTCGTAGACAAAGTTATGAAAGTAAAACTGTTCTAAGTGTTTAAACTCAGTACGGCAAGCAGCAAATAATTCTTCGCATACTTGAATGTAAGGGTCCATAGAACCTCCTACATCTAGCATCAATAACACTTTTACGGCGTTGTGACGTTCGGGAACAAGTTTAATGTCCAACATGCCTGCATTTTTGGCGGTAGCGCTGATGGTGTGATCTAAATCCAGCTCATCGGCAGCGCCAGTACGGGCAAATTGGCGTAACTTTCGTAGAGCCATCTTAATATTACGCGTACCTAGTACAACACTGTCATCCAAGTCTTTAAATTGGCGTTTTTCCCATACTTTGGCGGCGCTCTTGTTACGGCTTTCGCCGCCCACACGGATGCCTTCTGGGTGATAACCGCTATGACCAAATGGCGACGTGCCACCAGTGCCAATCCACTTGCTACCACCTTGATGGCGCTTTTCCTGTTCTTTAAGGCGTTCTTTAAAGGCATCTAAGAGTTCTTCTAGGCCACCTAAAGACTTAATCTTAGCTTTTTCTTCATCACTCAACTGCTTCATAAATTCCGAGCGCAGCCATTCTTCTGGAATGAGGGCGTTTAGTACATCTTCTAAGCTTTCTAGCTGCTTAAAATAAGCCCCAAATACGCGGTCAAATTTGTCGAAGTTGGCCTCGTCTTTAACCAGACAGATGCGTGCAAGGTGATAAAAGTCATCGATGTCTGCAAAAGCGAGGTGTTGTTGCAGGGCTTCCAGTAGCATCAAGTATTCTTTGATGGAAACAGGAATTTCAGCACGCTTTAGGGTGTAAAAAAAGTTAACCAACATAATGTATTAACGCTGCTCTCTACGAGACATAAAAGCCAGTCGCTCAAGTAATTGAACGTCTTGCTCATTTTTCAACAAAGCGCCATAAAGCGGTGGAATGGCTTTAGTTCGATCGCGGTTGGCTAACAAATCCTCTGGGATTTCATCGGCCATGAGCAGCTTAAGCCAGTCGATTAATTCAGAAGTAGATGGCTTCTTTTTGAGGCCAGGTATGGCACGCACATCAAAAAACATCTGCATGGCTTCGGCCACAAGGGTTTGGCTAATGTCTGGATAATGCACATCAACAATAGCCTTCATGGTTACCTTGTCGGGGAAGTTAATGTAATGGAAAAAACAGCGGCGTAAAAAGGCGTCGGGTAATTCTTTTTCGTTATTACTGGTGATAATTACCACTGGGCGGTGCCTAGCTTGAACGCGTTCACCCGTTTCGTAAACATGAAATTCCATTTTATCCAGTTCTACCAACAAGTCGTTAGGGAACTCAATGTCTGCCTTGTCGATTTCATCAATCAATAAAACCACACGTTCATCGGCATCAAAGGCTTGCCACAGCTTGCCCTTTTTAATGTAGTTGCCAACGTCATTAACTCGCTCGTTGCCTAGCTGTGAATCACGCAAACGCGATACGGCATCGTATTCATACAGGCCTTGCTGGGCCTTTGTGGTGGACTTCACATGCCATTGCATTAGTTGCATACCTAAAGCCGCAGCCACTTCTTCTGCTAGTAGGGTTTTGCCGGTGCCCGGCTCTCCTTTAATAAGCAAAGGGCGCTGCAAGGTGACTGCTGCGTTAACGGCCATTTGTAAGTCTTTGGTGGCGACGTATTTTTCGGTACCAGTGAACTTCATAATTTAAACTCAAACATATTACTAATGGGGCCATTTTGGCATGAATCGCAAAGCTAAGCAGCAATACTTGCCAGTCATTGCGTCACTTCTCAAAGAGGGTAGAACAATTGGGAATTAATAAACATGTGAGCGGGTCTCGTTAAACCACCCTCCTAAAGTTAATAGGGCCCTCGTCAAGTTAGGTGGTATAATTTACTTATGAATGATTCTATACAGCCAACAGCACAAGCGCAGGTGTTTCCGCTAGAAACCGCGCGAGCCCCGGTGACTAATAAACAGCCAGGTGAGCTGCGTAACTTCTCCTTTTTGTTGCAAGAAAACTTCTCCATGGCAGCGTTGACCTCTGCTTTAGATGCCTTACGGACGGCTAATTTACTGAGTGAAGATGAACTTTACACCTTTCGTTTGGTGAGTTTGGATGGTGCACCAGTGTGCAGCGACTTGGGTTTTGCCGCCATGGCTGATCAATCGTTAGGGGAGCTTAACCTTGACCATATGGACGCTTTTGTAGTGTGTGGCGGATTTCGAGTAGATCTGCAAACGCCACCTCAATTAATTAAATTTTTGCGCCAATCTGGTGTGAGAAAAAAGGCTCTAGGATCTTTGTGGAACGGCGTTTTCGCCCTGGCACAAGCAGGTGTTATTGATGGTAAAAAGTGCTCAATTCATCGGGAAAATAGAGCCAGCTTCAGGGAAAGTTTTGCCAATATAGACTTGAAAGACAAAGCCTACATTATCGATAAACAGTGTTTTAGTTGTGCTGGTGGTAATAGTGCTTTGGATATGATGTTAGAGCTCATGTTAGAGGCGAGAGGCAAGCCCTTTGTGCGAGGCATTTGCGATATCCTTACTTGTGATCGCATTAATGATGCCGGTGAGCCTGCATTCCTTAGTGATCAGGCCGATGCCCAGTTGCCACAAAATCTTAAAGACATTATTGGGTTAATGGAAAATAACATGGAAGAAATGTTGTCAGCCGAAGAAATTGCTTCTTTAGTTGGCATTACACGACGACAAATAGAGCGTCAATTCCAGCGTTATTTAGGCAGCACACCCACACGTTATTATTTGGAACTACGGCTTAAACGATGCCACCAATTGCTCACGCAAACTCAACTGAGCATGAGTGATATATCACTGGCCTGTGGGTTTGTGTCATACCCGCATTTTAGTAAATGTTATAGGCAGTATTTTGAAGTAACACCATCTCACACCCGAAGGCAGTCCTAAGTTTTAAAGAGGTCAATTTAACCTCAATACTGCTATTGGCATTTAGTGTTCTATGAGCTGATTTAAGTGACCAATACCCCAGTCGGTCACGTGTGGCCATGGGTGCTGCGCCAATGTATTGATATGCACTGTGGCTACTTTGGCAGCTCTTCCTGCTTCTAGGTCAAACAAATAATCTCCAACCATCACACTATCTTCAGCACGAGCACCCCATTGGTCCAACAATATGGATATCCCAGCTGGGTGAGGCTTGGGTTCGCAAGAAGCTCTATCCAAAATGTCTTTGGGGGTGAAGAAGTGATCTAAATTGCAGGTTTTAAGTGTCTGCAGAGCAGCAGGCATGACGTTGCGGGTTAATATGCCTAACTTAACGCCTTTTTTTTGCAGGTGTTCGAGGAGTTCAAATGCGCCGGGCATGGGTTTAGCTAAGCTGGCAAAGTGATACTCCATGGCATCAATTTTGTCCCATAAGGGTGCCGCTTCTTCAGGGGTCATCGCTTGTACGGTCTCCAGGATGCCTTGGCCTGGAGCCAAACCAAGCTCGCTTCTCATCATACCAAAGTCGTGAACGCCGATGGTTAAGGTGCCGTCCATATCAAAAATCCAGTGTTTACAGGCTAGAATTTTTTTGTGCATTTGATTTAAAGGTACATTCATGGCCTCAATTTAACAAATTTGGTAGGAAATAGGCTAGTTTTACTTTCCATTCTTTAGCCTTATGGGGCCTTGTGGTAAAGTTCATACTTGATTTTTTGGAGGATAACCAATGGGCGCAAAAGTTGCCGTTATCATGGGGTCTAAGAGCGACTGGCCATGTATGCAAGAAGCCACGCAAATTATGGATCGTTTGGGTGTAAGTTACGAAGTAGAAGTAGTTTCTGCTCATCGCACGCCGGACAAACTCATGGCGTTTTCCTCTCAAGCTGCAGGCCGAGGTATTCAAGTGATTATTGCAGGTGCCGGTGGCGCCGCTCATTTGCCTGGCATGGTGGCCTCGAAAACACGTTTACCTGTTCTGGGTGTGCCAGTACAAAGTAAAGCTTTAAGCGGTGTTGATAGCCTTTACTCAATTGTGCAAATGCCTCGTGGCGTAGCCGTGGGAAGCATGGCCATTGGTGGTGCTGGAGCCTTTAATGCAGGCTTACTTGCTAGCCAAATACTGGCAAACCAAGATGCTGAACTGGCCCAGCGTATTGAAGATTTCCGTACCGAACAAACGCAAACTATATTAGATAATCCCGATCCAAGGGAAGGTTAATTCAAGCAATATGAAACCAGCAATAAAACGCGTATGGGTATTGGGTGCAGGCCAGTTAGGCGCCATGCTTAAACATGCCGCCCAACCGTTAGGGGTTGATTTGCGCCCGGTAGATATTGAATTGGATGCTAATCTTCCCTTAGAAGATGACGATGTAATTACCGCAGAACGTGAACAGTGGCCATCTACCAAGGCCACTGACCAGCTTGCCGCTCATCCCAACTTTGTAAATCAAGATGTATTTGGTTTGGTGGCGGATCGTGTTACACAAAAGCAGTTGTTGGACCGTTTGAACTTGGCCACTGCGCCATGGACCTTGGTAGAAGATCAGCAGACAGCCGCCAGCTTGCATGGGCAATACGGCGATAGAGTATTGCTTAAACAACGTACAGGTGGGTTTGACGGCCGTGGTCAGCATTGGCTGGTGGCAGGACAAAACAGCGCTATTCCTCAAGGGTGGCACACGAAAGTTATTGCCGAACAAGCGATTGCCTTCGACGAAGAAGTGTCCATTGTTGGGGTGCGTAATAGAGCTGGTGAATGTCACTATTATCCACTGGCCCTCAACCGTCATCAAGACGGTATCTTAACGGTAACCTTGGCGCCTTTAGAGCGCTTATACAGCCTACAAAATGAAGCCGAAACCATGCTTGGAAAAGTAATGGATGAGCTTGATTACGTGGGCGTAATGGCTATGGAATTGTTTAGAGTTGGTGAGCACTTACTTATCAATGAGCTCGCTCCACGTGTGCATAACAGTGGACATTGGACTCAATCGGGTGCGAGTATCAGCCAGTTTGAATACCATGTTCGAGCAACGGCAGATTTGCCTCTTGCCCCAGCCCTTATCAAGCACAACAGTGTGATGATTAACCTTATAGGTATCGACTACAACTTAGCGTGGTTGTCTTTGCCCGGTGCTGAAGTTTTTTGGTATGGCAAAGAAGTGAGGCCTGTTCGCAAGGTCGGACACATTAATTTCTCCATGGCTGACAAAACACAGTTGATTAGCTCCTTAAGGGAGCTTCAAGCAACCCTGACTGATTGGTATCAGCCAGCGTTAGATTGGGCCATCGACGAATTGGAAAGCTAGAATCATGCGCGTAACTGATGGGCCAGCTACCGCACCACCAAAATCACATTACTCAGTGCCTGAAATGGTAGCTGACGCCTCAACATAGAGATGCTTGTAATGAAAAAACACATCTACAAAACTGACCAGTATGGTATTCGCAACTATAGTCTATTGGCCTTAGGCGCGGCTGGCGTGTGTTTGCTTTACAGTGTTATTGCTCTATTAGCTTTGGCGTTGCTGTATTTTGAAGAAGGTGCGCTAAACAGTAATATAAATGCCTACGTCGATGCGTTTTGGACCTTACAAATGAGTGCCAGTACCATTGGCTTTGGGGATCATTTCCCAGTCACCATTGGTGGCCGTACGGTGGTGGCCTTGATGTTTTATGTGGGCGTGGGATTGGTGGGTTTTATTGGTGCACTTATTGCCGAACGTATGCTTGGATTTGCCGACACTAATGTGAAAAATAGGGAGTTGCGCCAGCAAAATAGCGATATTTTGGATCATAATAAAAAACTAGAAACGAAAATAGACTTGCTCATAGCGCGTGTTGAAGAGGTAGCAGATAAGCGCAATGACCATGATTAATAGTGCTATTAAGGTACCCAAATACCTACCGCACATGCAGCACAAAGATGTCATTTCTATGGGTATGCAGTCGTTAGACCCACGTCATTGGATTGAACCAGACGAAGACTACCCACACTACTTGGAACATAAGCTGAGGCTAAAGGAGTTACAGCAACAGCATATATTTGACGCCTTGCCCAGCGCCTATGCAGCCCAACAGGAACTGGCTTTTGAGCTAAAGCGACACCTGTTAGAACAACATAGTCATTTATATTGTCCTGTTGCAGATGGGTTGAGTTATATGCCTAATGGCATTGAGTTGGCTGCAGCAAATGGCCACCCTCTGTGGCAAGCGTCCTTATGGGTAGCCGATGATTTACTCATCATGGAGAAGCTGGACGACCAATATTGCCTTACCGCAGCCAGCTTATGCAGCCCGAGCAACTGGCATTTGGCAGAAAAAATAGGCCAGCCTATGGCAAGAATCCATGACCCTGTGCCTACCCTTCATGAAAAGCTAACGCCTAAAATAGATCGGTTTTTTGATCACCTTATAGTAGGGAAACCCGTTCGGAGATTTAATTGGTCACTGCAAGCCAATAACCAATTGGCACAACTGCCTGAAAATAAAGTGATCCATGCAGCCAATACGCCCTTATATTACCGCTGCGAACGGCAAACCCTCACGCGGTTACCTAAAACCAATGCCATTGCCTTTACCATAAGGGTTTATATTTATCCAATGATGAGCTTAACGCAGGTGCCTAATGCGTTAACGCAGTTAAAATTGGCAATAAACGCTATGCCTAAAGCTGTGGCAGGGTATAAAGAAATTATCTATTTTGCCCCTGCATTGCTGAAGTATTTTAGTGATTTGAGCTCATTAGAAGGCTAATACCAAAATAACTAAATAGGCCTCCGGCCAGTACGTTGCTCCAACGTTTTAGGTGTGCCTGGTGTTTCAGTTTAGCGCTAATGTTGGCGCTAAACCACGCCACTATTAAGCACCAAATAAGGCCGTTAAAACTAAATACAAACCCTAAAAATAAAAACGATAAGCTTATGTTGCTCGAATCGGCCGCAATAAACTGAGGTACAAAAGCGATAAAGAATAACGCCACTTTAGGATTTAAAGCATTGGTTAAAAAGCCTTGGTAAAAAATAGTTTTGCTGGATGAGGTGCTTAGCGAAACAGCCACACTAGCAGCGGGTGCTGTTCGTTTAACTAACATAGATACACCCATATAGAGCAAATACAAGCCACCAAGTACCTTGATAAATAGGTAGGCATTTTCGGATGCTGCCAACAGTGCCGAAATACCAAAAGCAGCGGCAAATATGTGGCCTAAAGTACCTGCACCAATCCCCAGCGCTGCTACCGAACCCGCTCGAAAGCCCTGGCTAGCACCGCGGCTGGCAACAAATACAAAATCCTGACCAGGAACTAGATTGAGGGCAATGCCTGCGCTAATGAACAACCAAAGGTCTTGCGTTCCAAACATGTGCGTGTGCGTCCTTTAAGATAATAGAAAGAGTGTGTTAAGCAGCGCTATCGCCTTGGTTCACAAAAAATACTTCTTCGATAGGCTTGCCAAATGCCAAGGAGACCTGAAACGCCAAATCTAACGATGGGCTGTAGCGATTTTTTTCAATTGCTACGATCGTTTGTCTAGACACTCCCACCGTGTCAGCTAAAGCCTGCTGGGTCATCTCATCAAGCTCAAAACGGTACTTTCGTACGTTATTGCCGATGTCGAGCTTTGATTTTGCCATAGTGTTCCCCCTTTATCGGTACCAATATAGCTTTAGTAGATCGCCCACCACGTTAGCAGCGTACATACATAAAAAGATAGCCAGCAAAGCACTGGTAGCATCCAGGTCACGCCACCCTACAAGTGCAAAGATAATCACTAACCCCATGCTAAATCCTACTAAAATTGCGCGCATTGCCTGAAGTTCAATAGCAGCGTCTCTCTCATCGGTAACGTCTTTCGCAATGCGGCCACCCAGTAAGCCAACTACAATAGTGATAACGATGGTGTTAATAATGTGAGCCACAATACTAATACCAATGGTTTTGACCAACAGCTTACCTACCTCTGATGTAGACAAGGATGGCCACGAACTTAGTTGAAAATACAGCCATGCGCCAACAGTGGCGGCTGTGATGAGTGAAATTAAAACTTGTTTACGCTTTGCGTCCATATTGTTCTCTTTGTGTAATATATTTCATACATAAGGTATTCTATTTAAGACTGTATGTCAAATATACATTACATTTAATAAATCATCATTGCTAGCCTTGCAATCAATAGTAGGTTTAGTCTATATTGCGCTCACTATGACTTGTCGGGGTGCCTAGTTAATTTCTAATTAACGTGTTGGGCTGAGATCACTAACGTGAATCCCGTTGTACCTGATCTGGATAATGCCAGCGTAGGGAACAAGGAAACGCATCCTCGTAAGTTAGCCTTACGCCGCTCCCTCCTCCTAATAGTGCCAACCTATCATTGGCCGTCATAGAAATTAACTAGTTAATTTTTAGGAGTAATTATGTCCCACTATATGGTTTATTTTTCCGCTGCATGTTTCAGCTTATCCATTGCCGCAGCGCCTGTTTTGGCGGGCGATACAGCCAAAAAAGAACTCACTGTTTATACCTACGATTCCTTCGTCTCAGACTGGGGCATGGGGCCATTAATTAAACCCACTTTTGAAGAACAATGTGGCTGTACATTAAAGCTAGTAGGCATGGAAGACGCTGTTGCCATGTTGCAGCGTCTGAAGTTAGAAGGTGCATCAACCAAGGCTGACCTAGTTCTAGGGTTAGACTTAAACTTAGTAGATGATGCTAAAAAAAGCGGACTGTTCACTAGTCACTCAGTCGATACTAGCACTTTAGAAATGCCCATTGATTGGCAAGATGATACCTTTGTGCCGTTCGATTACGGCTACTTTGCGTTTGTTTATAACAGTAAACTTATGCCTAACCCACCTAAGAGTTTGGATGAGTTGGTTAATGCTGGCCCAGAATTAAAAATCATCATTCAAGACCCGCGTTCAAGCACACCAGGATTAGGTCTACTATTATGGATGAAGTCTGTTTATGGAGATAATGCCGATGCGGCTTGGGCCAAATTGTCTGATAATATATTGACTACCACCAAAGGTTGGAGCGAAGCTTATTTTAGTTTGTTCTTAGCAGGTGAAGCACCTATGGTATTAAGTTACAGCACCTCTCCGGCTTACCACATGGCTGTAGAAGGCACAGACCAATACCAAGCTGCAGCATTTGAAGAAGGTCACTATCTACAAGTGGAAGTGGCGGCAAAGTTAAAGTCTTCTAGCAACTCACAACTTGCTGACGAGTTCCTCAACTTTATGGTGAGTGAGGGCTTCCAAAAGCATCTGCCCCTAAGCAACGTGATGTATCCCGTAAACACACCTGCAGACATGCCAGAAGCCTATGGAAAACTGATCAAACCTATTCAGGTATTGCAGCTAGATACAGCTCAAATCAATCAAAACCGTAAACAGTGGGTTAGTGATTGGCTTAACGTGATGACACAATAAAGGCATTGCCTTTGTTTATGTCATTGCTCAACTATTAACCCAAGGGGCAGATGAACGTGCTCTTTGGTGGCTAGTTTAAGCCTCGGTGATAATTTCGGTTGAAGCACCACGTGCATGTCGGTGGCTTTCTGACAATAGAATCATGGCTAGGATCGAAACCAGACCAAAAGAAGCAGCAGCCAATAAAGCCAATTGGTAGTCTTTACTTATGTCGAAAAGATAACCTGCAAGCCATGGCCCGAGTAACCCAGCGCATCCCCATGCTGTAAATACGCGGCCATAAACTTTAGCAATGTCCTTAACGTCAAACATCTTTGCAATGGCGGCAGGGTATGCAGCAATGGTGCCGCCGTAGGCAAAGCCGATGACACTTAAGCTAATAAATAGTCCGCCTACCTTTCCAAACATGACCAAGCTAATGAGTGCGCCCGTAGTGATAACGGCCAGTACAGCCAGCAATCCTCCTGGACGTATTTTATCAACGAGACGGCCGCCAATTAAACTGCCTAGCAGGTTAAAGAAGGCGATCACCATAGGCGCAATCCAGGGAGCAATGCCTGGCTGCAATGAGGCTGCAATCCCAGCAGAATGACCAATCACCATAAGGCCTGCTAATACACCACCAAAGTACCCAACCCACAACAGCAGCTGGCTTCGATGAGAAGCCGATGTGCTTACATCACCTTGCTTATTAGTGTGAAATGTTGCTCCAACGCGCTTAAGTATCACCCTGCTTAAAAGGCCGGCGAGCAATAACGCCACCGCCAATACAATCATTACCGCTCTAAAATCAAGGACTTCTAATATGAAATTGAATAGGGTGGGTGATAGGACCGCTCCAAGGGCGTATGCCGCGGTTACAACACCCATAGCCAAGCCCTCTCGTCCCGGATAGGCTTGAGCCGAAAGTTGTAATCCAAACCCGTAACCAAGCCCATTGGCTACACCAAAAAGAACCCCGTAACCAAACCACACAACCCAGAGTGAGCTCGCCATCCCCCCAATAAGGGCTCCGGCAGCGGCCAACGAACACGAGGCCATAAGAAAAGTGGCGGGGGATACCTTGCCATAAACCAGATGGCCAAGTAATACGGCAATAGATAACGACACCAAAGCAAGGGAATAGGTGAGTGAGACAGCGGAGCGCGTGGTGACAAACAGTGTTTCGAGCGGAACCAATAGTATAGAAAATGCATGGATTGAACCAAGCACGGTAGACACGATTGAGGCTGCAATAAGCACTTGTGAGCTTTGGCTAAGTGTAGGTAAAAAAGCGTATATTGTACGTTTTGTCATTGGATCGTCTCGTGGTTCGCGAGGTGATCATAACATCTATTGTTAAGTGGTCAAGTCTACTTCACAGCGGCAATGTTTTTACTAGGGCAGGCCACATTTTAGAATCAAAAAAGCCCACATAATATGTGGGCTTTTATAGCACTCCTGGCTATTTACTACCTATTGAATAGAGAGTAGATGACTGCGATTGAGGCTAAACCTACTAAGCCTTCACTGCCTAATGAACCAACAATGCTGAGAACATTCTCAACAACTCCGACTCCTACGAATGCTACATTGGCACCAAAAATTACTTCTAAAACAATGGCTAGGGCAATAAGTGCCATGCCGGCTTCAGTGAGTTTTTTTATGCTGCTTACGATGCTATCAATCATAATACGCCTCTTTAGAGTATGTTATTATAGTTTGGTCAAAGCTAGGAATTAGCAATATGACCACCGACATCATATCAATATGCCCGCAATTAGCAAATTTTTGGTATAAATTGGTACAGCAAGTTTTTCTCTCATCACTTCAAAGACTAACTCCAACAGCTTGCACGCCTGTCATTATTGGCCGAATTTAACCACATTTTACAGCGCTTTATTTGCAATCAGTTTCTTCAAGTCACTAGCCCCACCTACTAACATGCCATTAACAAAAACCTGCGGGTAGGTTGGCCAGCCACTCCACATTTTAATAGCTAAGCGCTCGCGCCACATACTGCCATAACCACCAAATTCTAAATACACCACTTTAAGGCCTTGTTGTTCAAGTAATTGGCAGGCCTTTTTTACGGAAGTGTTGAGAGACATGCCGACAACCACTGCCTGATTATTGGCAACTGCGTCCATCACCTGAGTAACGATTTCTGAATGGTACTGAGCAACACCTGTGCGGATAGTAGGGTGAATTTTGGCATTATCCAAAACTGGGCGGTTGTTCATTTTGATAGGTCCTTAAATTGTTAACTGTGAAGCGAAGTTTGAAAAGTGCCTATGTGAACAGGCTTCATCATCTTATGTTTTGGATGGTGGCGTAATTATAGGGTATGTCTTGTTACACGGTTATGTTTTTACAGACTTTTACGTAGGACTGTTGTTTGTTTTTATCTGTTCACGGAACCGGCTAGCTAATATTGTCCATGACCCATAGCCAAAGCGAGCTTATGGACGTAGTATTTATGCCAAATATTATAAAATTTTGAGTACAGAAACATGAACATCAGAAAAGCACTGCTTGGATTAACGTGTTCATCACCATTAGGTAATGCAGCCCATGGATAAGCCATTTTCACAAGCCTGCTCCAATAATCAAGCCGTCATCTGTGAGATTTTGGAACGCGTTTTTGCTGATAAGAAACACGTTTTAGAGGTGGGCAGCGGAACGGGGCAGCATGGGGTTTTCTTTGCTAATAAAATGCCTCACTTGAGCTGGCAGATGAGTGACCGAGAACAAAATCATATTGGGATTAAACGATGGATGCACGATTGCCCAGCACCCAATCTGCTGTGCCCTCTCCCATTAGATGTACTCAGTGACCATTGGCCTGCAGCTCAGTATGATGCTGCTTACTCTGCCAACACCGCTCATATCATGCCATGGGAGGCTGTAGAGGCCATGTTTTCTGGCATTGGAGAGAGTCTTTTATCCGCTGGTGTGTTTTGTCTTTATGGGCCAATGAAATATTTAGGCATTCTTGAAGCACAGAGTAATGTTGAATTTGACTATAGATTGCAGCAACAGTTAGCCCATCAGGGCATTAGAGAATTCCATGATATTAATCGCTTGGCCATAGAAAATGGGCTGGAACTTCTGGAAGATAATGCAATGCCAGCTAATAATCGCTTAATTGTTTGGCAAAAGAGTTGATCTGCTCAACTTAAGTTAAAAGCGCCTGTCTGTTTAAAAAAGGCCGTTACTCAGAGGTTTTCACAGTGACATCATCTGGGTCTAGTAACATATTGCTGGGTCTCATTTTCTTAAATGAAACTCTTGAGTGGATACATTTAGTAGGTATGGGGCACTTATTGCCATCGCTGGACGTCTTTGCCGGGTTTGACGTGTTATATGTTAATGTTTCATACTGTGAAGTAGACTGTAATTAGATTTAATTATGAAGCTTTCATTTGAAGGAAAGATTATGTTGCGAACTCTATGTTTACTGGTGTTGCTAGCGAGCAGCACAATAATGCAGGCCCACAGTGATAATGATTCCATTGCCCACCGCGCCTTTTGGTGGTCTGAAAATGGTGAACCCATACTGGATGGCAATGGCCAATGCATTCGTAATGGCTCATGGGAGGCGCTTGGGAAGCCCACATGTGTTGCAGAAAGCACTGACGATACTGCAGCATCAACTGTGCCAGAGGCACCAACTCCAGAAGTTAAAGAGACCCTTGAGACTGAGGCTGAATCAGACATAGTCGTCGAGGTTTCAGAAACGCAAACCACAGAAATAGAAGCGGTTACCGCTGTGGCTGAGGCAGTGCTGGCAGCGCCAAAAGTCGAGCCTGTTGCTGCTGCACCAACGCCAGCACCAGCACCAACACCAACACCAACACCAACACCAACTGCGGACTTGGTACCTGAACCAGCTTCTGAGCCGGCAACATCAGCGGCCACCTTCAGTTATCCTGTTGAGTTGATCACCACTCATATTCTTTTTGACTTTGATAAGAACAACTTACGAGTAGACCAGCAGGAAAAGATTGAGCTAGTGTTAATGAAGGCCCGTAAAGCCTACAACATATTCAAAGTTAGCCTAGATGGGCATGCTGATAGCAGAGGCACTGATGACTATAATTACGACTTATCCCAAAGGCGTATTAATACTGCTATTAATTACCTGAATTTACGAGACATGCAAACTGATACCACCATGGCTTGGGGTGAAACTCAATTAATTACCAATGCTGATGGCAGTGAGAACTATGAGCTTAGTCGTCGTGTTGAGCTGGTGATCAAGGTACAACAAAAAGTAGCTGATTAGCCCGTTCTATGCAGGGTTCACGTATAGGCTTCTTGTGAACATATAACAACACGTTCAATATTCACGAGTAGTCACATGGCCTTCGAAACAATAAAACTGCCTACAGCGAGCGTAGGCAATCAAACCCACATTCACTTGCATCGCTTTGGCCCAAGCGGCGGCAAGAAAGTTTATATTCAGGCCGGCTTACATGCGGACGAATATCCCGGTCTGCTGGTCGCGCAGCACTTGCTCAGGCATTTGGAACAGCTTGACCAGCAGGGTGCGATCAACGCAGAAATCGTGTTGGTGCCCTTTGCTAATCCTGTGGGGTTACGGCAGCGGTCTTTCGGTCATGTGATTGGTCGTTGCGACTGGCACACTGGGCAAAATTTTAACCGTAATATGGCGATCAACCCTCAGCAGGTGATGGCTACTTTATCGGACTCTTTTGGTGATGATCTGGTCGCAAACGATCGAATCATGCGAACGGGCCTAAAAGCCCTGGTTATCGAAAGAGTAGATGATTTCGAAATAAACTCATTGCACAAAATATTATTGATGCATTCTATCGATGCACACTATGTGCTCGACTTACATTGTGATGATGTTGCATTGCCCCATGTATTTTATGGTCTTCACCAACAAGAAACTGGCAAAGCACTTGCGAACGCGATTGGCTTTGATATTTGTTTAGAAGAAGATGTCACAGGCACCGTAGCATTCGACGGCACACATACCCAGCCTTGGGTTAATATTGAAAAACATTTGGCTAGAAAAGTATTTTCGCAACCCTGTTTTGCAGCCACACTTGAATTACGTGGTAATAGTGACGTGAGCCCTGAGTTGGCAGAAAAAGATTGCCTAGGTATTTTAGACTTCTTAGCCCATGAAAACCTAATAGATAGGGCGCCAACTCCCAAAAAATCGGTTGAACTTAAGCAATTGGGCGTAGATCAAGTCAAAATGGTTAAAGCCTCAATGTCGGGTATCGTCACGTATCGCGCAAAGTTGGGTGATACTTTAAAGGCAGATACACCCTTCGCAGATGTCGTTTTGCTCGACAGTCCTACCGCGACATCTATCCCAATAGTGGCGCCCTGCGATGGCTTGTTATTCAGCATTACCGGCCATCACTTCATTACAAAGGGCGACACCATTGCCATGCTGGCGACCAATGAACAGCAGATAAAAGCGGGCACACAGCTCGCATTTTGAGTCACACAAAACAGCTAGCTGCTCCAGTATCTGGGTTGCCGTTAATTACATGGCAATTTAATCATGGTGAAAAATAAAAGCAACACTTCATCACCAGCATGAAATCTATGACCATTCTGATATAGTCATGATGCAATGGAGAGGTTCAGATGAACTTGTACAATACTCAACAACACGCTTTCACTCAGAAGAAGATGGATTTAGTTTTTATGGATGGGCCAATTGAGGCTCGGTGATTAAATGACCAAATACACTGTCTTTAAAGATGACCGTAAGGTTTCCTATTTGAATTCAAAAGGTGCTGACCGGCCACTTATTTCTCCTATACGAGCAGACGTATTAGATTCTGCGCGCGCATATAGGCTCAGGCGGTTACGTGACCAAATGCAATTGTCTAATGTGGACGCCTTGCTTCTGTACGATCCAATTAATATTCGCTATGCGTTCGACAGCTCTAACATGCAAGTTTGGACTGCACATAATGCCATACGCTATGGGCTAATTATAAACGGCGGGCCAGCCATCCTATTCGAGTTCAAGGGGTGTGAGCACTTAGCCAATGGCCTGCCAGGAATAGATGAAGTGCGTACGGCAATTTCGTACATCTATATGTCTCACGGGGATAAAGCTGAAATCTTCCTAGAGGACTGGGCCAATGAGATAACTGACTTGTTGCATCAATACGGCACTCAAAAACCATGCCTTGCGGTAGACAAGTTGGAGCTTAATGCGGTTCATGCACTTGCGAAGCGTGGGGTAAGCGTTATTGATGGAACTGAGATTACCGAACTGTCTAGATCGATTAAGTCTCCTGAAGAAATTGAATTGATGCGCTGGACTATTCGCGTATGTGAGGCTGGACTGGCTCGGGTCTATGAGCACTCAACTCCGGGTGTTACTGAACGCGAACTATGGGCTCACCTCCATTTTGAAAATGCGCGCTCTGGAGGAGATTGGCTAGAGACCAAGCTCCTAACATCCGGACCTAATACCAACCCTTGGTATAGCGAATGTTCAGATAGGCAAGTTAAGAGCGGAGAAATGATTAGTTTGGATACTGATATGATCGGCCCATATGGCTATTGTGCCGACTTGTCTCGGAGCTGGGTTTGTGGATACGAACCCATGAACGTGACACAAAAAAGATTATATTCAACTGCTTTGCAGCAAATTGAACATAACATGGCTCTAGTCAAACCCGGAGTAAGCTTTTTGGAGTTCAATGAAAAGAGTTGGCGCATTCCAAATAAGCATGCTGAGTATCGTTATTCTTTAGCTGCCCATGGAGTGGGAATGGCTGATGAATGGCCAGTTGTACCACTGCATATTGACTGGAGTGAGCGCGTCACCTCTGGTATTTTTGAACCTGGGATGGTGCTGTGTATAGAAAGCTTGATTGCTGAAAAAGGCACTGAGTCTATTAAACTAGAAACACAGATTCTTGTTACTGAGACAGGCACTGAACGCCTTGATACTTTTCCCTGGGAAAGTATTTAAGGGTTAGATTTACTATCAGGCTAGGCATCAGCGGAGCGAACACAAGGAAAAGAAATTATGCAGGTTATACGGGCCCATCTGCACCATGCGCCACAAATAGGGCAGCTGTTTGACCTATATCGCCAGTTTTACCAATGTGATGCTGATCTAGATCTGGCTATTAGGTATATCACTGAACGAATTACACATGCTGAATCAACAATATTCGTTGCGGTAGATAGGGACACTTTGGTTGGTTTTGTACAACTTTACCCTACCTTTTGTTCAGTGCAGGCAGTGAAGCGATTTGTTCTTTATGATTTATTTGTCGATGTGAAAAGCCGTAATCGTGGCACAGGAGCTGCGTTAATGAATCGAGCAGCAGAACACGCAAAGCAGGAAGGTGCTGCAAGATTAGACTTGCAAACAGCCTTTTCTAATCAAGTAGGTCAGCATTTATATGAAAAATTAGGCTATCAAAAAGTCACCGAAGAGTTTTACGATTATTCATTACAATTGTAAAAGTAAGCGTTTCACGGTGAAGCTAGCCGTATCACACATACCTCCACTCACAATGCGCTTCCTCTAAGTAAGTCCCTTGACGATACTGATGTCTTTGGCCCTGTCTAAACAGGCCGCGGTATACATTACTATGCTTGGTAAGGTCGTAACAACGAACGAGAAATAATATGTCGTTGAATTTCAGAAGTACCATCCCAAATTCGTTCCAGACGAGCGTCTCGCCACAAACGTTCTATTGGCATTTCCTCCATCAACCCAGCACCACCAAATATCTGTACCGTATGATCAGCAGCACGGGATACTAATTCTGAGGCAAATAGCTTTGCCATGGCTGCATCCTCTGGTTGCATAATACCAAGATCAGCTTTTTGACAGGCATGCATCACTAACAGATCTGCAGCTTGTAATTCTGTAGCCATATCAGCCAGTTTAAAAGAAGTGCCTTGAAAAGCGCCGATGGGCTTTCCAAACTGTGTGCGCGTTGCCGCCCACTCGGTCGCAAGGTTCAACAAACGTTCTGTTTTACCGCAGCTTTGTGCACCAACCCATACCCGGCCCATACTTAACCACTTATCAGCCAGCTCCAAGCCTTTGCCTTCTTCTCCAAGAATCTGGCTTTTATGAACTCGACATTCATCAAAATGCAATTCATAAGTTCGGTACGCCCGTTGAGCTGCACACAGCGGCCCCAAATTCATATCAAACCCCTTCTCACCACAATCGACCAAAAAGGCAGTAACGCGTTTACGTGGGCCCCTAGGAGTCTCATTCATACCGGTAGCAGCAAATACAATTGCAAAATCTGGCTTGCAGGGGCTGCTAATATAATGTTTGTTACCGGTAATCACGTAATCATCACCATCCGCCACAGCCCGGGTAGTCATAGACATAATATCGGAACCAGCACCTGGCTCGGTTAAAGCAAAACACTCATGTTTTTCACCACTAACGCAGGCATTGAGGTATTTTTCGATCTGCTCGCCTTCACAGGCCATCAGCAGTTCGGTAGGTCGTGCAATGTTACCTGCCAAACCATAGCTTGCTTTACCTAGTTCGCGTTCCATTAATCCCAAAGTTGTATAATCAAGTCCACCACCACCTACCGATTCAGGCAGGTTGGCAGCAAAGAAACCCATTTCAATAGCGCGCTTTTTGATCTGGTCACAAAGCTCAGGCGGAACTAGCCCGGCACGATCAGCTTCAGCTTCATGTGGGTAGACTTCTTGCTCAAGAAATACACCCAAAGAATTTACAAGCATTTGTTGCTCATCAGTCATTTGAAAATTCATTGCAGTTACTCATGTTGATAGTTTCTATGAGATCATGATTACGAATTTTACCCTTCAAAACCTATAATAATTCGACTAGAGTGATGATTATTCGCCAAAAATAAGGGTATTAACGGTTGGTAAATCCTTAGCTCATGTGACGGGAACCAATGCATTACCCGCGAAAATGTAAGCGTGTTACCGCGTACTAGGCCTGCCTTTTGTTTTAGTTCTTTACGCCACTGGAGAGGATAGCAAGGTAGAGTGAACAGTAATGCTGATATCATGCGTGATAATAAGGTTACGCGAAGGCCTCTATTTTTTGACTTTACGTTGTCGTTAAAATGAAATCAAATAACCGTTATAAATGAAAATTTAATCTTTAGAAAGGTGATACTCATGAAATTTGGATACTTCTGTAACTTAACCAATTGGGATCATAGGCCCTATCAAGAACTCATTACTGAAGCGCGTAATATTGCCCAATATTGCGATAAAACGGGTTGGGACTCTATCTGGATGACGGAACATCATATTAATCATGAGGGCATGGACGCGTGCCCCAATGCTCTAATGATGTGTGCCGACATTGCCGCCAGAACCGAACAGATTCGTGTTGGTCAAGCAGCGAGCATTATTCCATTTTGGAACCCACTACGGTTTGCCGAAGATTTGGCATTGCTTGATCATTTATCCAATGGCCGTGTTGAATGTGGTATTGGTCGAGGTGTTTATGGTCGTGAGGCCATACATATGAACCCTGAAGCCGATGTTGCGGATCCAAAAAAGAATTATCGTCTTTTTGAAGACTCCCTCAATGTCATTAAAAAAGCTTGGACTCAGGACTTATTTGATCACCAGGGTGAGTTCTATACATATCCAGAACCCAATACTAAATGGCAGCACGATATGAGCCCTCCGGATCCAAGCTTTATGGATTTAGAGACCAATACCTTGACTAAAATAGGGCTAGTACCTAGGCCATTGCAGCAGCCACATCCCCCAATCTGGCAGGTTGTTGACAGCCCAAGTTCAATAGAATGGGCCGGTTTAAATGGTTTAAAAAGTATTATGTGGATACCTACTGTAGCTGCATTAAAACCACGTTTTGAGGTATTTCAGAAAGCCCGGTCGGAATTTAAAGGGCATCAAGTACCATTAGGCGAAGGCATTTCTCTAGTGCGTGACATGTTTGTAGCAGACAGTATGGATGAAGCACGTGAATTGGCAGCGGAAGGTATACTCACCTATATTCGTTGGATAGCGCATTGGCGTGGTCTTGGTAACCATATGAACCCTGGTGAAGAGTTACCAGAAACACCCAATAAACTTGATTTACTAGATTATGATTTCCTGCATCCTAGAAATCTTTTGTTTGGTACGCCGGACTACGTGGCTGAAAAAATTCATGAATTACAAACTGAACTGGGTGTTGAACATTTACAGGTTTGGTCTAACTTCCCATGTGTGCCACACAAGCATGTAATGAAGAGTGTGAAAATGTTCACTGAGAAAGTAATGCCTCAGTTTAGTTAAAAAGTAATATTAGATGACATATGAATATTAAAACAAAAGCGGGTACGGCTTTCCAGCAAGCGGGTGAAGGGCCTGTTGTTGTGCTAATACATGGCTTGGGCCTTAATATGGATGTGTGGCAATGGCAGCTTGATGCGCTCTTGCAACACTACACAGTGTTACGGTATGACCTGCTGGGGCATGGTGACAGCATTAAGCCTAAGGGCGCTTATACCATGCCGCAGATGGTTGATCAGTTACATCAACTTATGGATGATCAGGGGCATCAGCAGTGTGTAGTTATCGGTTTTTCGTTAGGAGGTTTGATTGCCAAGGCATTCACACTTGCTCATCCAGACCGGGTATCCGCTTTGGTGGTGATGAACTCAGCTTATGCGCGTACGGACGAACAGCGAGCCGGGATTATGTTACGGGTGGAACAGAGCCGCGCTGATGGCCCTGGTACAACTGTTTCAGATGCATTGGTACGTTGGTTCTCAAGTGGGTTTATAGAAAACAATCCAAGTATTATTGAGAAAGTTCGGCAATGGGTATTGGCAAATGACACGCAGGTATATCCTGAGCTATATCTGTTGTTGGCTAATGCGGATATAGGTTTGGATGAGGCAATTTCTACTATTAAGTGTCCGACACTTATATTTACCGGTGAAGAAGATTATGGTAATTCTGCCGAAATGGCCGAAAGAATGTGCGCCAAAATACCGGGATCAAAATTAGCGATTTTACAGGGATTGAGGCATATGGCTTTAGTAGAAGATCCTGCAAAAGTTAATCGCATTCTTATAGAGTTTTTATCCGCTGCGTTTGAAGAATAGTTGTGGCGAATATATGTCTTTAGTGTTTGATAATGGAGGGTTGCGATTGTGATACTGGATGGGGTTGAAGCTCTGGGCGGGCCTGTAGTAATTAATAATCGGCGGTTATCGTTATCGAAGGCTGTTAGAGCTGGAAATTTTATATTCCTTACTGGGCAAATACCTATGCTGGATGGTAAGCCGATGACAGAAGGAAGTATAGAAGAGCAAACCAGAAGCTGTATAGAACATATACGTTTAACACTATTAGATTGCGGATGTGATTTACATAACGTTGTTAAGTCTATGATATGGCTGAAAGATCGCGCAGATTTCCCAGGATTTAATGAGGTTTACGGTGAATACTTTACACAAATGCCACCAGCACGTTCGGCGTTGGTGTCTGATTTTTTAGTGGATATAAAAGTTGAAATAGAATGCGTCGCGTATATTAGTGATGAACATAAGCCATCGAAAAATAACGTTGATTAAAGTTAAATAATAACGCTGTATTTTCTATTGGGATAATGATTTTGGAGTAATGCTATGACTGAATTAAAAAAATATCAGATGTATATTGATGGTAAATACGTTAATGCAGAGAACGACAAAACGTTCGAAAGTATGAATCCGGCAACGGGTGAATCATGGGCAATTATTCCTGAAGCTAGCGCTAATGATGTGGATCTTGCTGTTAAGGCCGCGCATCGAGCATTTACCTCTGGCCCATGGAGTACGATGTTGCCAACAGGGCGGGGTAAATTGTTACGCAAATTGGGTGATTTGTTAGCTAAACACTCCGAAGAACTGGGTGAAGTTGAAACCACGGATACAGGAAAATTACTCAAAGAAACCCGATGGCAAGCGGGTTATATTTCAGAGTATTATCATTATTATGCCGGGCTGGCAGATAAGGTTCAGGGTGCTACGCTGCCAATAGATAAACCTGATATGTTTGCCATGACCATTCGTGAACCCTTGGGTGTTGTGGCGGCGATTGTGCCTTGGAATTCCCAGCTGTTTTTGACGGCACTGAAATTAGGGCCTGCATTGGCAACAGGAAATACAGTTGTTTTAAAGGCTTCAGAGCATGCGTCGGCTCCTATGCTGGCGTTTGCCAAAGTTTTTGAAGAGGCGGGTTTTCCTCCTGGTGTAGTTAATTTCATCACCGGTTTTGGTGACCCTTGTGGCCAGGTGCTAAGTTCACATCCACTGGTAGATCGAATTAGTTTTACGGGTGGATTACAAGCAGCGCGGCATATTATTCGCAATTCAGCAGAAAACTTTGCTCAGGTATCAACTGAGCTTGGTGGCAAGTCTCCTATGATTATTTTTGACGATGCTGATATGAAAAGTGCCATTAACGGCATATTGTTAAGTATTTTTAGTGCCAGTGGACAAAGCTGTGTGGCGGGTTCACGTTTGTTAATTCAAGACAGCATTTATGATGAGGTAGTTGCCAAAATTGCAGAACGTGCAGCTGAAATATGTATTGGTGATCCGCTGGATGAGAAGACTCAAATGGGGCCGTTAGCCACGCGTAACCAACTGGATAATATTGAACGCAGCGTAAAGTTATCATTGGAAATGGGTGCAAAACTGATTTATGGAGCGCGTAGGCCTAGCGGGGTAAACCCTAAAGGCTTGTACTATGAGCCTACTATAGTTGAGTGTCCGAATATGGACGTGCATGTTGCCAAGACCGAAATGTTCGGACCTGTTGTTAGTGTATTGCGATTTAAAGATGAAGAAGAAGCTATTGCGATTGCTAATGATACAAACTTTGGCCTTGCTTCAGGTATATTCACCACCAATATTGGCCGTGGCATAAGAATGAGTAAAGCTATTCGTTCGGGCATCGTCTGGATCAATACCTACCGAGCCGTATCACCAATGGCACCATTTGGTGGGTTTAAGGACAGTGGCCATGGTCGCGAGTCTGGGCTGGAAGCTGTTTATGACTACACCCGAGAGAAAACCATTTGGATTAACACCTCTTCCGAGCCAATTGATGATCCTTTTCGTATGCAATAATTGGTGTGATTATATAAACAATAGAAATAGAGAGAACAAAATATGACATCAGCAAAGTTTGAAGAAGGCCTGAAAATACGTAAAGAGGTTGTTGGTGAGGAGTATGTTAATAATTCGTTAAAAAATGCGGATGCATTAACCATGCCTTTACAAGAGTTAGTCACTGAGTATTGTTGGGGTAGTGTTTGGAGCAGAGATGGTTTACCAAGAAAAACGCGAAGCTTGCTTAATTTGGTTATGTTAACGGCTTTAAACCGCCCTCATGAACTAAGATTGCATTTAGTTGGTGCCATCAATAACGGTTGCAGCAAAGAAGAAATCATGGAGGCTTTGTTGCAAACGGCTATTTATTGCGGAGTGCCTGCAGCGATTGACAGCACTAAAATTGCAAAAGAAGTTCTAGCCGAATTGTAATTTTTGTAAGTATTAGCATAAGCCCGTAACAAGGGCGTTTCTGTGTCTATTTAAGCAGACACAGAAACGACTGCGTTATATCAATCTACCTACGCAATACTCTACCTAAACGGCATTTTACTTACGGGCCGGTAGACCAAGTTGTTCGCGAGCTTCAACAGGGTCGGTTACAACCCGTGAACCTAGTCGCTCAATGATTTCACGTGCACGTTGAACTAAAGACTCATTGCTAGCTAAAACGCCTCTATCTAGATAGATGTTGTCTTCTAAGCCAACCCGTACGTTACCACCCAATAGAACGGATTGAGCGACCATTGGCATTTCCATACGTCCTATGCCGAATCCACCCCAGATTGCATTGGCGGGTAGGGCATTACGCATAGCCATCATGCTCTCCGAATTGGCGGCGGCACCCCAGGTTAAACCAAGGCAAATTTGGAATAAGGGATCATCATTAATTAGTCCCTCACTCATCAATTGTTGAGCAATACGAATATGGCTAAGGTCGAATACTTCCAGTTCTGGTTTTACACCCCACTGCTGAGCTAATGCGGCCATTTCGCGAAGACAATCCAGCGTGCTAACGTAGATTTCGTTGTCGCCAAAGTTCATCGTGCCACAATCCAGTGTGCATATTTCTGGTTGCACCGCTTTAATGTGTGCCATTCTGTCACCCGCACTAATCAGGTCAGAACCTTCGGCTGGCATACTTGGATTTTCCTTACTTGGTATCCAGTCGCCGCCCATGCCTGCTGTAACATTGATAATAACATCGGTGTCGCTAGCTCGAACTAAGGCAATCACTTCTTTGAATAATGCAATGTCCCGTGAACCTTGACCAGTTTTTGGATCGCGTACGTGAATATGAGCCATAGCAGCGCCGGCTTTAGCGGCAGCAATAACAGCATCGGAAATTTGTTGAGGAGTAACGGGGACACCTGGGTGTTTGTCCAGCGTGTTTCCTGCGCCAGTGACGGCGCAAGTGATGATTACATTATTTTTCATTATATACTTCCTAGCAGTTAAGTTAGTCTGTCGTTACAGCAGAAAAGTCATTGTTAGCATTTGCTATTATCAATATTGCACTTAATCTGGAGTGTCATTTTTTGGTTAAATGTATGCGTATTTTCGACTCTCGAAAGAGTCGGCTAATAGGCCAAGGAAATTAGCTACCTATCATTAGGTTAAAGGTAATTTACACTTCTTTAACGCATTTTGGATGGCTACCAAGCCTTCGTCCCTAGCTCGGCTAAGCGTCATGTAATCATTGTCGCCAGCTTCACGAATACAGCCATCAACCATTTTGTCGCGTAGTGATTTAGTGAGTTCGGGCGCTTCTAGGCGTGTCCACGGAAGCTTTAGAGCGGGGCCGAATTGGTCGAGATTATAGGCCATGCCTCCTTCGCCGCCGCCGTTGTGAAAGGTCAGGCAGGGGCCCATTAATGCCCAGCGAGGGCCGGGGCCATTGGTGATAGCGAAGTCAATTTCTTCTACGGTGGCTTCGTTATTATCTACCATATGAAGAGCTTCACGCCAAATGGCTTCTTGTAAACGAGTGGCAATAAAACCAGGAATCTCTTTGCGTAATACCAGAGGGGCTTTGCCTGCTATTTTATAAAATTCTACTAACCATTCTACGGCCTCGGGGGCAGTTTGTTCACCTTTAACAATTTCTACTAAGGGTAGTAAGTAAGGCGGGTTAAATGGGTGGCCTACCACCGTGCGTAAAGGGGTAGCGCAGTTTGCTTGAATGTCGGTCATGGATAAACCAGAAGTGCTTGAAGCAATCACCACGTTAGCAGGTGCTAGGTCCCCTAATTGAGCATAAACGCCTTGTTTTAAATCGATGTTTTCAGGCACACTTTCCTGAATGAAATCTGCTGTGGAAACAGCGTCTTTGAGATTATTGGTGCAGCTGAAGTTGTCTAATGAGGCCCCTTCAGACAGTCCTAGTTGTGTAAGGCTGATCCAGGCGTTTTCGATCAGCGAGCGTAGGGCAGGTTCTTCATCTAGGCTGTGTATGTAGCTAGTGACAGTGTAACCATGGGCTAAAAAATAAGCAGCCCAGCCTGCTCCGATAGGGCCTGCACCAAGACAGGTGACTGCCTTTACGTCCTTAGGATTTATTGGATTGAATGTGGAAGTCATACTAAATAATCTCGTATATTTAATGGTGAATTCAAGCAGGTGGCAAACGCGATATTCGGTACTCTTGCCATCTGATTTTTGGGTGTAGGCGTTAGCTTATTTACCTTTAAACTCAGGCGCGCGCTTTTCTACGAAGGCTTCTACACCCTCTTGCGCATCGTCTGAGGTTAGCAGGGCGCGGTAAGTAGGCAGGTCGGTAGTTCGTATGGTATTAAACGCTTCCTGTATCGTGTCACCTTCAATAGCGCGCAATAGTTCTTTTATTGACTGTACCGCTAGTGGTGCAGAGTTGGCTAATTGCTCAGCCCAAGCTCTTGCCGCTTCCATTACTTGATCTTGAGGGACTACTTTGTTCACCAAACCGTAACTTGCTGCTTCTGTTGCAGACATGCGCTCGCCAATTAAAAACATTTCCATTGACTTGTTGTAGGGCAGGCGTCGGGCGAGGCGCTGAATTGCACCCGCATCAGGTATCAGACCTAGAGGCAGTTCCGGCAAAGCAAACGCTACATTGTCACCAGCAATCAACAAATCACAGGCTAAGGCAAGTTCAAACCCGCCACCAATAACCAGGCCATTTAAGGCGGCAATGACGGGTTTGTTCAGATTCCACATTTCAGTTATGCCAGCAAAACCACCTGGGCCGTAATCATCTTCCCACCAATTGTTGGTTTGCATTTCACCCGCGTTAAGGGCTTTTAAATCCCAGCCGGCACAAAAAATCCGATCGCCACCGCCGGTAATAATGCCGACTCTTAATTCAGGGTCATCACGAAGCATAACAAAGGCTTCGCCAAGTTTCTGACTGATGGTAATATCAATCGCATTGGCTTTTGGGTTGTCGAGAATGATTTCAAGTATGTGACCATTACGTGTTACTTTGACTTGCTCTTGCATTGTGCTTCCCATTAAATTCGTAATTACGCAAACATAATGTGGCAAACTGGTTTTATCGATTTTATGTTTTGCGACATAATATGCACTAATTCGACACTTATGTTGAAATAGGATTTGATGATTGGGCTGCAAAAAATTGGCAGCTAATTCGCGCCAAAAATATCGGAGGTTAAAAGTAAAGTTTTCTCGTAAACTTTATGCAGGAGATCCATATGAAAACATTGAAATCGAGATTGCCCCCGTTAAAAAGCGTGATGGCTTTTGAAGCTGTTGCAAGGCATCTAAGTGTAACCAAAGCCGCAGAAGAAGCATGTGTTAGCCGTGAAGCGATGAGCAGGCAGCTTCGTATTCTTGAAGAGTATTTAGGCGTTAAATTATTTGATCGTTTACACCGTGCGATGAGTTTGACGAAGGCAGGTAAAGACTTTCAAATAACAATTAACGCAAGTTTGGAGAGTATCGCTGAAGTTTCAGGAAGGGTTAAAAAAGACGTTCAACCGCTAAAAATTTCAATAGCATCAACTATCGCTATTGCTTCGTTTTGGTTTACGCCACGGCTGATTAAGTATAAATCACAATTTCCTGAGGCAGAATTTCGGGTAGCGGTGTCTGATCAACCTTTTGATATGGTGGCGGATGCGATTGATATTGGGTTTCGTTATGGGCAGGGCAATTGGTCGGGGTTGGCTTCAATAAAATTATTCGACATTAATTCGTTTCCTGTGTGTACGGCTGAATACTTAAAAACAGCAAAACCTATTCGCTCAGCATCAGATTTACTTGATCATGCGTTGATTAATCTCAACGGCGACTTTCACTCTGACGAGGATTGGACTTGGTGGCTACAAGGGCATGGCGTGCCTATATCCTCATCTTTCAAAACATTAGACTTCGATAGCTATGCGAACGTTATTCAGGTTGCATTAGATAGCCAAGGCATAGCCATGGGTTTTAGTGGCTTGGTAACAGACTTACTGGCGAATAAAAAACTGGTGCAACCGTTGAATATGTCCCTGTCTAAAAATAGAGCGGTGTATCTTGTTTATCCCAATGGGGTTGTATTGTCAGAGCAAGCGGAAAATTTCATTGATTGGGTATTAGAAGACTCAGCATTGCGTAATAGCCGTTCAAACAGGCCTCTACCACCAACATTAATTTAAATATCCCATCCCCCTGTTACACAAATTCCTTTCTGTAATATGTCTGCGTTTATCGAAAATTTTATACATCCGTCGAAAAGCTGAAATACAGCTGTTTGAAATTCTCAGATTATCAATTAATCATATAAATTTTTTACGCGATCAGAGAGAGTGCAAATGGCGTTAACACGTTCAGAGGCTATATCTAGGCTTTTTTCACCAAAAAGTATTGCATTTATTGGTGGTTCTATAGCGGAAATGTCAATTAAACGTTGTCAGGACATGGGTTTCCAAGGTGAAATCTGGCCAGTACACCCAACGAGGGAATTTATGGCTGGGCATAAATGTTATGCCTCGGTTAAGGATTTGCCTTCGGCGCCCGATGCGGCATATATCGGGGTTAATAAAGAAGTTACGGTACAAGTTGTTGGAGAACTATCTGAGCTTGGTGCTGGCGGGTGCGTTTGTTATGCCGCTGGGTTTGGCGAAATAGGTGAAGAAGGCCAGCTAGTAGAGGATCAGCTTATTGCTGCTGCTGGAGACATGCCATTAGTGGGGCCTAACTGTTTTGGTTTTGTGAATTATTTGGATAAATGCGCCCTGTGGCCGTATTTATTTGGTAATTATCCACCCCCGGCGCAAAGCGGTGTCGCGATTATTTCTCAAAGCGGCAATATTGCCATGAATATTACTATGAATGATCGCTCGGTGAATTTCACCCATGTGATAGCAACGGGTAATCAAACGGTATTGGGAGCCGGGGACTATATTGATGCATTATTACTGGATGACCGGGTTAATGTTATTGGTATGTATATTGAAGGCCTCGATAATATTGAAGCCTTTAGTCGTGTTGCTGAAAAAGCAGTACGTAAAGGCGTGCCTATTGTCGTGTTGAAAGTAGGTAAAACAGATGCGAGTGCACGTCAGACGATCAGTCATACCAGCTCACTTGCCGGTTCAGATTCACTTTACAGTGCCTTATTTGAACGCCTGGGTGTGATAAGGGTTGACTCGTTAAATCGTTTGCTAGAGACAGTGAAAATCTTAAACATTGCCAAACCTATTACAGGGCGCAATATTTTCAGTTTGTCATGTTCTGGCGGTGAAGCAGCCATAATTGCTGACTTAGTGCCTGAGTATCAACTGGAAATGCGGGATTTTTCCACCCACCAAATTGAAGCGTTGGAAAATGAGTTGCCTAGCTACGTCACTATTTCCAATCCGTTTGATTACAACACCTCGGTATGGGGTGATAAGGCAGCTCAGGAGCGTTGCTTTACCGCCTCGATGAAGGGCGACCATGATGCAGCCTTTCTGATTTATGACCATCCTACGGTTACAGGTGATGCAGTGGCTAGGGAAGTTGCTGAATGGAATATGGCCTTGGATGCCTTTATTGCTGCACATAAAACGACTGGCAAGCCAGCTTTTGTGATTGCTACTATTAGCGAATTGTTACCGGCAGAGTTGCGTGGATATCTTATCGATAATGGCGTGGTGCCATTACAAGGTCTCGATGATGGGTTGTTTGCCTATTCTGCTGCGGCTAAATATGCGGAGTTTAGAGCTACTAGACTATCGCAACTTACTTTGCCTAGAGTCTCAACGTCTCAATATGGGGCTGATGCTTCTACCCAGACGATTGATGAATGGGCCAGTAAGTCTAGCCTTAAAGCATTTGGTCTGCCGGTTCCAGTTGGAGGTATTGGTCGCGCCGAAGAAGTCTCGGCAATTGCCGCTAAAATTGGTTTTCCCGTGGTGCTAAAAGCACTTGGAGCAAATTTTTCACATAAATCAGATGTGGGGGCCGTAAAACTCAACTTAAAATCCCTTGAAGAAGTTGAAGAGGCCGCAATAGAGGTGAGTGCATCGGTTGCCAAAAGCGGAGAAAATGTAGAGACTTTTCTTGTTGAATCCATGGTTCAGGACACAGTTGCTGAATTGATTGTAGGGGTTAATCGCGACAGTCAGTTTGGGCCTGCATTAGTTATCGGGGCAGGTGGGATACTGGTTGAATTGCTAAATGACAGTTGCAGTTTGTTATTGCCAACTGATAAAGAAACGGTTGAACGTGCCCTTGATTCGTTGACGGTGACGAGGATGTTGAAGGGTTTTCGCGGCCAGAAGGTCGGTGATATCAGCGCCCTTGTTGATGCCATACTTGCGATTGCTGATTATGCGCAGGCCCATTGGGACAGCTTGTTGGAACTGGATATAAATCCATTACTGGTGCTTCCGCAAGGGCAGGGTGTAGTCGCAGCAGATGCATTAATTATTGTTGCTAACGGGCCTAATCATTGATGGAGCTATTACAGTCAATTCGATAAAGGCACCCGGGAGTTTGTTAACCTCTGTTGAGGCCCTAACATAGAACGATTTTCGCCAACTATATAATCTGACGAATTTATTATATAGTTGGCGAAATAGTTTTATTTGTAAGTGGTTTGGATTACTAATCTAGCATAACAGTGAAGTATGCTTGAAAGAGTTATTCATGGGTTAAACCAGCGGTTATTTATGCAATATATTAAGCATAAAAAATTGTTTTAAAGGCCATAAAAAAGCTACTGCAAACACAATATAAGATTTGGGAGGGGTCTATGCTTGATGAGAATATTACGCACGAGTGTCGTACTTTTGCTATTTTTTTGACATCAAAGTTTAGTTTGTTGACGCTGACCTCGCTAATTGATCCTCTACGAATTGCTAACAATTGTAGCGGTAAGCTATTGTATAAATGGGAATTTCTATCCGCTGAAGGTGGTGACGTTGTTTCATCTGATGAGATTACAGTGCAAACCAAGGCGATATCCGATGTCGATACCCGTTGGGATACGGTTTTCGTTTGTAGTGGTTGGAATGCTGAACATTATGATGATCCGAGAGTTCTGCATTGGCTCCAGTCAATGGCGCGAGCAGGTATGACTATTGGTGCTGTTGAGATGGGTTCCTATATTCTGGCAAGGGCAAATTTACTAGCTGGTTATGCTGCAACTATTCATTGGCATTGCGTCAACGCTTTTCAAGAGCGCTATCCTGAAGTTGATATTCAAGAGCAAGTGTTTGTCGCCGACAGAAAAAGAATCACCTGTGCGGGAGGCTCTGCATGTTCGGATATGATGTTGTCTGATATTGCTTCACATTATGGCAAAACCCTGGCTTGTGATGTAGCAGATCACATCGTTAGTGCAGAGACTAGGCCATCGACAGCGCAACAAAAGAGAGCACAGTCACGCACACAATTAAATGTGCCACTATTTTTGCATGAAGCAATTCAACTGATGGATCATAACGTTGAAGAGCCAATAACCATTCCGGAAATATCGACATTGCTGGGACTTTCCCAACGAAAGCTGGAAAGGTTGTTCGATCGACACTTTTGTTGTTCAGCCGTCACATTTTACAAAGCGCTAAGGTTACATCGTGCTCGTGCTTTATTAACGCAAACGAATATGCCGGTCATTGATATATGTGTGGCTACCGGGTTCAATAGTTCGTCCTATTTTAGTAAGGCTTATCGAGACCTTTTCGGGATATGCCCAAGTGATCACCGTAGGGCATGGCCTGATACTAAAACCCTGCCAGAATGGCCCGAGTTGATTACTAGTTTCCGTAATAATGCTGCCCTGCGTAGGGCCTAGCAGGAGTCAGGCACCGCCGCTCGATTAGGGTTGGATTGGAGTAAGTTAGGGCGGCTAAATATAAAACAGAGTTTTTGAGATTCGTCTATATGACTATAACCCAACAGTTAATTACGCTAATTCGCAATAAAGAAGTTAGTGAAGGTGATTTACAGCGTGCTGCATTTTTTACTCTGGATGCGATTGCCAATACCTTGGCCGGACGTAATAGTGAGCCAGGTAAAAAATTGCTGGCATGGGGTGCCAACCAAGGGGGTGATGCAGGTAGGCAAGCGCTGGTGGCGGGAAGCTTAACGCATATTTTGGAAACTGATGATTTACACCGTGCCTCAGTAACCCACCCTGGTTGTGTTGTGGTGCCTGCGGTTTTTGCTTTGGCAGCGCGCGAATCCAGTAGCGGTCGAGAAATACTGTTAGCTATTTTGCAAGGTTTTGAAGCAATGTGCCGAATAGGTATGGCAGTTGGTCCTGCACATTATCGTATTTGGCATAATACGGCCACTTGTGGCCCTTTTGGTTCAGCTATGGCGGCAGCCAGTGTGTTGAATCTTAGTGATGAGCAGGCGATGTATGCCTTAGGTAATGCTGGAACCCAGTCTTCAGGGTTCTGGGAGTTCCTTGAAACGGGAGCTATGAGCAAACATTTACATGCTGGGCGGGCTGCCGAAGCAGGCATTGTTGCTGCTGATTTGGCGTTGTTGGATTTTACTGGTCCACCAAAGGTACTTGAAGGCGATAAAGGCTTTTTCAAGGCCACTTGTGCGGATGCGGTGCCTGAGTTGGTGACAGCAGATCCTGATTTGCCATGGCAGTTATCTGATACTTCAATCAAACCTTGGCCTTGTTGCCGACATACTCATCCAGCCATTGATGCTGCCTTAGAATTACATGATCTATTGCAGGGTAAGGAGATTGAGGCTGTACATATCGATACCTATCAAGCAGCAATGGATGTGTGTGATAGGCCACAACCTGATAGCGAATATGCTGCTAAGTTCTCGCTCTACCACTGTGTTGCTGTCGCTTTAGATGCAGGGGAAGTTATATTTGACTCTTTTTCTGAGGCTAGCCGTAGCCGTTTAACATCGTTGAGGGGGCGTATTACTGCTGTAGTAGCTAATGAGTATGAGTCAAATTATCCGGTAAAGTGGGGTTCGGCCGTAACTGTAGTGACCCGTTGTGGAGAGCGGCTTTCAGCTCAGCGGCAGGCGGCTAAAGGAGATCCTGAATCAGCCCTTAGCGATGACGAAATGATAAACAAGGCAAAGATGTTATTGGCCCATGCAGATTTGAGCACTGATACTGCACAACAAATTATTGATGCAATACTGGGGCTGCCAAAGGCTGACGGGTCTCCGGCAGTTGTTAAACAGGTGCTTGCTTATTTAAGTTAGCGACCAGCCCTAGAGGGATGTTCGACTTTCTATTTATCTAAATCACCGTGTAGCACACCATTTCTACCCCAGTCATCATCTTCTAGATCCTGGAATATAATCATCACACCTTCTCCAGGAACATCATAAACATCAACAAAAGCCTCGGTGATTTTTTTCATCACTTCAGTTTTTTGTTTTTTTGTTCTACCAGCAATTTGCTGAATTGTTATAACGGGCATAGCTATGACCTCTGTGAAACGTAAATTATGCTTAACTCAACTCGGAGTACCTATTGTAATTTTCCATCATTAACCTAGATGGATGTAATCGGTCGCCGCAACACCATATTCAACATATCATGAGGAGTATTATATTTCAGTGCTTTCCTTGTTCGATCATTGAGCTTTAACGCGATACCCTCTAAATAGTGCTGCGAGGAGCCTTTAGTGTTCGTTTTAACCCCCTAAGTAGCCTAGTAAAATGTAAACAACACTTTACTTTAAGCGCATATCGTCGTAACCTCCCTCCTATCAAAATGTAAAGCTTGCTTTACCTAAACATATGGAGAATATTCGTGGGAAAATTAATTGACGCTATATTGCTGAAAGGGCTGCCCACCCAAGACATTAAAAATGCAAACAAAGTGAATTTATGGGTAATGCTGTGGGCTGTGTCTCTAGTGGTTCCTGGGCTTGCTCTGGCAGTGTTTAGCTTTAACAACCTCGTAAGCACTCTTATACTGGCTGCAATAAATATCATCTGTGGCTTGATGATGATACGAGCATACCGGCACATGCTCCGAACTCTTGATGAAATGGAGCGTAAAATTCAGCTGGACGCTTTGGCCTTGTCCGTGGGCGTAGCCATGTTAACCTTTAGTGCTACCAGTATATTACAAACTGCCGATATCCTACCTCAATTAATGGCCCATGTTCTGCTAACTATCATGGCTTTTTCGTACTCCATAGGTTTGGTGCTAGGTCGATTACGCTTAGCATGAACAACCAACTCAAAGCGTTACGTGCGTCAAGGCAATGGACTCAAGAAGATTTAGCAAATCGACTGGGGGTTTCTCGTCAAACTATTATCGCCATAGAAAAAGGTAAGTTCGATCCGAGTTTACCCTTGGCGTTTAAAGCTGCTCGCTTATTTGAGCTACCTATAGAGGAACTGTTTTCAGATCAAGATTAGCGTTAACTACGTAACTTTTGATGCAAAGGATCAAAAGTTGATAAGACTTACATTAGCAGCATGCTTTTCACCTTCTATAACCACTGTATAACTACCGTCTTTTGTACACTGCTTATTGGTAATGCCTGCTGGTAACGGATATTAGAAGATCATATATTTTATATTGGAGATGTTGAGATGGAAGCGTTAGGGGCGATGAGTTTTGTTTTCGGTATGTTGGGAGTTGTGGCATTTGTGCGAACACAAAAATTGATTAAAACACTAAAGGCAAATGGCGTTTTAGATAAGGACTATAAAAGCGAATAGCGGTCAACACAGTAGCCAAAGTGCGCTATGAGCGTGCTACAGGAACAAATTCCAGCTTTCGAAAACTTAGGGGCACACAGTCACAGTTTCTGCGACCCTATCAATAAGAGAAAACCGCCAATGGTCATGAAAATGGCCGGGTGCTTCCTTGGTACTGGAGTACCAAGCGACGGTCAATTCTTTGGCTGGATCTATGTAAAGTAATTGGCCATGGGCACCGCGGGCACAAATGGCATTTCCGTGCTCCATATGACGCACCCACCACAAGGATTTGTATGACCAGCCTTCCATCGACGTCATTTGGGCTTTAGCAAATTTACTAGGGCTTCCACCGGCTACCAAAGTATTTAACACTTCAGGTTGTAATGAACCATTACCGTGGGTTCTTACCCACTCACCAAATTGGGCAAAGCTTCGTAGCGTGAGGGCCATGGTGGTTTCGGCACCAGAAGGATCCACCATGTATAGGCCATCGTGAGAGGCACCAATATGCTGCCACACTTTTTCGCTTAGCAGTTGATTTAGATGCTTGTCAGTGACGCGGCGAATTAGCCAGCTGGCAACGTTGATATTAGGTTCGCGATAGGCGAAAGCTTGTCCATGGTCACCTAGCTTGTTAATAGTTAACAGGTAGTCTGTAAGACATTCCCATTTTCCGTCAGCCTGGGGCAACATGCCGCCCGCTCTAAGATAGCGCCATACTTGGGAGTCTGGATCGAGGTAGTTTTCCTCGAACACCATGCCTATCTCCATATCCAACACTTGCGCAACGGTGGCGTCGGCAAACGCGGTATCGCTGAGCTCTGGTAAGTAATGAGAAATGAGTGCTTGTGGATTGAGTTCGCCCTGCACGATGAGCATTTGTGCCAGCAGCCCCACCATCGATTTAGCAGCGGACATGATTAAATGAGATTGATCTTGCTGCTGGTGGCCGTGGTAGCTCTCATGGATTACTTGACCTTTGTGCATAATCAGTAGGCCATCTGTTTCCGTGTGGCTGAGCACTTGTTCCCAGGTTTTGTGTTCGCCCTGTTGACTCACTATATCGCCTACTGGGGGCTGCCATGACGACTTGGTTAGTGTGTGGGCCTTGGCATCACCACGCCAAACAGACTTGGTAGGGACCAGCTGTTGGATGTTACACACGGCCCACTTAAATTGTGGCCATTGGTAAAAAGTGCCGTCAGAAAAACGTACCACGTCTTGTCTTTTTGGAGGGAACCCTTGCATCCAACTACCTGTGTGGGAGCTCATTTTTTTAGGTCCAAAATACCACCGGCGGCTTCAACTAATACGGCAATGAAAGCGTCTTCACTGTCGGGTAAGTGCCGAGTAGGGCGCATGGTTTGGCTAGTAATAACCATAGCCATCATTTGAAGGGCGTTGGCCATGGCAGCCTCTGGATTAATGTTGCCTATCTGCTCTTTATAGAGCGGTATAAGATGAGTCATGCTGGCGATGTATTTGTCCGTGAGCTGGTAGGCTTCGCCTTTGAGATTACCTTCCCCCCGGTATACAAGCTCTTCTGCTGCTCGGCGGGCACCTAAGTGGGTCTTTAGTAATTGGTGTGCCATTTTGCCCGCTTTATACAGCACCTGGGATAGCTTTGGCTCGGTGCTGAGGCTGTATTGAGCGGTATCAATAGCACTGTTGGCGGTATCTAAGTATTGCTGAAATAGTACTTCGAAGATGCCGTGTTTATCGGTAAATTGGTGATAGAACGAGCCTATCGAGCAGCCAGAGCGTTCGATAATGTCGGTAACTTTTGTACGCTGAAAACCCTTTTCGGCAAATAATTCATTGGCGGCAGCAAGTAACTTTATTTGGCTATCTTTACTTCGTTGCTGTTGTACTACGCGGCGTTTAGGCACTTTTGTAGATGCTTTTGTCACTGCTTGTGTAGTTGCCTGTGCAGTCATTTGCAGATCTTCCATAAAATTAGTATTGAAATTCTAATTCTAATAATACACAATGCAACCACGCATAACAATTAAAACAACCCGAGCAGTGATATGAGTATCCAATTAATTCGTCAAGGCTCCATTGCCCATATTGTATTAGACAATGCGCCAGTTAATGCATTTACTGCGGATCTACATAAGCAATTCTACGATGCGCTGCGCGAGTTTTATGCCGATGCTAGCCTAAAAGTGGGTATTTGGCGCAGTGCTGGTGAGGGAGCGTTTTGTGCAGGAGATGATATAAAGGCCCCGCGGCCAGAGTACACTGATGTGCAATTAATGCATCGACACTTTACCGAATCAGCACAACTAGAAGATGCAGGGTACCCAGGTTGGGAAAGAGAAGTTCTACGCCTTAAGCGTACCAAACCTCTTATCGCTGCAGTCCATGGGGCCTGCGTGGGCCAAGGTCTGGCATATTTATTAATGATGACAGACTTGCGTATTGGCACGCCTAAAGCTCGGTTTGGCTTTCCAGAGGTTACGTATGGTATGGGTGGTGCAGCTGGTGCTACTCAGTTGAGCCAACAAATACCCCATACTGCTGCCATGTATATGGTACTTACGGGCAAGTTGGTAGATGCAAATTACGCCCTTACCAATCACCTTATTAATGAAATTGTTCCCGAAGATCAATTGTTATCCCGTGCGCAGGAATTAGCCCAAGATATTGCTCGCCACCCCGCGCTGGCGTTACAAGTGGAGTTAGAAACTTACCACCAGACCAAGACCATGTCTCGAGAAGATGCATTAACCTATGCGGAACAGGTGTATCGACTGCAGCGTTTTGCGTTAAGTGATGGCACGCAACCCTTAGCAAAGCGTGAGACCAAGGACAGCTAATGCAAAATTCACCACTGAATGCGCAATTAAATAGTGCTGCCGCAACACATGGCAACAAAATGTTGGCTAATTGGTTTCAGCGTAATGAATCTATTACTTATCAGCAATTGGCCGATCAAGTGGTATTGGTAACTAGTGCTCTAAGACAGTTAGGGGTTACCCCAGAAAGCCATATAGCAGTGATGATGCCTAGTTGCCCACAGAGCCTAAGTCTTTGGTTTGCTATAGCAAATATTGGAGCCGTAATGACGCCGGTTAATCAGGCGTATCAAGCAGAAGAATTGCATTACGTTCTTGATAACAGTGATGCAGAATACCTATTCATTGATGGCAGCTATCAACCATTGCTTGTTGAGATGTCAGCCCAGCCGGTGAAGTTAAAAAAAGTGTGTGTCGTTGGACTTTGCTCGCAACTTTCACTAGGACAGTTGGCTTGGACAGACCTGTTAGCCACACCGTGCACTGTTAAAGCTCTTGAAATGACAGAGCCAAATGCCCTGTTTAGTATTCAATACACCTCTGGAACTACAGGCCTGCCCAAGGGCTGCATGTTATCCCAAGACTATTGGATGCGCCTGGCTACGGTTGCTGCCAAAGTAGGCTCTGAAAGGCGTCTAGATAACTGCCTTATATGGGCGCCTTTTTACTACATGGATGGGCAATGGCAAATGTTAATGACCATGTTGCTTGGGGGCACGGCTCACATTGTAAATAAAATGAGCCTGAAGAAATTTGGTGGTTGGTTAGATGAGTATCAAATTAACTATTGCACCCTGCCTGAACCCTTTATGCAAAGCCTTGATGAAACCGAAACGCCGACGTGGCCCTTACGTATGGTCAATACGTTTGCTTGGCGCCCCCACAATATCGCCAAGCTCAACCGTATGTATGGCCCTATAGGGCGTGATGGCTTTGGGATGACAGAAGTGGGAGGGATAACATCTACTACCGATCAAACCGACTTTGAAGTTCACACAGGTACCTGCGGGCAAGTCATGGATGATTTGGTAAAAATAACCATTCGTGATGAACAAGGGCAGGAAGTAAGTGAAAATCAACAAGGAGAGCTGTGGGTTAACAATCAGCACATGTTGCAGGGTTACTACAAGAATCCTAAAGCTAACGCTGAGTCATTTTCGGATGGATGGTTTAAGACTGGCGATCTAGCGCGTATCGATGCCGATGGTTATATGTATATCACCGGGCGTATCAAAGAGATGATTAAGCGCTCTGGAGAAAATATTTCTGCTCGAGAGGTTGAAGCAAAAATACTGCAGCATGAGTTGGTTGGAGAAGTTGCTATTATTGGTGTGCCTGATTTAAAGCGTAAAGAAGAAGTGAAGGCGTACGTGTTGCTGAAGGATGTAAGCCACGTTAACGAAGCCACGGCACAGCTGCTAATCAATCATTGTAAATCTACATTGGCCGCCTTCAAGGTACCACGATACATCGAATTTATAGACGAATTACCCCGTACACCAACCCGCAAAGTGGCTAAGCACGAGCTAAAAAACTGGCCAATTGTAGCAATGCAGGGTAGCTGGGATTCAAGTGACTGGCATTAAATTAAATCTGCGGTTGGGCCGTGTGGACTCAACTGTATTAAGCAAGAAGTAACAATAATAAAAGAGGAATAAAAAATGAAACTCAAGCATATTCTAAAGGCCACAGTTCTTGGCACTAGCTTATCCTTAATTGCAGGGGCAACCCAAGCAGCACAGTACGAATGGCGTTATGCGTCAGCTGCTCCTGAAGGGACTCCATGGGTAAAGCACTCAGAAAAACTGCGTGACGCCTTGGTGGAGAACTCCGCTGGGGCAATCCAAATCACTTTGTTTAATAATGCCCAGTTGGGTAAAGAAACGGATGTTATTAAACAGGTAGCCCGTGGCCGTATCGATATTGGTGCCTTTTCAATGTCTGGTGTTTCCGCCATGGTGCCTGAATTTGCGTTGACGCTAGCACCATACCTGTGGGATTCGTATGAGCAAATTGACTGCGCCTACGACAATCATTTGGCCTCAGCATTGGAGCCGTTATTAGAGAAAAAGAACCTAAAACTTATTCAATGGAATGAAATTGGTTTTGCCAACCTGTTTGGTACCTCTAAAATTGTTACGCCAGAAGATGCCAAAGCTCTGAAGATGCGGGTATCCATTTCGCCAGCAGGCACTAACTTCTATGAAGCGGTTGATATGAATGGTATTTATATTCCATTTTCTGAAATGTCCTCAGCCTTACAAACGGGTTTAATTAATGGCGGTAGTCTATCTGCAATCCTTTATGTGGCAGCAGGTTTTGGTAAACAAGCGCCTTATTACACTCTTACCAAACACGCTCACGAAGCTGGTGTGATATTGATGAACTTGGATCTGTGGAATAGTTTGCCAGCAGATATGCAGCAAGCATTCGATGATTCTCTTGCTCCTCAGCAAGCGTTACGTGACGGTGTGCGTGGTATGGATGCATACTTGTTGGGTAAATTCAAAGAAGCCGGTGGCCAAGTACACGAGCTGAGTGCGTCTGAACGCGCAGTTTGGCAGACACAAGGTTCAAGCAAGTATGCAGATTTAGTTAAATCCGTAGGTGGTGAATCTAAGACTTTATGGCCTTTAATTATGTCTGCCAAAGAAGCTTGCACCATTTAAATACTTATCGTTGGAGCTCCCTATGATGGCAAAATTCTTGCAAGGATTGTTTAAATTTGAAGCTGTAATGGCGTCTACTTGCTATGCATGTGTGGCGTTAGCTTTAATGCTTGATGTTGCTTCTAGGGAGTTGTTGAGCCATTCCATTTTTGGCATTCAGCGAATTGCAGTGTTTATGGTTATAGCTACCTCATACATGGGTATGGGGTTGGCCGCAGGCCAAAATAAACACCTGCGTCCTCGTTTTGCTGATAACTGGCTACCACCTGTGTGGCAGCCATACATAGCGCGAATTAGTGATGTTGTATCCGCGCTCCTATTTTTCGCCATGGGTATGGTGTGTCTTGAACTTGTTCAAGTCACTTACCAATGGCAGGACCAAGCCAGTATGATCAATATTCCCCTGTGGACCATTCAGTGGGTGATGCCTTACGGGTTTTTCTCCACGGCTATTCGGTATGGCGCGTTTGCCATGCGTCCTGATTTAAAACCACCAGAAGCGGGGGCTGAAGCATGATGGTGTTAGTGCTTGTTGGTTTGTTGATGATGATGTTGATGTTACGACAAAATATCATCGCTATTCTTTTCGTGATGGCGGCCGCTGTGCATTTAATCTACGGCGATGGCATATTGCTCTATCTTGCTGAAGATATGTGGACAGCGTTAGATAAAGACGTGTTGCTGTCGATTCCACTGTTTATTTTGTGTGGGTCGGTGATGACGCGCGGTTCTATATCCGTGCGTTTGGTCAATATTATGCGAGCGGCCACCACCTCTCTAGCGGGGGGGTTAGGTGCTGCTGCAATATTGTCATGTGCGTTCTTCGCGGCAATTTCAGGTTCCTCCATGGTGACCTTATTAGCGGTGGGTACAATTCTTTACCCCGCATTGCGCGAACAAGGTTACAGCCAGCAGTATTCATTAGGGGCAATTACTAGTGCGGGCACCTTAGGTGTAATCATTCCTCCGTCTATACCCCTTATCGTTTATGGCATTAGTACAGAAACCCCAATCACCGACCTGTTTTTGGCAGGCGTTATTCCCGGATTATTACTTACGTTGGCATTGCTGGGATATTCCCTTTATCACAACCGCCATCAACCTAAGTATCCATTTCAGGGCCGCGAGTTTCTCATTATATTAAAAGACGGCATTTGGTCATTGTTAATGCCGGTCATTCTATTGGGAGGTATCTACTCAGGTTATTTTACCGCCACAGAATCGGCTGCCGTAGCTTTATGTTATGCCTTGTTTGTTGAGCTAGTTATTTACCGAGAAGTGAAGTTTGCAGATCTAAGGCTAACTGTTATCGAAACCAGCCAAATGGTGGGTACATTAGCACCTATCATTGCTATCGCCATGAGCCTGAATATGCTGCTTACTGCAGAGCAGGTGCCTCATCATTTGGCGGAGTGGTTAGCGCTAAATATAGACAGCCAAATTGCCTTTTTACTGGGTCTAAACATGATCCTACTGTTGGTAGGTTGCTTGATGGACATTAACGCGGCCATTCTTATTTTGGCGCCCATCATGATGCCAATTGCCAAAACTTATGGGATAGACCCCATACACCTGGGTATTATTATGGTGATCAATCTAGAAATAGGTTTGCTCACGCCGCCGGTGGGCTTCAATCTAGTGGTAGCCATGACGGCACTAAAAGAAAAGTACTCAGATGTTATGCGCTCGGTAGTGCCGTTTGTGATGATGATGTTAGCGGTGCTGTTAGTGGTGACCTTCGTGCCAACCTTATCTCTCCTGTTAGTAACCTAAGGTAATGGCCATAGCCGCGATAAGTGCTCTTGAGTGGGCCTCAGGTATACGGCGTAAGGAATACTCTTGTGTAGAGCTCACGCAGAGCGTGATTGCTAATATCGTCGCCAAAGAGTCTAGCTTAAATGCGCTTACCTTACGGACCTTTGAGGAGGCGTTAGTTCGAGCCCGTGGCTTTGATCAGGAGCAAGATTACAGCTCGGTATTTGGCGGTGTGCCCTGGTTGATGAAGGACATGATTGACCTACCTAACGTGCCAAGAAGTGATGGCGGCCACTTAGCCGTGCAGCGTACTACTTCAATAACGACTGATTTTGTGAGTGCAGCTCAAAGCGGTGGGCTGAATCTATTAGGCCTTACCAATGTGCCAGAGTTTGCCACCCTCGTACATACTCAAAATGAACGCTTTGGTAGTACAAAAAATCCGTGGGATTTCGATTGCTCGCCTGCAGGCTCCAGTGGTGGTAGTGCAGTGGCCGTTGCTGCAGGTTACGTACCTATGGCTCATGCTACCTGTGGTGCGGGTTCAATTCGTATGCCGGCATCCTATTGCGGCGTCTTTGGTTACAAACCTAGCTTTGGGCAGAGTCATTGTGCAGAACTAGATGGCCAGCATGATCTGATAAAGCACCACCACGTGATCACTCGCACCGTAAAAGACAGTGCCGCATTTTTAGATTTAGTCAGCGCCAACAAAGATGCTCGCGGTGGTATGGCTTTTTTGGAATTGGCGCACAAACAACCCACTAAGCGGCGGATAGCCGTGGATGTTGGAGGCCCAATGGGTTTAACGCCAGAACCCTTGCAAATGGCGGCCCTGGAACACAGCTGTGAGTTATTGAGACAGATGGGGCATGACTTAGTGATTTGGAATCAATGGCCTTTAGAGTCGGAGGTTTTTTTTAAACACATGGTCAGTGTCTTTGCTAATCGAATGCCCAACCTTATAGCTTTGATCGAAGGAGCAAGCGGTAAGCCATTTGCAGATAACCTGTGGCTCAGTCGCTTCACTACTAGCTTTGCTCAACACAGCCAAACATTAATCAACGAAGGCCTATCTTCCACGGCATTATATTTTGCTCAAATTAAGCAGCACATAGAAGACAAAATGACTGCGGAGAAGGTAGATCTGATTGTTTCGCCCGTGCAACCATTAGATCACTTAGACCCTCAACGATTTAACTCGTCCCACGAGTATCTTGCAGATATTGGCGCCATGAACGAGTTTATGAATTACACCATTTTAGCCAATGCTACAGGCGCTCCCGCCATGAGTGTGCCACTTTATTGGCCGGCAGATCACCACCCTTTAGGAACCCATTTTTATGGCATAAAAGGGCAGGATGACGTGATGATGCAGTTAGCTTTTGAATTGGAGCAGGCTCAGCCATGGCAGCAACATTACTCCAAAATATGATTTTTTGAATAAGTATGAAAATATAATTCTTATTAGAGCCAAACAAATTGATCATCGCAACTGGTTCTCCAGCTGAGGTAAATTGTACGTTCAAATGTTGGCGAACCACCTACATTATGCAATTTCCCGCTCTCAAGGTAGGAAGCGGCCATTGAAACTGGCAGGTAGGCCGAACCGCCATGAGTGAGTATGTGGTTCATTGCCCATTCGGGATTGGAAAAGGTCATGCTTGCGCTGTCTTCGCCAGGCCAGGTTTGAGCATGATCTGCGCGAAACTTGGAACCATAGTCAACAAACACATAATTTGGATCCCACGTCACCCTGATGCGTGCTTGTGTGCTCACTTGAACAAGGCTCTCCTTGTGGAAAATACGGCTCGATATTCCTACTCCTGAAAGGGGTTCAGGTAGCAAAGCTGCATCACTGACACCGCTTAACAACCAGCCCTGAGCCTCTTGCGCGTGTGCGGTCCAGACCTCAAAAGCAATGTCTGAGTATGCTGAACGTAATTCATCCAGCCATATATTTCCTAAGCCTTCCCAAAGCGATGGGTCAGCCACCAGGCTGAATAGAGATTTTATGCCATGGGGCAAAGAAATCCGTGCCTTGGCGGTATCCCACATCTGTACGATCACCTCGGCCTGCTCGAGAAAAGCGTACCCTGCTTTGGTCATTGTTGCGCCCTTACGTGATCGATTTAACAGGCGCGCGCCCAAGGCGTGATCCAATGCATCTAAACGCGCCGTAACCGCGGATTGGGTTATGTTCAACTCTGTTGCGGCTCGGTTTAAGTTGCCAATGCGCACCACAGTAAGAAAGGTCTTTATGGAGATAATATTCATAGGCTATTAATACAACATTTTTGATTTATAGCATAGATAAAATTCGCTTTATTAAATCAATATGACCTATTAACATCGATCTGATAATAATGAGGTGATTATGGAATTCAGTATACAACTCTCGGCAGACTACCCTGACCTATCTTATGGCGGGGATCGCGTTTATGCGGACATGCTGGAGCAAGCCGTTCTGACCGACCAATTGGGATATGATGCCGTTTCAATTACTGAACATCATTTAATCAACTGCCTGATGATGCCAGCGCCATTACAATTTGCCGTCAAGATTGCATCCATGACCAAACAGGTGAAAATACTAACCTCGGTTGTTGTTTTGCCGCTTCACGACATGCGCATCTATGCTGGTGAAGTTGTAGTGGCCGACATTTTCACCGAGGGTAGGCTTTATCTGGGAGTGGGGCGTGGGGCGTTCCGATATGAAATGGAGAGACTTGGCGTGCCTCTGGAGGAAACGCAAGCACGGTTCAATGAATCCCTTGATGTGTTGCAAGCACTGCTGACCAGAGAAGAAGTTAGTTGGGATGGCGCATACTATAAATTTGACCCACTGACGGTCATGCCACGTCCAATAAAGCCTGGTGGCCCCCCCATGATGATGGCGGTAATGAATCCAGAAGGTATTTATCATTGTACCAAACGGGGTTTCCACATTCAGACCACTCCACTGTCGGGGAATCATCAACTATTGCTAGATCAGGTCAGCGCATTCAATCAAGCAAAGGATGAGATGGGTGAGGCTGGCCGCCACCTTACCTTAACCCTGTCACGCGTGGCCCATGTCGCTACATCTCCGGCCGAGAGAGAGCGAAAGGTTGCCGCTGCTCATCACTATTATGGCCGCTTTGACAATGTCTATACGGGTCCGGGGCTGGTGGACAATGGCAGGATCCGTGAAATTCCTTGTAAAACACCAATTGAAGAGCTTAGAGAAAGCCTTTTGATCTGCACGCCACAAGAGATGGTCGACAAGTTGGGCCCCTATGCAGACTTGGGGATTGATCGGGTCATCTTGAATGTGAATTTCGGCCTAGAAAAACAAGAAACTCTGGACGCAATTCAATGTTTTGCAGAAGAGGTTATGCCACATTTTTCATCAAAGTCCGTTGAGATTACAAAGAAGTGATGAAACTTAGCAAACTATTATAAGAAGGGGGTCTATCATGTGGTATACCCCTAAACCGTAATCCAAGGGAGAGCTTAATGCCAATCATACGAGTAGAAATGTTTAAAGGTCGAAATGTTGAACAAAAACGCGACCTGGTGCACGAATTAACCCAAGCCTTTGTTAAGGCGGCAGGTGGTAACGCAGCGTCGGTTCATGTGGTTCTCACGGATGTTGATAAAGGTGACTGGGGAAGCGGCGGCGAACTGTGCTCGGATAAATTTCCAGATTGAGGGGGGTAATATGACACACGCGATTGACTGTAACTATACGGTGCAGGGCGACGGCCCAGCTTTATTCCTAATTCACGGCATTGGTGCGGCACGCAACGCCTGGGCTAAAGCCTTACCGGTTCTGATACCACATTTCACCGTAATCACCTATGACCTGAGGGGGCATGGCGCCTCTCCAATGCCGTTAGATGACTTTGGCTTGGCAGAGCTAGTAGCCGATCTGGAAGCGTTGCGGTCACGCCTAGGCATTGAGCAAGCTCATTTTGCAGGACATTCCTTGGGTGGCATGATTGGGCCGGCCTATGCGAAGCTCTACCCTGATCGTGTTTTATCGTTAGGGTTGCTATCAACTGCCGCATTTCGCACAGAACAGGATAGCACCAATGTTTGGAATGTGGTTCGTGCCATGGAAGACAAGGGTATTCCAGATATTTTGCCCACGCTTACGCAGCGCTGGTTCACAGATGCCTTTATCGAAGCTCATCCCGAAGTTGTTGAAACGCGTCTAGAGCAGGTGATAGCCACAAATGCCAAGGTGTTTTTGAAGGTATTTGCCATCTATGCAGGTACCGAGATGGCTCCATGGTTGCATGAGATCGCCGCGCCCTCGCTGATCCTCACCGGTGAGAATGACGGTGGGTGTAATCCAAGATTGAATCGCCTGATCGACGCAGCATTGCCGAACTCAAAGCTCGTCATCTTGCCAGAATATAAACATTCTATTTTATTGGAAGCCGGCGACATTGTGGCGCAAGAGATAGTGCGCTTCATAACGCCGCTCACTAAGGCAGCAAACCATAGCTCGCATTAAAGCAGAGCTATATTTGCACCACTGAGCTTCGAACTTCAGGCATTAAATGTTGTGCAATCTGGTAACGATGTTAGGTGTATGGGACGGAATGATCTACTCTTTCTATCCACTGCCGGCGTGATTCCAAAAATATCTCGATAGGCTCGACTAAAAGCTGAAGCGTCAGAAAATCCAGTCATATCTGCTACTTCAGAAACACTGAATCCACTGTTTTGTAGAATATCCCGACCGTACTGCAAACGCAGCTGTCGATAATAACCTTGCGGGTTTTGGTTTAGTAATCGAAGAAACAGGCGTCGGGCTGTTGAAGCTTCCACTCCTGATTCAAGGTATATTTTTTTCAGTGGCGTCGGACTGCTAATTGAGGATTGCATTAACGACACCATTCGCCCGAGGCGAGCGTCCATACGGGAAATTGCGCCTTCAGCCCTGGACGGTTTACGCGCTGTATCTGGCATACGCTGATAATTGAATACGTAAGCAATTCGATCCGACAGTGTTTTATCGCGTAATTCATCAATTAAGTGCAACATTAAATCTAGTGTGCTCATTCCCCCTGCACTGGAATGAATATTGTCCTCAAAGTGGTATAGACGTTCCAGTTCAATACGATCACCAAACATTTCTCGGTAACTGGGAGCCACTTCGTAATGGGCTGCCAATCTCCCCAATGCAACAGAGTTACTTGAAGTAAACATGTTCGAGTGAACAAATAGGTAGGCCGCCGTTTCACTACATGCCATCCGAGCACCCTGCCTATGTTGTTGACGTATCCACTTCAATACGTCTGGAGTTCCAGCGGCTTCAGGGTCGTAAGACGTCATGACAATAACAGTGCCTGCATTATCATCACCTATAGCTTCGGTTTGCAACTCAATGCCATTGGAAGCAGGCACAAACCCACCTGTTTCCGACAGCAATCTAAGGTTTAGAGGTCTGTCAGGTAACTCCCGATTAAACAGGCGAATGCTATCGATACAGATAGCCACCGCAAACAGCAGAAACCGTGGGGCGATGAATAGATCTATTTGATTTTGATTCAGTGTCTTCAAAGAAAAAGTCTCCAAAAAGAATGAAATTGCTTCAAATCGTATTAAAAACGCCTGTTTGTAACAAGTCAATAAATATAATCGTGCTGGATACTAATGTTAATAAAAAGCATTGCGGAGAATAGGCATGAAGTCGTCCGTCACTATGGAAACCGAACAACAATCACTCGTAAAATCTGCCGTTTGAACTGATGTGATATATGCCTCCAACAACTATAACTACGATGATAAAACACAATGGTAGGGCCTGATACGCTGGCTAAGTAAGCCTTCACCCAGGCATTGAGGGACTAAAGCATGGAAGATGATAAAAAGGGGATTATTCTAGTCGTAGCTGCTATGACTATATTTGTTGTTCAAGACATATTGATTAAGTTTCTATCGGACGATATATCAATGTTTCAGATTATGTTTTGCCGATCGATCATTGGTGTGCTGTTAATTAGTACCTATTTAAAACTTAGTAATAAGCCTCTAAAGTTTGGCACAAATTACCCTTTTCTTAGTACCTGTCGTGGATTATTGTTTTTCTTCGGGTATTCGGCCTTTTACTTTGCGCAGTCCAAGGTTCCGATCGCGAATGCCATGGTTTTGTTTTTAGTGAGCCCATTTTTTATTACAATTATGTCCATTATTGTATTTGGTAGTCTGGTGGGCATTAGCCGTTGGATTACCATGATCATAGGTTTTTCAGGTGTTATTGTCATTGCACAACCTGAGGCTGGTGAATTTAATTTTTATTATATATTGCCCGTATTGACTGCTTTTACTTATGCTATGTCGATGATGATCGCTAAATTCACGGCGGAAAAAGATAACGTTTTTCAGCAAATAATCTACATGTATTTAGTGACTGCAGCGGTTAGTGGTGTACTAGGTCTTGGCATCGGTGATGGTCGTTTCAACACCACGGAGTATGCTGGGTACGAGTTTTTGACCCAGGGTTGGCACTTCGATCAAATGTTTATACTTGGCGGCGTATTTTCGATTGGCATTGTTGGCACCATTGGCTTTCTACTGTTAACCACTGCGTATCGAATAGCCGATCCTGCCAAAGTTTCACCATTCGAATATAGTGGGCTGATCGTAACCATGTTGGGTGGGTTCATTTTCTGGGGCGATATTCCTAGTATGAAAGAAGCGCTGGGTATGATATTAATTGTCGGATCTGGATTGATATTATTTTATCGTGAAAATCGCAGAAACCAGACAATTGCCTCTGAGGCACCCTTGAGATAGTTTGTATTTCTTTTTGTTTATAAATGTACGTTCGAAATGGTGAGAGATCAGGACTTCCATGGCCTGACACTCACTGAAATAGGGAACACCTATCTGCCTGCTGTGCGTGATCCGCTGCTTGCTCTTAACCAGTCAACTAAAGATTTGTTTGGGCCGAATTCAAAGCTCGCCATCTTGCCAGAATATAAACATTCTATTTTATTGGAAGCCGGAGATATTGTGGCGCAAGCGATAGTGCGCTTCATAACGCAACTCACTAAGGCAGCAAACCATAGCTCGAATTAAAGCAGAGCTAGATTTGCACCACTGAGCCAGTTTCTCGCTGAATTTCTTGGTAGTGCTTTTCAAGGTTCTTCTTTATCTAGTAATTCTGTTAATCCAACGAGTGCTGCGAAAAGGACAGCGCCCACAGGCCACATAATCCAAGTGACGCCCCAATTCATAGTCCACAAGCTCCAACCAAGATATATGGCAGCTAACAAAGGCCAGTAGAATGCAGCAAGCTTTTCTGTAGGTTTTGTACGCCTACTCATTTTTGTGGCTTTAGAAGTATCTTTCAGAATAGTGGTGTAGGCAGAATCCTTAGCTGAGACAGGGGCCACAATGTATATTCCTGTTGCTATGATTAGAATCAGAAGAATTAGCATCATCAAAATAATGCCTGATCCACTGAAAAACATGCTGACAATCATCAGAGGTACAGAACTGGTAATGAACAAGAATATCCCTACGGATAATCTTAGATTATAGGTGGCTCTGAACTTTTTTGATTTTTCGTCAAAAATGCTGCGCACACCATAGGCCAATTCAAATGCCTCATTTTCTATTCGAGCTATATCATCCACATATTGATTGGTTCTGATAAAAAAGCTTACTCCAATAGAGATCATTACCAATATGCTTACCACACCTATCGCTGTAGCGACATCGCTTGTCAGATTTACTTGATTGGTTTCAACTATTGCTAAAGAGAAAAAAAGAGGTAGTACAGAGCATAGACAAAGAATGACACCCTTAGTGACTAAGAAGGACATTTCCATCTTATTATCAACATACTTCAATGCTTGTTCCATGCTGATTTGGATGATGCCAGGGTCTAAACCTTCAGTTAGGGAATCAAATGCTTCAATATCATCCTTCAATAGAAAGTCAGTAGAAACGTCAAAAATTTCTGCTAACATAATGATTCTATTCAAATCTGGAATACTGTTAGTGCTTTCCCATTTAGAGACCGACTGTCTGGAAATATGCATCTTTTCAGCTAATTCTTCCTGCGACCAGCCAAATTGTTTTCTTAATCTGATGATCTTATCTGCTAATATCATAAAGTATACTTTCCATCCGTGATTGAGCGGTAATCATAAGAAATCAAGCAGTTGCAAACTAGAAAGTCAGGTTGTTAATTTGTCAACCAGCGGTTGCAATTTAGACTATTGAGTTAAATTTTACATTTTTATGGTGCTAGTAAGTGAGTTTTTCATTTAAAAACTTCTCATCTAGCATGCTTCTCAAGCCACTCGTATGCTGCCAACCGGCGAAAGCGAATATCTTCTTTGGTAGATCCCATCTTCATATATCACTATACGATGCGTAGGCTATTACCTTAACTGCTTATACCTTCATAGTTTTCGGGCGTGCTTCATTTCAGTTACGCAGGCTAATTAAATTATATATCTTCGATTCCTTTTTCGTAGCTTGAATATTATGGAATTATTTTCAATAACTGGCGCATTGGTTGCTTTAAGAAAACTTCGAATTCGTCAATGTAATCACGATACGGTTTACCAAAATGCTTAATAAAAGACGTCTCGAAACCCAGTTCGTTTAAGCTGGAGTAGAAATCAAAAATACTTTCTTCTCCATTCTGATGAATCACATAAGCTACGAACCATGGGCCAACCTTATACCCAAATTGACGATTTTCACCGTAATCAATGTTGTATAGTTTGGTGTTGAGCTTAAAATATGCATCAACGACGCTCATTGGCCGGCCACTGTAATACTTAAGGCTCTGCTTCATCTCGTCCTTTAAATAACCGGAGCGCAGCCCTTTTTGCCGTGAATGTTCGAGCATGCCCATGTAAGTTGCGGTACCTTCGCTCCACCAAGGCACATCACGGTTATGGTCTCCAGTTCTACGACCAGCTATAACTTCAAACAGATCCCTATCCTGTGTGGAGATATGAGACTGTTGATAAATATGGAAGGCTTCATGGAAGACGATCTTTCTATAGTCTTTTTCGGTAGGACTCGGGCGTTTACCGCTCATAATCATGAGGTGAAAGCCTTCGTTATTTCTAGATGAAGAAATAGAAGCTCCACCCTCGATGGCATACTGGGAAATGTAGCATTTACCAGCTTTGCAATTACTTTCTTGAAAGCTGCTTCTGCATCGAGAATGCCGCATGGCTTGTGGGTATTGATCCTTAATCACCCCGCAGAGCTCAGTTTCAAGCGCTACGGCAGCATCTGAAGAATTGCCTACAAGAGTTATAATAATAGGGTAAACCCGTTCGTTGTCAGGTAACAGTCGGCTAAACCACTTACTTTCTGGGGTGGCTATCCACTTCCGTACATTGCGTACTGTGCCCTCGGATACGTCTGAGGCCGCCAAAATGGTAATCTGGTCTTCATATTCAATCTTAACTGTAGGTCCGGTTGTCGTAGTATTGACGGTGACACAGGTTAAGCCTCTTCCAATGGCAGCCTGACGGTACTCTTCGGACCCACTGTCTTTGGCTAGTCTGCAAAGAGTTTTATCCGACCAGTTCGTAAAGTGGCCATCAGCTAAAAGGAAAGAGGCCCAAAAAAGAGAACATACAGCCAGAGTAATTCGCAGCATAAATCTACCTATAGACAAAAATGTCAGTTGTTATTGCTTCAAAATGTTCATGTGGACCCCATCAAAAAATACCCGCCGTTATCCCTATTCTGATTACGCCACAGGCATGATGCCCTGTATCGTAACACGCTGCATTTGCAGTCGCCTGTGTAGTCTCTGGTTTTATCAGACCAGCCTGAGGCTCCTTGAGATGAGAAGCATTTAGTAGGCACCTGTTTTTTAATCACAGGAATGGTTTTTGTACGAATTAGAATGAGCCTTGGCAAAGGTCACTTTATTGTCTAAGCTGCAGCATCATCAATATAAAGATTGCAACGAGATACATTTATGACCGGAATTATTTGGGGTTTGCTAGCGGCCGTGTTTATTGGTGTGTCTGATGGGGTAGCCCGATCCACTACTCAAAAAGTGTCGATTAGCATTTTGATCTTAGCGGTGATGAGCCTGTCTACCGTGGGTTTAAGCGTGTTATTTATCTTTACCGACGACTGGCCACGATGGCATGCCTACGCTTGGGGCGTATCAGCCGCGTCTGGGGTGCTTAATATTGCTGCTCTAATGTTTTTATACAAAGCCCTTGAACGTGGCCCTGTGTCGGTTGCTTCCCCAGCAGCATCAAGTTTTACGGTGATGTTGG
>Ga0308021_10000022_pt1 | contig 71226 bp, 61 predicted proteins | sample Neamet351_FD_201296 | JGI IMG/M metagenome (GOLD analysis project Ga0308021, IMG submission 201296) | Marine microbial communities from water near the shore, Antarctic Ocean - #351 | ecosystem: Environmental > Aquatic > Marine > Unclassified | place: Southern Ocean | collected 2014-10-02
GTTGTTATATTTGTATAATCGTTATAATTATAATTTTCAATAGGTATTTCCGATCAATGTTAAGCCTTAAAGACCTTAGTTATCTTACTGCATTAGATGAATTACGCCATTTTGGCAAAGCTGCAGCGGCCTGTTATGTGAGCCAACCCACGCTGAGTGGCCAGCTCAAAAAACTAGAACACCAACTGGGAGTGACGCTTATAGAGCGGGGCTCGAAAAAAGTTATTTTCACCCATGTGGGCCTGGAGATTGCCCAGAGGGCAAGAGCCATGGTGTTGCAAGCCCAAGAGATGGAAGAGTTAGCAAGAGCTTCAACAGCGCCACTCACGGGGCGCTTAAAGTTAGCCATTATTCCGTCCCTTGCGCCCTATTTGATGGCAAAAACGGGGTCCACCGTAAACATGCTTTTGCCTGAACTGAATATTGAATTGCACGAGTTAGAAACCCATGAGCTGTTACGTCAACTGAGAAATGGCGATATTGATATTGGCATTTTGGTGTTGCCACAGGCGCAGGCAGGATTGCGTAGCTTGAGCTTATGGCAGGAACAGCTTTGGTTGGGTGTGGGCCATAACCATGAATGGGCACAAAAAACCCAAGTGACTCGGACAGAGTTAGCTGGGGCAGACTTAATTTTGTTAAAAGAGGGTCACTGCTTGGCGGATCAAGCCCAACAACTGTGCCAAATAAAAAGCCAATCCCAAGCCTTTAGGGGAGCGAGTTTAGAAACCCTAAGGTATATGGTGTCAGCCGGCAACGGTGCCACCTTGGTACCGCAGCTTAGTATGGAGGCTTGGCTCAGCCATGGGGATGATAAAATTATCTATATTCCTATTACAGAGCCGAAGCAAGCCAGAGAAATAGGCTTTTTAGCACGTTCAGGCAGTGCGTATTGGCCTTGTGTAGAAGCACTTCACAACGCCATGGCTGGGGTATTGCCAGACGTATCAGAAGGCACTCAAAATGTACCCCTAGTACTTTAACAAAAGTGCAATCTAAAACAGGTGAGGGAGATCAGGCTGTGCGAGCCAGTTTGTGAGTGATATAGACTGCAGATAAGACCAGTGCCGAAGATAATAGCAAACAGGCGATAAACCCAAATTGTAAAAATACCCAGCCAGAAAGGAGGGTGCCTAAAAGGCGCCCTGCAGCGTTGGCCATATAATAAAACCCCACATCCATAGCTACACTGTCCGTTTTAGAGAGGGCAATAATTAGGTAGCTATGGAGGGATGAGTTAACCGCGAATACGATACCAAAAATACCCAGCCCGACCATTAAAACAACGCTACTCTGCAGCTCTATATACAACCCATAAGCCATTATTATAGGTATTACAGAAAGCGTACTTTGCCACTTAAACGCCGTTTTGTGGGCCGATTTCAGGGCTAAGTTAAGGGGCAAGCCTAGCTCAGTTGGTGGCTTTTTTTGATCTACTTGCCGGGTTAACATGGGGGCCATTATCTGCACTAAACCATAGCCTATAATCCACGCTGCCAAAAAGGCACTCACTTGCCAATAGGTCCAGCTTAACTGCTGGGCAAGATAAACAGGCAGAGCCACCACAAACCATACATCTCGAGCGGCAAATAAACATAAACGTGCAGCACTTAGCTGATTAATAGCGGAGCTCTTAGACAATAGCTGACGTATGTTGGGTTTATTTCTACTGCGTCCTAAATCGGCTTTGAGTAGCATTAAGCTTAACAACCAAACACCGCCAAGCCCTATCAGCATTATTAGTATACTGGTTGTAAACCCAACACTACTCAGCAAGGCCCCTCCTAGGAAAAAACCTACTCCTTTTAAGGTGTTTTTCGAGCCTGTAAGTAATGCCACCCAACGGTATAGGCTTGTGCTTTGGCCTGTGGGAGCTAACAACTTAATAGCGCTTTTGGCGCTCATTTTATTGAGGTCTTTAGCGATGCCAGAAATCGCTTGGGCAGCCATCACCCAGGCCACCGTTAGTAAGTGAGGGCTTACTAACAACATAGACAAGGCGATAAGCTGCAAGCCCAGGCCAATATTCATAGTGCGGTTAAGGCCAACACGGGCGCCAAAATATCCGCCCAGCAAATTAGTTACCACACCAAATAGTTCGTAAAATATGAACATCAGAGCGATTTGTAAGGCGTTGTAACCCAAGCTATGGAAGTGCAGCACAACCAACATGCGCAAAGCACCGTCGGTTAGGGTAAAAGCCCAATAATTACCTGTGACCAGGGCATATTGGCGCAAGCTAGGCACAATGGAGTTTGTCATTAGTAATGGCCATTAGTGATAGCCATTAGAGATAGCCATTAGTGATCATTAGCACAGATGTACTTGGCGAGCTCCGCCGCACGGTTTACATAGCCCCACTCATTGTCATACCACAAGTACAGTTTTACCTGGGTGGCATTGATCACCATGGTAGACAGAGCATCAACAATACATGACCGCGGGTCTGTACGATAATCTATAGACACTAATGGCCGCTCCTCAAAACCAAGGATGCCTTTTAATGCAGCAGATTCAGAAGCGTCTTGTAATAACTGATTGATTTCTTCTACGCAGGTTTCTCGCTGCATTTCAAACACGCAATCAGTGAGTGATGCGTTAGCTAAGGGAACACGCACGGCATGGCCATTTAGTTTGCCTTTTAAGTCTGGAAAAATATGCGTAATGGCGGTAGCAGAGCCAGTAGTGGTAGGGATTAAGCTCATACCACAAGCCCGAGAGCGGCGCAGATCTTTATGGTGAGCATCTAATATGGTTTGAGTGTTGGTGACGTCGTGAATGGTGGTCATGGACCCATGACGAATGCCAATGGCCTCGTGTAATACTTTAACCACAGGGGCTAAACAATTGGTAGTGCATGATGCAGCAGTCACTAACTGATGTTGTTTTGGGTCGTATAGCTGGTGATTTACACCCACTACTAGATCTAACACGCCAGCTTGTTTTACCGGGGAGGTCACTAATACACGCTTAACCCCTTGATTTAAATAGGCTTGTAAAAGCGCCTTGGTTTTGATTTTTCCACTGGCCTCAATGACTAAGTGGCAAGCACTCCAATCGGTCGCTTTAGTAGAGATGTTTTGGCTATAGGCAAGCTGCTTGCCATCAATAGAGATGGTGCTATCAACGCCAGTGATATCAGCCGACCAAGTACCGTGGACCGAATCAAACTTAAGTAAATGAGCCGTGGTTGAAGCATCACCTGCGGGGTCATTAAGCTGTATAAACTCAAATTCTGGCCACTGCCAAGCGGCACGTAAAATTAGACGGCCCATGCGGCCACAACCGTTAATTCCTACTTTGATAGTCATAAGAAAGCGTTGCAAAGAAGATAGATAAGGGTATTGTACCTGCTTCTTAAGGAACGCAGTTAAGTACAGGTGATACAGATGATAAAAGCTGGGTTATACCAACATTACAAAGGCGCGCAGTATCAAGTGATTGATACTGCGCGCCATTCAGAAACAGAAGAAGAGCTGGTACTTTATCGTGCTCTTTATGGTGAAAAAGGCCTGTGGGTTAGGCCTTTGGTTATGTTTACCGAGACCGTATTGATTGATGGTAAAGAAGTGCCTAGGTTTGCCTATCAGGCAGGTTGAGCAAAGGTTGCTTCACAAATAAGCTACCAAGCAATAGCAGTACCGTCATAGTTAATGAAACGACCGCTGTCGGCAGGGCTAATATGTTCTAGCACATGGCGTATACCATTAACGCTGGTCTGAGTATCGATTGAGCCATTAGGGCCTCCCATGTCGGTGCGAACCCAGCCCGGGTGCAGGGCAATAACTTTGATGCCTTGGACTTTAACATCGATAGACAGGCTTTTTACAACCTGATTCACAGCCGTTTTAGACGAACGGTAGAGGTAAAGAGAGCCGCCGTCATTGTCGTCAATACTGCCCATCCTTGAACTGATCACCGCAAAAGTACCCTTTTTGGTGGCTAGGTTACTATGCAGTGCTTGTGCCAGCATAAGAGGCGCAACGCTGTTCACATTAAGCACGTCTAACCACTGTTGGCGAGAGACCGTGCCCAGGGATTGGTCCCTTGGCCCAAATAGGCCTGCGTTGTTGATGATTAAATCTAATTCGATACCACTTAGCTGTTCTTTCAGCCCCAAAATACTGGCATCCTCAGTCACATCTAATGGCAGCATTGTAAGCTGATCACAAGCCAATGCAGCAAGCGCTGTGCCTGGTTGCTGGCGGTAGGTGGCGTACACATGCCAGCCGTTGGCTAGATATTGTTGGGTGAATTCTAGGCCAATACCACGGTTGGCACCGGTAACTAATAGCTGTTTCATATGTGGGTACTCGTTGACTCAAAAAGGTGATTTGATCTTAGAGCAACAATCATACTTGAGCAACATTAGGCTATTACTCTGCATAAGTTAGATTACTATTATATTTCCGAAGACCGTATTTTGATGAACAATCCTTGACCTATATGTAACACTTAGGTTTTATAATGTGGTTCTATACGATATACCCATAGAGAACTGCAGGAGACAGTGCATGAAAACTGTAAGTCAGCTAGCTAAAACAGCACAAGTGAGTGCTGAAACTGTGCGATATTATAGCCGTTTGGGGTTGTTAGAAGCACAACGAGACCCTCACAACGGTTATCAACTGTTTGACCAAGATGCGGTGCAGCGGTTGGCTTTTATCAGTCAGTCTCGGTCTCTGGGATTTAGCCTAAAAGATATCCAGTCTATCTTGCAACATACGACTAAAGGCGACTCGCCCTGCCCTATGGTGCGAGATATGCTACGCCAACGAGTGCCTTTGGTAGCAGAAAAAATACGCTTTCTGGAAGAACAAATGGCTCGTATGCAGGTTGCATTGGAACAGTGGCAGACCATGCCAGACGGTGTACCCGATGGGCACCGCATATGTCACTTAATTGAAGATTGGAACACGCCAACAATGGAGGTTAACAGCCATGACTAATACCGCACAAGACACGATTACACAGTTAACTCTATCTGGGGTGACTTGTGCTGGCTGCGTAAGGCGTATTGAAAAGGCTCTGAATCAGGCCCCGGGTGTGGCGGCTGCCCAAGTAAACTTTGCTAGCCGAACTGCAGAAGTAAGTGGTGGAGATGTTCAGCAACTCATTAAAGCTGTACAAGACGCAGGCTACGATGCTCAGCTGATAGAAGACCCTACCCTAGCTGAGGAGCAGCAAACCAAAGAGTTACGCCAACAATTGAAGAGCCGTTCTTGGTACGCTGCTTTGGGTGTTGGGTTAGGTGTTGGTTTGATGTTATTTGGTATGGATATCGCCGACCCGTTTATACTACGCGCTGTTGGCTGGCTTACCTTGGCCATGATGTTAATGACGGGTGAGCATTTTTATAAGAGTGGCTTTAAGGCGCTTAGGTCTGGCCATGCCAACATGGACACTTTGATCGCTATAGGTACCAGCGCTGCTTGGTTGTATTCTATTTTGGTGGTTTATCGGCCCAGCATGTTCCCAGAGGCGGCTCGAGGGGTTTATTTTGAAGCCGCTGTAATGATTATTGGCTTAGTTAACCTAGGCCAGGTGTTAGAGATGCGAGCACGTCTTAAGACCCAATCCAGTCTTAAAAATTTACTAGGACTTCGCCCGAGCCATGCCTGTTTGGTGGGTTCTGACGGCATAATGATGGAAGCTGAAGTGCAGGTTAATATTGTCCAAGTTAAAGTGGGAGACTTGTTACGTATTAAACCAGGTGAACGGGTGCCGGTGGATGGCAAAGTGACTCAGGGTGAAAGTTACTTTGATGAAGCCATGCTTACAGGCGAGCCTATGCCAGTGCTCAAACAGCTGGGTGACGAGTTAGTTTCTGGAACTATTAACGGCCAAGGCAGCGTCATATATGAAGCTACGCTTGTGGGTAGAGACACAGCCTTAGCGCGTATTGTTGAAATGGTTCGACAAGCACAGAATAGTAAACCGTCTATTAGCCAGTTAGCAGATAAAGTGGCTGCCATTTTTGTGCCTGCGGTGATGGTTATCGCCGTGATAACAGCATTAGCATGGTATTTTTTTGGTCCTCAACCTGCGCTCACGTATAGTTTCGTTACTGCTATATCAGTGCTTATTATTGCGTGCCCATGCGCCTTGGGTTTGGCGACCCCTATTTCAGTGATGATTGGTGTAGGTAAGGCCGCACAATTGGGGGTTTTGGTACGTAATGCCGAAGCACTACAGCAGGCTAGTAACATCAACTGGGTGGTGTTGGACAAAACCGGTACCATTACTCAGGGACATCCTAGCGTTGAAGACCATGTGGTTTTTAATGATGCAGATAAAGTGCAAACTTTAGCCATTGCCGAAACGATAGAACAGGCATCCGAACATCCCATTGCTTTGGCGATTGTGGCGTATTGCCAACAGCAACGTCCCCTTAAAGCACCAGATTCATCCATTTCAGTGCCAAGTGCCGAACACTTTACTTCAGTGCAAGGCATGGGTGTGGTGAGTGGTGACTTTATTATGGGTAATGTGAAGTTAATGCAGTCTCATAAGGTTGATATTAGCACTGCAAAAGCATGGTTAGCTGCGCAGGAACAGGCGGCCAGAAGTATCGTATTACTCGCCCATAAAGGTGAATTAATAGGCGCATTCGCCCTTGAAGATGCTTTGAAACAAGATAGTGTGAACGCTGTGAAACGCCTTAAAACCCAGGGCATTAAGGTAATGATGTTAACGGGAGACAACCAGGCAACGGCACAAAGGGTGGCTAGGTTGGTGGGTGTGGATGATTATGCTGCCGAACTTATGCCTGAGGACAAATTAAATAAGATTAAACAGCTACAGGGCCAAGGCCAGGTGGTAGCCATGGTAGGTGACGGCATTAACGATGCACCTGCCTTAAGCCAAGCTAATGTAGGTTTTGCTATGGGTCAGGGCACTGATGTGGCGATTGAGAGTGCGGACCTGTGCTTACTCAATAGTTCATTACATGGTGTGGCAGATGCCATTGAATTGAGCCAGGCTACTTTGCGTAATATTAAACAAAACTTATGGGGTGCCTTTGCCTATAACACTTTAGGTATTCCCATTGCTGCAGGTGTGTTATTCCCTCTCACAGGAATGTTGCTTAGTCCAATGATAGCAGCCTTGGCTATGTCCTTATCATCGGTCACCGTGGTGACTAACGCCAACCGCTTACGTTTGTTTAAGCCCAGCCCCCGCAACTAGTTAGAGCATTTGCGGTTGGGGGTGACGGCGGCGGGCGCCAATGGCTTGTATCATAACGCCCAGCATAATGATGCTGCCGCCAATTAACGTCCAATTACCGGGGTGCTCATTAAACAAAAACCAAACCCAAATAGGGCTCAAGATCACTTCAAGCATGGTCAGCAAGGTTAGTTCTGCTGCAGGCACGTGTTTTGATCCAGAGATGAACAACACCAAGGCCAACCCCATTTGGAAAAAGCCCAGGGCTAAGCAAATAGCAAGGTCTGCCAAACTGATGGCAAAATCATCAATGGCAAGGGCTGCTACTAGCATAGAAAACAAGCCACCAATCAAAGCTGCAGGCAACATGTCGCTACCTTTGCCACGGCGCATGACTACGCTGAAGGCGGCGTAACAAACGGCCATCATTAGAGCAAAAGCCATACCAATAATTCCGTCTCCACTTAGGGCGTTGCCTACCATCACGCTAACCCCAACGCTAGTGAGCGCAATGGCGGCCCAAGTACGTTTTTTGACGCGCTCGCCGAGGATAAACCAGCCTAGTAAGGCAGCGATGAAAGGTGAAGAGCTCAACAGGAAGGTGACATTGGCTACACTGGTATGGAGCAAAGCAAAAATGTTACCAAAAAATGAAGCACCCAAAAATATGCCAGCCAGCAGGCTAAGCGTATTGGTGCGCTTTAAAGGGGTGATGAGATCACCTTTGTTGCGCCAGGCCATCACCGTCAATATAGTGATGATTAAGCCAATAGAACGAAAAAATACAATATGCCAGCCTGATGCATCACTGATATAACGCACTCCAACTCCAGCGGTACTCCACAATAGGCCACATATAATGACCATGATGGCACCATTGCGATACAGATGGTTGGGTGCTGCTATATAGGGTGTGGCTAACTGTGTCATGGATTTGCCTGCGACCAAGCGGTGTAAATTGTGGTTGGCCAGAGGCTTTGAGCCCAGGCTAAAGTAGAAATAATCTCTTCTTCTGTAAGGGTGTTTTTCCAAGCTGGCATGGCACCGCGGCCTTGGGTAATCGTTTGGGTTAAATTTGCTAACGAATGATGCCAAGCATGACCACTACCATTTAAGGGGGGCGCAGGACGAATACCTGCAGCGTCAGGTTGCATCCAGTTTGCCGCACCTTGGCCTTGGTCTCCATGACAGGCGGCACAATGGCCTGCAAATAAAGCCTGGCCCTGGCTCACCTGACTCTGGCTGTACCACTTGGTAGCGTTGTTTTTAACAGCGTTATTTTGTTTGGCTAGATAGGTATACGTGCTCAATACTGCAACCAGTGCTAAGCAGGCAATTAATAGCAAATTTTGAGTCCTACTCATGGGCCAGAACCTATTCATAAATTAATATCGCCGCACTATATACCAAGTGGGTGATTACGGTCTATGGTTGGTGCATTGATTCATTGTTCTGGGTGGGGAATTATTTTATAATTCTGCACTCTTAATCTCATTAATATACACATTTGGCTCTTTAGATGGCTGACGTCTCATCGCTGTTAAAGCTTGTTAAGTTAATACTCCGCTTTTTGGTAAGTGGTGGCATTGCTACGGCGGTCCACTGGGGCGCGTTATGGGGTTTGATTAACTTGCAAGTAGAAGCCGTATTGGCGTCTAGCATTGGCGCTTTTGTTGGCGCTATTGTGAATTATTTTTTACAGTATTTTTTCACTTTCAAAACTAGGCGCCGACATAAACAAGCACTGTTGGCTTATGGTCCAGCGGTGTTAGTGAGTTGGCTATTGAATTTAGCGCTATTCTATAGCCTTTACGGCGAAGTTTTTTCAGATCCGTTGGTAGCCCAGATGGTCACTACAGGTGTGGTGATGGTAGTTAACTTTTTGTTATATAAAAAGGTAGTGTTCCGTGCAAAATCAGACACCTAGTCAAACAGATAAGGTAAGTCCAACCAATGACACGTCGACTAGAGCCACGCCGATGATTTCCCTAGTCATTCCTGTGTATAACGAAATGGAAGTGTTGCCGCTGTTGTTTGAGCGAGTACGAAAGGTTATGCATAGCTCTAACTTAGCCTATGAAATGGTGATGGTAGATGATGGCAGTAGGGATGCTGGTGCTAGTTACCTGGTCCAACAAGCGCAAGATGATGAATGTGTAAAAGCAGTTATTTTATCCCGAAATTTTGGTAAAGAAGCGGCTTTGTCTGCTGGTTTAGAGCAAGCTAAGGGTGACGTCATTATTGTGCTCGACGCAGATTTACAAAACCCTCCGGAATTAATTCCAGAAATGCTCGAAAAATGGCGTGATGGCGCTGATATAGTGGCTATGAAACGGCGTGATCGAGAGGGTGAGTCGTGGGTTAAAAAATCCGGATCCTATGTTTACTATCGCATTATGAACCGTATTACCGGCCCTATGAGCATCCCTGAAGACACTGGGGATTTTCGTCTTATGAGCCGCAGGTCACTGGATTCACTTAACCGGCTACCAGAGCGCAATCGATATATGAAGGGCTTATTTGCTTGGGTGGGGTATCCCACTCATGTGATGGAGTATGATGTGGCAGATCGTGCTGCAGGGGAAACCAAGTGGAATTATTTAAACTTATTCGGCTTGGCCTTTGAAGGCATTACGTCTTTTTCTATCGCACCACTCAGGGCTATGGTAATTTTGGGTCTTGTTACGGCCGCATTAGGTGGCTTCTACGGTGCTTGGATCGTGATTGAAGCGCTCTTGTTTGGCAATGACTCAGCTGGCTTTCCAACTATTATCGCCATGATTACTTTTTTAGGAGGGGTGCAATTACTCTCTATAGGTGTGTTGGGCGAGTATGTGGGCAAAACATATTTCGAGGCCAAGCAACGGCCGTTATTTATTATTCAAGATGTGGTGCAAAAGTCAGTTAAACCCGCTAGCAAAGACACATCTACAGCAGCAGAAGGAACCCCAGTTAATGTTACAACGGACTAATCTTATTTGGTTATTAGTCACCTTGTTATTGGTGCGTATTATAGCCATGGTTGTGATGCCATTTGCCGATACTACCGAGCCTAGGTATGCGGAAATAGCCCGTTTAATGATGACAACAAATGATTGGATTACTCCATGGTTTGAACCAGGTGTGCCTTTTTGGGGAAAGCCCCCCTTGTCTTTCTGGGCCCAAGCTATTTCGTTTAAACTATTTGGCATCAACGAGTTTGCTGGCCGATTACCTGCACTTTTAGCGTTTTTAGCCACCGCCTGGATGCTTTGGCGCCTTGCTGCTTCTGTGGTTAACACCCAGGTAGCGGCTGCTAGTTTAGTGGTGTATAGCGGCATGGTGCTCACCTTTGTAGCAGCGGGCACGGTGATGACAGATCCTTATTTGGCTCTGGGTACAACCTGGTCCATGGTGGCGTTTTACCTGGCGCCTAAAGAAAATGGTTGGTATTGGCGCTATGGTTTTTTCATTGGTTTAGGCATTGGTTTGTTGGCCAAAGGCCCGTTGGCAATAGTGATTACTGGCGCACCTATCGGTGTATGGGTATTGCTGCAGGGTAAGTTAATGTTTTACTTACGAACTATGCCTTGGGTTCGGGGCACCTTGCTAACCTTAGTTATCGCGCTGCCATGGTACATATTAGCCGAATTAAAAACGCCAGGGTTTATTAACTACTTTATCGTTGGCGAGCACTTTATGCGCTTTCTAGACCCCGGCTGGATGGGTGATCTATATGGCACTGCCCATAAAGAGCCAAAAGGTATGATTTGGTTGCAGTGGTTGGCTGGATCTGTACCCTGGGGGCCGTTAGCGATACTGTTATTGATAGGCCATATGTTTAAGACAAGCTGGCGTCAAACGTTATGGCATGCAGTTAAACAGCCAGTGGTTATTTATGTTTTGCTATGGGCGCTGGTAACACCGGTATTTTTCACGCCTGCAGGCAATATTATCTGGACCTATGTGCTGCCTTCTATGCCAGCGTTTGCCTTACTTATGGGTTGGGCTATGGTGAAACTCAATAATGGTGATAAATGGCGCCAACTAGGTTTTACCTTGGCGATGTGGTTCATGCCTGTTGCAGGGCTAGTGTTTAGTGTGCTGATTGCGAATAATAACGATTTGATGAAAACAGAAAAGCGCATTGCTGAATACGTTGCTCAACAGCCCCAAAATGGTGAAAACCATAATTGGTCGAGGCTTTACTACCTTGGCTCTAGCTTGGAGTTCTCTGCACGCTTTTATACCCATGACAAGGCTAAACCTGTGCAGCTAGATCAGCTAGAAAACTTGGCCATACAACAACAAGGCATCTTCGTGGCGGTGCCCACAAATCAGTGGGAAACAACCGTTGCTCAATTCGGTGCAAGGCTGCAACCGCGTATTGAAAACATGCGCTTTAAGTTAGCGTTTCTTGATCCTTAGTCTGAAATAACTTCAAAAGTGGGCCAAAAGGAGGCTGGAGCTAGTGAGTTTTCAGTATTGAACTGGCCTACGTTATGCTGATCAATCATTAAGATTCGTGGGCTTAGGTGTGGTTCTGTAAGCTTTCCTTCAAGAATTCGTACGGCCTGATCCACAGCCAAGCGGCCTTGTAGTACAGGGGAGTCTGTTGGAGCTGCTAAAATATGGCCGCGCTTAATGCCACGAAACACATTATGGGTAAAGTAGGTCGATACAATGTCAATTTTGCCACGTAAATTACGACCGAGTAATTCACTTACGGCGGCATCTGCTGTTAGGGCTGTACCAACAATGTAATCAAAATCAGTACTTTCTTCCAGTACTTCTTGTAGCAAATTACGCTGAATTTCCTTGCCAGTATCACCCCATTTCACGGCGACTATCTGCACACCCGAACCAGCAATGCCATCGTGAAAACCATCATCAATAAACTTCACCCAACCCGATTCTTTGGGGCCAGGAAACCACGCCACCTTAGCCTCATTAGTACCTTTAGTCGGATGACGTCGCGCAAGGTATTGCCCCACTTTTTGTCCCATACTGTACCAAGACACTGCGGCTTTAGCGCTTATGCCTATGTTTTCAATGTCGTTGACAGCTGCTATAACTGGAGTGGTTTGCGCAATTTTCCGGATGCTAGGAGACAGTCCGTTAAAGGAAACAGTGCCCACAATAATGGCGTCACTGGCTACGTTGGTGCAATGCTTGAGCTGTTCTATTTGGGTGGTTAGTTCAGGGTAACCGCCAGCTTCAAGAACCGTCATGTTTACCCCTAATCGCTTCACCTCTTCCACCATGCCATAGTTAACACTAAGCCAGTAAGGGTCTTTAAGGTGGGGATAAGTCACACACAGGTGCCATGGCTGGCTAGCTTCTTCTATAGGTTGGTATAGTAATGGTCGCATCTGGCCTTGATAATCAAACGGTGGATCCCAGGCCACAATGTCCCACACAGCATAGGTGGAGGAACTAATCCCAAGGCATAAAATCAAACTCAAACAATGTGTTAAACGACAAATCATGGTGTTAACTACCTTAGGTGGCACATTTAAGGGTTAAAAGCGGCTGCGGTACTATAGTGTATTGTGGTATTTTACGCCTACGTTAGTCTACCTTCTGAGTGCCTATGGCTGTCAACCTTGGCGTCGGCAGTAAATTACTGTTGGCCATGATCTTAACCATTAGTTTGTTATTAGTTGCTGCCGTAATTGGTTGGCAAGGCTATGAGCGAGTGGCCAGTAAACAAAATTCAGTAATCGATGAAGCCATACCCAGCATTATCGCGGCCCATAGCTTAACAGAGATTAACGCTAGCTTAGCCACTGCCGCCCCCGCACTATTAGGTGTGACTAATGAGCTTGAACGCAAGAAGATCACCGCCACCATCGAATATCAATTACAGCAACTTAGAGATGCAACCATTTGGCATGGAGGTCCTTTTGAAAGCTTAGTATTGCAGGACATGAGCGTTAACATCAGTAATAACTTAGTGCGCCAAATTAGTTTGGTTGAACGACGACTAGCTTATTTACAAAAAGCAGGTGTGCTGCAGAACCAAACGTTGCTCGCAATGAGCAAGATCCATGATATTAGCACCTCTTTGGTGGCTAACGCCAACACCATGACCACGGCAGTTGCGTCTAGTTTGTATGACCTGGCCGATGCCAATACCGATGCTGGGCAAGATGCCTTGTATGTTGCTTTTGACCGCCTCATTGAGGTTGATTTAGATCATATGGACAGGATGTACGAACTGCGCCAACGGTCTGCAAGCTTAATGGGTTTACTGACCTTATTGCCCAAACAAATCACTTTGGCAGCGTTATATAAAAACGAGCAGGACATCCAACTCAATATGGCGGTGCTTCAGCGCCGGGTTGCCGAGGTGAATGATCCAGGCCGACGCCAGCAAGGGTTAGATTTGTTAGCGGTGGTTAAAACCAATATTGCCTCAACTACTACGGATAACCTGTTTGCCTTGCAACGAAGTAATATTAATGTGCATGGCCAATTGGTAGTGCTGAACAATGCTAGTGTTGAATTGACTCAAGCATTTAAGGTGCAAGCCGACAGTGCCAGTAGAGCTGCAGGTGCAGAAGTACAAAAGGCTACAGACGAGGCTCGCACCGCGGTAGCTAATGGACGTAACATATTATTGATAGCATGTTTGATTTTGGCTGTAGTGGCGATAAGCGTATTGTGGTTTTATGTAAAACGTAATCTCTTTCGTCGATTAACTCAGTTAAATCAAGCCTTTTTAGCAGTAGCCCAAGGTAATCTGGATTATCAACTACAAATTAGTGGCCATGATGAGCTAGGCCGTTTGGCCAAAACTGTGCAGGTGTTTAAAGAAAACGCTCGTGCTCGCCAGCAACTAGAGCAGCAGCAAGAGGCTGTAGAGTTGCGCCTAAGGAACTATCAGTCTGAGCTAGAGCAAGAGATCCAAATGCGCACAGGGCAGCTTCAGCAGCTCAACCAGGAGCTTTCAGCGACTGCTGGAAAGCATGAGCGAGCCCGTACAGAAGCTGAGCGAGCCAACCAAGCTAAAACCGAATTTTTGGCCACTATGAGTCATGAGGTGCGGACACCTTTGAGTGGTGTGCTAGGCACCTTAAGGTTGTTGCAAAAAACGCAATTAGACAGCCAACAAACGGAATATATTGGCCTGAGCCAGGCAGCAGCAGAAGCGCTGCTGGGCATCTTGAACGGTATATTAGACTACGCTAAGGTTGAGCAAGGGCACACGCAGGTGGAGCACCTGCCCTATCAGCTAGTAAAGGTAGAGGCCAACATGGTGGCGCTAATGTCTGGTGCGGCGGCAGAAAAAGGGTTGCAGCTAGACGTTCATATTCCGCAGCAGCTTAAACATCAAACCCTTGTAGGCGACCAGGGTAAGGTCCAACAAGTGTTATTTAATTTATTGGGTAATGCCATTAAATTCACCACTGTGGGTTACATTGAGCTTTATGTTAGTTTGGTTGAAGACGACGGTTTAAGCGAACGCTTGCGTTTTGAAGTGAGAGATACAGGCCTAGGCATTCCTGAAGACATGCATCAGACGCTGTTTCAGCCGTTTACCCAATATGATGCTTCAACTTCGAGACGTTTTGGTGGCACTGGTCTGGGTTTGTCTATTTGCAAAACCTTAGTGGAAGCGATGGAAGGCACTATTGGTATTAGTAGCCGCATTGAACATGATGTGAAAGAAGGCTCAAACGTATGGTTTGAATTGCCCTATTGGCCAGACTCAGAATACTTACCTCCAACCCCTAGTGTTGCTGAGCCTAATGTAGCTTTGCCCAGTATGGATGTACTCTTGGTAGAAGATAATGAGATTGGTCGGATAGTCGTAGAAGGTTATTTGAACCATGAGGGACACAAAGTGACGTTGGCCAAGGACGGATTCGAGGCGCTAGCTTTAGCGGAAAAACACTTCGATCTTATTTTGATGGATATTAGTATGCCAGGCATGGATGGTGTTGAAACTACTTTACGGATGCATCAAGTGCACAAACGTTTGGGGTTAAAAGTTCCTATTATTGCCATGTCTGCGCATATATTCCCTGAGGAGGTTGATTCTTATTTAAGTTCAGGGCTGGATGGTTTTGTTGGTAAACCTATAGATCCCGAACGGTTGAATGAGCTGCTGTTAGGCGTTAGCCAAGCACAGGAGAGGTTGATATCTATGCCCAACGAAGTAGAAGTTCAGTTGGTTAACGAAAAATTGCTTAACGATGACCTTAGTGTGTTAGGTAAAACCTGTTTGTTAGAGATGGTTAGCCTTTTTACTCAAGCCTGTAATGATAATATGGAGACGCTAGAAATTGCACGGCAACAAGAGGATTGGGTGAAGCTGATTGATTTAGCACACAATTTTAAAAATGCTGCGGGTAGTTTGGGGCTTGAAACATTACATCAATTGGTTAACCAGCTGGAAAGCCAAGCAAAGCATGGTCAGCCTACTAGTATCGATTTGATTCTAGAAGATTTGCCAGAACTGGTAAAAGTTTCACAAAAAGCCCTTAACAATTGGAGCGCTGCACATCTAGCCTAGTGTTAAGGCTATTATTCGTCTAAACCGCTGAACAAATAACCTTCTCCATGAACAGTGGTTAACAGCGTGGGTTGTTTATAGTCCCGTTCCAACTTTCGCCTTAAACGCATGATTAATACATCAATGGTTCGGTCGTTTGGATCCCAGCTGCGATGAGTGACTTGGGATAATAAACGATCACGATTAAGCACTTGGCCAGGGTGGGTCATAAATACAAACAAGAGTTCGAATTCAGCTCTCGTCAATTTAATCTCTTGTTGATCTCGACCTAATAAATGGCGACGAGACGCATCCAGCAACAAGCCATCAAAAGCATAGATAGATTTGTGTTGTATGGGCTCTTCACTATGGCTATGAATGCGCCGTAGCAGGTTAGTGACTCGTGCTAGAAGTTCTCGTGGGTTAAACGGTTTAGTCACATAATCGTCGGCACCTATTTCTAGTCCAACAATACGGTCTATATCGTCAGTTTTCCCTGTCACTAATACGATACCCATATTACTTTTGGCTCTGACTTCGCGGGCCAGCAATAAACCACTTTCATCAGGTAGGTTAATGTCTAACAGGAGCATGCTGATGTCTTCTTGGTTGATGACAAGGCGCATTTCTCTAGCACAGCTCACAGCTGTGACGCGATAACCCTCGGACTCAAAGTAGCCTGCAAGCTTGGTTCGAGTAATAGCTTCATCTTCTACTATGAGGATGTGATGAGTCTTCATAAGACCTGCTCTTGTTATTATTCCAACTTAGTATAGCAGTAGATATAGACATAAAAAAAGGAACCGGCTGGGGGGCGTCCTTTTGAGCTAGACCTACTTCGTAAGCATCGCAATGCTAGTGTTTCTTGGGGCCCTATTTGAGGCTAGAAAGAAGACGTTTGATCAGTTGTTGATTGTTTCGTATTAAGGTTGGATTTAATTCCAGCCCGCGCAAACTATCCCAAGCAAAATATATATTAATCACGCCAAGGGCGACTTGTTGGCAGTCATCTGAGCTTGCTTGTGAATGCCTACGCTGTAACTCCAGGCTAAGGTCAGCAACATAGAGTTCAAAGCACTGAGTCATACGAACACTGACGGTAGGGTAGCGATGGGAGGCAGATAATAAAGCATAAAATGCGGGTAGCATTGTTCGATAGGCTGCCTCTGGGTTGGTGCTAAACAGCACATTGACTAACCACTCATCTGTGAGATCTTCTCGATGGGAGTGTTCCTGTTGTCGCCATATATGCTCAAACTGACTGGCTACATAGTCTGTTACTTGGTTGACTAAGTCTTCTCTGTTCCCCGCAAAGTGGCGCACTAAACTACGTTGCATCCCAGCTTCTTTAGCTATTTCGTCAAGGGATGCTGCTTCCAGGCCCAATTTAGTAATGCAGCGCGTAAATGCAGCCATAATGCTTTCTTGGCGTTCAGCTTTTAAAGAGGGGCGGGCCATAGGATTCGGTAACTCAAAAGACAGTAAATGATCACATTTGACAATCTTAAACCAAAAGTATAAGTTGTCACAAATGACAATAAACATAAGACTAAAACGATGACCCTCATACACCCACAAAAACCGATGGAACACCCGTTTACCGATGACTCTCAAGCCTCTTATACCATTGCCTCACGTTACTATACAGATGAGGATATTTATAAGCAGGAAAAGGCAGCCATTTTTTGGAAATCCTGGATTTATGTTGGTCATGCATCTCAATTGAAACAAGCAGGTGATTATATAACTGCGCAGGTGCATGGCCAGCAGGTGTTGGTGATGCGGGATGAGGCAGGCGAAATTGGTGCGTTTTTTAATGTGTGCCCACACCGAGGCCATCAGCTATTAGAGGGCTGTGGTAGTGCCCGTGTCATCGTGTGTCCATACCATGCATGGTGCTTTGATCAACAGGGTACTTTTTTACGTGGGCGTAATTTGCAAGATTTAAAAGAATTCTCGAAACCAGAATTTAACCTCAAGCCAGTGAGGCTGGAGTTATTTTTGGGTTTTGTATTCGTTAATCTGCACCCTGATGCGCCTGCTATGGAAACGTTGTATGCAGGCTTATCTGATGAAATTAAGCATTATGTTCCTCAAATTGATACGGTGGAGCACCAGTATCATGCAGACTATGCTGTTGATGCTAACTGGAAAATATTGCTGGATAATTTCCTTGAATGTTACCACTGCCACACTGCACATAAAGATTTTGTAGATTTGGTAGACATGCCGAGCTATAAAACTAAAATCCATGATTTATATTCTAGCCATATTTCTCACCAACCCAGTAATGCCAATAGTAAGGCATATAAAATTGAGGGCGAGCAAACTTTTGGTTACGCTGCTTGGTTTATGTGGCCTAATTTAACCATTTGGGTGATGCCTGGCGAGGCCAATGTCAGCATGTTGCAAATGCATCCTGACGGCCTTGCTAAATGTCATGAAATGCTCGATTGGTACGGGGTAGGTAGTCAACTCAACCAAGCTTCCAAAGATGCCATTACTTATTTGGATGAAGTACTGCAGCCAGAGGATATTGGCTTGTGTGAAAGTGTGCAAAAAGGCCTAAATTCATTGGCGTACAACCAAGGGCGCTTTGTAGTGGATGACCAACTTAGTCACTTAAGCGAACACGGTGTGCATCACTTCCAACAGCTAGTGATCAAAGCGCTTAGTTAGCGGCGCTAGTGTTCGTGGCCCACGCGGTGAAGTACGGCTAACGCGATAAGCTCAAAGATTTAACGTCGCAGGACAGACCTGAGCTCTGCAATCACAAGCTTAGATATTTTTTCAGGTATTAACTGTGTTGCTCGTATTACAAATTTCACATGCCTTTGCTGACTTAAATGCTTAGATTCTGGCCATTCGCATTGATCATTGGTCATTAATACATAGTCAAAGTGATATAGCCTAAATTTAATTATTAGAATATTGCCTAGGAGGCAACCACTATGAGCTCTAGCGACGGTATATCCCGAGATTTAGTCTCTACTATCTATGGTGCCGGGTGGGATTTTGCGCTTACGCGGCATCGTTATCATGACATTGAGCGTCCACTTGGTCCGCATTATTGTGTCTATAATCGCCGTCTTATGGCGTGTTGTTTCGACCACCGCTCAACTGAAGATGGCTATTGGTTGCTACGCCAAAAAGTAGCTGTGCTCAATACAGGAGAACTGCCACTTCAGTTTAAGGGTGCGGATGCGCTGCTATTAATGGATAAACTATTCACCAAAGACATTACTAAACTTAAAACCGGTCGCTGTGCTTATGGCCTTGCGTGCTACGAAGACGGTGGCCTGATTGTAGATGGCATTCTGTTGAGGGTTGCTGATGACTGTTTTTGGTACGCTCAAGCAGATGGTGATTTCTACAGCTGGGCTAGAGCTCATGCGGTGGGATTAAATGTTGAAATTACGGATCCGAAGATATTTGTATCACAAGTTCAAGGCCCAAATTCAATGAAAGTGCTGGCTTCAGCGTGTGATGATGGCATGCCCGAGCCATTTGGTTACTTTGCTATGGCGCGGGTTAAGTTTGGTGGTCAAGAAGTCGTTATTACGCGCACCGGATACACCAACGAGCTAGGCTGGGAATACTACACAGAAGCGCATCATGATGCACAAGCCCTATGGCAACATTTGAAGCAAGCAGGTGAACCTTTTGGGCTTGATATCTTTGGCCTTGATGCGATGCATATTCGCCGTATCGAAGCCGGGATACTTAATGCTGGGTCCGATTTTGATCATACAACCACACCCTTCGACGTAGGCTTAGGCATGTTTGTTGACCAAGATAAAGGGGATTTTATTGGCAAGGCTGCACTTAAAGAAGCATCTAAAAGCACTCGTTTGATAGGCATTTTGTGTAATGCAGAGCCACATATAGGTGGCGAAATAAGAATGGATGGCCATGTAGTTGGCAAAGTGACTGCAGGTGCTTTGTCACCCTATTTAAAACAGGGTGTAGGTATTGCATTGATGCTTGAATCTGGCAATCTGCCAGATACTCTAGTTGCAATAGGCTGTATAGATGGAAATTTTCATGAAGGTAAACTTGCAACCCTGCCACTTTATGACAAAGTAGGGGAAATACAGCGCGGCATAGATGTTGCTATTCCTTTGAGAGATTAACCCTCTTGAGCGATTAAGCTTTTAGTATTTAGGTACAAAAAGGCCGGGCATTGCCCGGCCTTTTATCTGTTAAATTAATCCTTTATTAATTCAAACCCAGGGCCTGTTTTCTCTGGTTGGCCCATGTACGTAATATCTGATCGATAGCGAGGCCAATACAAGCAACGCATATACCAAGAATTAATCCGTTGCCAACACCATTTCTGTCAGACAGGGAACCCAGGATCAACTGTCCAAGATCATCTGTACCGATCATTGCACCGATGATAACCATAGACAGGGCAAACACCACAGTTTGATTAAGACCTAAGGCAATGTGAGGGAACGACATGGGTAACTCAATAGTTAACCAACGCTGTACTCTATTCACTCCAGACATTGTGCCGGCGTCTTGTAACGTTTCTGGGACACTCAATAGGCCTTCTACGGTGTAGCGAAGGGCGGGAATTGAAGCATACACAATAATCGCAATAACTACGGCGGTATCGGTGATTCCAAATAGCATCATTACTGGGATTAAGTAAATAAACGACGGGAAGGTCTGAAAGGTATCGCAGTAGGTCAGAATAAAGCGTGTTGATCTAGCGTTCTGTGCACACAATGTACCCACCGTAATGCCAATTACGCCTGATATAACTACAGACACACTCATTAGGTATGCGGTAATCAGTGCCCGGTCCCACCACTGGGTGAGAGCGATAAAGAGCAAAAATGCACCTACAGTTAGGGCAACTCTAATACCACCTACAATAAGACCAGTACCCATGACCAATGTAAAGGTTGCTATCACTGGCATGCCCAAAAATGCGGTTTTAACAGGTATCAATACAGAAAGAATTAACCATTCGTTAAAGACTTTGAGGGAGAAGAAGTAGGTGTCCCATATCCAGTCAACACCGGACTGCAAGTAAATGGCGATGGAAAGGCCTTTGTTCTGCGGCACAATGTACAGGTAGTTAAAACCTTCTGGAAAAATGAATTGACCCACATAAGCTAAGCCTAGTGCAACCACGAAAAGTGCCGCAAATATGAGAGAATACTTGTGCTTTTCGACAAAGGACAGGCTGGAAAAGTAGTCGGTTTGTTTATTGGCCCAGGCCAGGGACATACGGTCCAGCACAATTGCGATTAATACGATGCAAATACCGATTTCGGTGGCTTTACCGATATCAAGACGGTTAAGAGCGATCAGAAGGTCAATGCCTAGCCCCTTTGCACCGATCAGCGATGCTAAAACAACCATGGCCAAGCATTGCATTATGACTTGGTTTACACCAATCAATATGTCGCGGCGGGCCGTTGGAACCAATACATTGGTCAATAGTTGCCAATTGGTGCAGCCACTCATCATGCCAGATTCGGCTACTTCGGGGCCCAATTTTTTGAGGCCAAGTAAGGTGAGGCGTACCATAGGTGGAGTGGCAAAAATAACCGTTGCAATAGCACCTGCATGATCACCAATACCAAAAAACACCATCACTGGAATTAAGTAGGAAAAGTGAGGGATGATCTGTGCCATGTTAAGTAGTGGGTTGAGTACGTTTTCAACGGTTTTGCTTCTAAAGGCCCATATGCCAAGTGCGAGGCCAATAGAAACCGAAACCGGGGCAGCAACCAATACGAATGACAAGGTCTGCATGGCCGGTTCCCATTGGCCAAACACAGAAATGTAGGTCATGGAAAGCCCTACTAATAGAGCAAGTCCGCGTCCAGCAAGTGCATAGCCTAAGATGGTGGCACCGCCAGCGATCACTGTCCAGGGTAAACCAGGCATTCTTGCCCAAGGGTTTGCTGTGGCCCAGTCCCAACTGGAAAAAGTGACGATTGTTTTTGCGCCGCCTAGCATTATTTCTCGGATGAACTCGATTTGGAAAAGAATAAAGCCAGATATTACTCGTGTGAATTGGCTCACTAGCGGCTTTTGTTCGAACTCCTCGATATCTGGGTCATACACTTCAATTGGCCACCATTCAAACATTAGGTAACCAATTGCGTCATTGATATAAAGTGGAAACCATGACAGTGCTTGCGGTAGGCGCCATAGAATACTCGAATCAGAAGGCACAATAAAATGGTTTAGCAGGTAAAAAACCACTAACAGTAAGATAAATTGCAGGGATTTTTTCTGTTTAAATAGTTCGATCATGAGGCGTTATCACTCCCCTGGCTTGAATGGCTTCCAAACAGAACATGAACAATTTTAGCAGCGCTTATAGCGCCGACGGTTTGGCCTGTGTCATCGACAACCGTTACAGGTTTGCTAGAGTTTAGAATAACTTTAGCCACGGTTTCAATGACCACATTATGGGGCACTGTAATGTCACTCATTGATTCACTTGGATCAAATGCGTCCATAACAGATTCAATTTTTAGTACTTTTTCGCGCGGTACTTCTTCGGTAAATTTACGCACATATTCAGTCGCTGGGTTCAGGACTATATTGGCGGGTGTATCAAGTTGTTCGATGATGCCATCTTTCATAATTGCGATGCGGTCTGCTAGACGCAAGGCTTCGTCGAAATCGTGGGTGACGAATAAAATAGTTTTGTGTAGTGTTGATTGTAAACGTAGAAACTCATCCTGCATCTCTTTACGAATGAGTGGGTCAAGTGCAGAAAAAGGTTCGTCAAGGAACCAGATATCAGGTTCAATCACCAGCGAACGGGCGATGCCCACGCGCTGCTGTTGTCCACCGGATAGTTGTCGTGGGAAATAGTCTTCGCGCCCAGTAAGGCCAACTAAATCCACCATTTCTTTGGCTTTTATAACACTCTCTTTAGTGCTAATGCCTTTTACTTGTAATGGGAAAGCAATATTTTCTAATACTGTCTTGTGTGGCAGTAAGGCGAAGTTTTGAAACACCATGCCCATTTTATTGCGGCGTAGCTCAATCAATTGCTTGTTATTCATTTTCAGGATGTCTTCACCGTCAATGAATATTTCGCCAGCTGTGGCGTCGGTCAATCTGGAGATGCACCTTAATAAGGTTGATTTTCCAGAGCCAGATAGACCCATAATAATAAGTAGTTCACCTTCATGTATGTCAAAAGAAGCATTATTTACACCAACGATGCATCCTGCTGCCTGAAATTTTGCAGCATCAACTACACCATTAGCTTTCTCTAACATGCTTTCTGCATTGTCGCCGAAAATTTTGTAAACTGAGTCGCAACGAATAACGGGTTCGTCCGAAGGAGATGTTGCATTTTGCATAGACATAGGCGAATTCATTTTTTTGAGATTTTAGTGGTAAAACTGACATATTGGGCTAGATAGAAAAGGCCATTATGTCAAAAAAAGAACCCTCTGATTGGATCCCCAATCAGAGGGTTCAGTTACATTAGGCATTAATGCCTAAATGTTACTTAGTCCAAGCCATCCAAGTAGCTTCGTTGTCTGCAAGCCATTTAGCTGCAGCATCTTTATGGTCCAATCCGTCTGTGTCAACCAAAGCAGCCATTGAGCCGATTTGACTTGTAGAGAAGGAAATCTTGCTGTACGCAGTGTACGCAGCAGGGTGACTCTTCGGGAACTTGTAGCTAGCTGCTTTCTTCAACCAACCTTTTGGAGAACCACAACTTCCGTCACCACCATCAACTACACGACAACCTGCAGTGTACTCTGGGAATTCGATGAAGGTAAAACCTTCAGCATCGGTGAAGTTCGGCGTCCAGTTAAAGATAATGGTAGCGCGGCCTTCTTTCTTAGCTGCAGCTAATTCTGCCCAAAGGGAAGAAGCACCGCCAGCATATTTAACCATGTAGTCATCACCCAAACCAAGTGCTGAAATACGCTCTTCCATCAACGTACCGTGCCAGCTTTGTGGGCCTTCTAACCAACGGCCTTTGCCATCTGAATCCACTGTAGTAAACACATCTTTACAATTCTTTAGAGCTTCCCAGTTAGGTAAGCCAGGACATAGGTTTTGGTCAACTACCCAAGTTGGTACACCCATTTCTTCTAGGGTTGCTGCAGAGTGAGTACCGGCGTCGATCAAGCCACCTTTAGCCATGGCATTGTAGAATGAACTACCAAAACTTGACTGCCATACTTCGTGTGAAATGGTAACGTCGCCATTACGAATAGATTCGTATACTGCTTGGCTATCCGCTGGAACATATTCAACGTTGTTGCCCATGCTTTCAAATATGCCACCAATAACGTGAGCCATAACCACTTGGCTAGACCAGTTGTGGATAGGGATAACGATAGGCTTTGTGCTATCTGCTGCTTTGGCTACGCCAGTTGCAGATAGTAGGATGGCAGAAGCGCCAGCAGCTATTAATGTATTTCTAAATTTCATTAGTATTTCCTCGGTATTATTTTTATTTATTGATATTTATGTACTTACAAACTATGGGTAAATACATAAGCTGTCAAGTATCAGCTTTTCATCACGGGTAATGACCCCCTTCTTTTTTAACGACAGGCCAAAGCCTGTTTAATTTTTCGGTTCAGCGATACCGCTGAATCGAAAAGACTTGCAACATCAATTCCAAGCTAGGCTCTAACGCGAGACTTAGTTGGATCGTAGTGAGAAATACCCACTACGGTTGCGGGAATACGTTTAATGTGGCCATCGAGCTTACCCACTTCTACCTGAGTTCCAGGTTCAATGTGGTCGATGGACATACTACATAAAGCAATGTTCTGATTTAATATGGGTGAGCGCACAGCGCTGGTAATAGTGCCCACTTGTTGGCGGCCTACACGGACGCATTCGCCGTGACCTGCAATTTCTTCGCCTTCTAATACTAAACCAACTAGCTGACGCTGTGGATTAGCCTTTCGTTCAATCAAAGCATCACGGCCAATAAAATCTTCTTCTTTGGTTTTAAGTGGCACGGTGAAACCGATGCCAGCTTCGAACGGATCGGTTTGATCGTTAAATTCGTAATCGGCAAAAATTAATGCCGATTCAATTCTTAGGTTATCTAAAGCTTCCAAACCTAGTGGGGTAATGCCAAATTCTTGGCCAGCTTCCCAAACGGCATCCCATACTTCATGACCGTCTTTAGGATGACACCACACTTCGTAACCGCGTTCGCCAGTGTAACCTGTACGAGACACAGTGACAGGTGCGCCTTGTGGCCCACCAATACGGCCATGGGTAATGCGGAACGGACGCAAGTCTTCAATACTAGTTTGTTCATCAGGCGTAAAAATGACCTTTTTCAAGGTTTCGCCACTTAATGGCCCCTGCACTGGCAAATTGTGCAGCTGGTCATTGGAGTCTTTGATTACTACAGCAAAATCCTTTTCGATAGCTACCTTACGTAGCCATTCAATGGCGCCGTCACAACCACCAACCCAGCGGAAGTTATCAGCACCAAGGCGGAATACTGTGCCGTCATCTACCATGCAGCCGTTGTGGTAACACATTGCGGTGTAGATCACTTGGCCAATAGCAAGCTTGCGAATATTACGGGTAACCGCGTAGTTCAATAAGTTTTCGGCATCTGGACCTAAAACTTCACACTTGCGTAATGGGCTTAAGTCCATCAATACCACTTTTTCACGACAAGCCCAATATTCGGCGATAGCGCCATAATTACTGAAGTGGTTTGCTAACCAATAGCCGTTGTAATCAACAAAGTGTTGAGTCATGGTGGCGAAGCGGTCATGGAATGCTGTTTTCTTAGTCATAGTTGAATCTGCTACGGCGTTTTTACGGAAGGCATTGCCTTTCTCAAAGTTGTTATCTGCGGCGTAAATACGCACATGAATGTCTGTTGGGTTCCAGCCATTGGCTGGGGTGGTATCGTCTGGGCAAGCGGTACTACCGCAAACAAGGTCTACCTGAGCCTGCAATAACACATAGTCACCCGGGCGAGTCCAAGGCTGGCACGAGCTATGTTGATCGTAATCGTCGTAGCCTGTGTTAAAGAAAAAGTTTACTGCTGGCCAGCCTTTACGTGCTGCAATACCCATTGGGGCAAACACTGCATTTAGGTTCTCGGAACAGTTTACATGGCCAGGATAACCGATGTCGTCGTAATACTTTGCGTTACAGGCTGTGTTGAACGTATCGTGACGACCTACAGTGTCTTGGACGACGGTAAGAACGTTAATTTGATCATCGGTGTAGAACTTATCGTGGAGGCCTGGGCCTGGGAAAGCAGACGCCATTAAGGTGCGGGTAGTTACTGGGCAAATCAGTTTTTCTACACCTTCCGCTAAGCGGGCCGCGTCTAAGGCAATAAAATCTGAACATTGTCGACCGGAAACGTCGATAATTTGAATGTATTCACCCGCTTTAACTAAATAACTTTCAGCGGTGCTGTTGTTAATACGGATTTCACGATCAACAATGCCTAAAGGAGCAGGCAGTTCGTCATTAACAATTACCCCAGTGCCACTAACGCCAACAATGATGTCTGTAGGCGGTATGAGTTGTTCTTGGCTCATGTCTTCACCCGGAGCGGCAATCAAACATAAACAGTCATTGGTGACCGTGTAGCTTTGCTTACTTTCAGCTTTCGATTTAGCCCCAAAGATGGAAATACCCTGGCAGCTAGCCTGGTCGTTAGCGTCCATCCAGTCACGTAACGGTGCAATATCACTATTGGCTGCTACGCCCAAACTTGCAATAGCCGGCTTACCGTTACTGTCAAAGGCCATAAGCTGAACTTCTTGCTCACCTTCAGGATCGTTCAAAGTTAAGGTGGAGCCCGCAGCCAACTGCAAGGAAATCAAATGTTGTGCAGGCACTCTATAGCGTTGTGTACCATCATCACCCGATATAGGGGGTGGCATGGGATTAGCACTGTAATAACTAAGGGGCTTCATAGGCCAAGGGCTCAAATGGTATAAATGTGTTCACTGAGTACAGCGAGCGTGCGCTATCGAGGATAACAACATGATATGAACAGCCTTTGTCTGCAGCATGAATAGAATGTAATAATTTGTAAAATTTTTTAACAAATTGACTATAAAGGTGAAGATTAACGCACTAAATCCTTTTGTGCCTTGTTTAAATGTTCCGCCATGCTAGCTTTAGCTGTCCGTGCATCACGATGGCTGATAGCCTCAAATATGGTCCGGTGATGGGCATTGTATTGGGCCATGTTCTCAGTGCTCAACACTTTGCCGCGGCTAGCTCGCCATAGCTCATGGCGGCGTACTTCATTCACCTGCTCGTAGATCCACATCATCAGCGGATTGTCGCACGCTTGTGCGATGGCCTGGTGAAAGGCTTCGTCGGCAATGGAGAATTGTTCAGCTGTTCTAGCAGCCTCTACTCTTTCAAGAGCTTTGCCGAGTTGTTCAAGGTCCCGACCCGCGGCATGGTGTACAGCCAGATCTACAATAGCGGGTTCTAGCATGTTGCGAACCTGCATAAGTTGCATTGGGCTGGTAGTGTCTGCGAATTGGCTCGCAGCTTCCTCAACGACCTGTGGCCGCACAAAAGTGCCACTGCCTACCTTACGCTCTACTAAGCCATCTTGTTCCAGAAACGTAAGGGCGCTTCTTAACGTGCCTCGGGAAACATCATAATGGGCAGCTAGGTCTCTTTCAGCGGGTAGGCGCTCGTTAGCCCTATAGACTTGTTTGCGTATGGCTTCCGAGATGGCCCTAGCCAACGCCCGTGCACCGTTAGGCCTAGACTGGCGTCGATCCAAAGTTTGGTATGTTAAAGGTGCCGTACTGGGGAACATGGTTGGTTACTGCGTTTGGTTTCTGTTGGTCTTTAGGTTAGCACACATAGTTTGATAATTGGTATAGTCATTGGTATAAAATTATTGGCGTTTTTTTGGGATCTAATTGGTTTGAAATTACAATCGAGAGGGTTAAATTAAAAATCGTTTAAAAAACATCGATTTAACCGCGCTATGCGGCGTTTGTAGAAATAAATTACAAAAAAAGGCTTGCCTCTTTAAATTCATAAATGGTATACCTTTACGGTGCTTTATAAGGACCTTTGGTGTACCAATTCCGGTTTTTTTGGTTGAAAGGCACGGGTCCCTAGGCTCAAACAACAATAATATGAGGAGGCATCGATGACAGATTTACAGCAATACGTTGACGCTCCGGGTCGTGATGACCTGGTTAAGCAAGTGCGCGCTAAGATCGACGAATTAGGCATTACCTATGTTTATTACCAGTTTATCTCTGTAACTGGTCGCATTGTAGGTAAAGGTATACCAGCACGTCATTGGGAGCGCACAGCGGCCAAAGGCTTTCAGCTTGTATATGGTTCAACGGCTAACTTAGCGATTGACCGTCACGGCGAATACATTGGTTACGGTCCTGAAGCTTCTGAGCTTGTAGGCATCGCTGATCCAGATACATTTGTACAGCTACCTTGGGACAAGCGTGTTGCACGCGTGTTCTGTACATTATTCCGTAACCGCGAAGAGCGTGTTAATCCAGGTCAATTTTTGACTTCAGATTGCCGCGGTAACTTGCGTCGTATACACGAAGAATTTAAAGGTAAGCACGGCCTAGAAATGCGCTGTGGTACTGAACCAGAAATGATGTGGTTAAAGAAGGGCGAAGACGGCATGCCAGATGGCGGTGTTACTAAGCCAACGTGTTACCACATTGACCAGTTTGAAGAGTTGCGTCCTGTATTCATGCGCGTCATTGAGTACTCTGAAAAAATGGGCTTAGACATCATTCAGGGCGACCACGAAGACGCCCCTGGCCAGTTAGAATTGAATACTCAGTACGATGACGTATTGCAGAACGCTGACCGTCTAACCACTTATCGTCAAATTTGTGCACAAGTTGCGCGTGAATTTGGTTTGATCGCTTGCTTCATGAGTAAGCCATTTATGGGCGTATCAGCTTCAGGCTGTCACCATAACATGTCTCTATGGTCTGGCGGCGAAGACGTATGCCATCCAGAAATCGCTGGCGGTGACTCGCTTCCAGGCATGCCTGGTCCGTTTACCTACCGTGAAGGTGGTCATAACACCTTTATGCCAGTACTTGATATCCATGAGTCTAAGCCAGGTCCTATCGGCCTACAGTGCATTGGTGGCGTAATTGCTCACTTGCCAGCCTTAACCTCAATTGGTTCTTCTACTGTGAACTCGTTCCGTCGTTTATGGGACACTGGCTTCTGGGCACCGATCTTCGCAGACTGGGGTTACCAGAACCGTACGTGTGCTTTGCGTGTATCTGCGCCAGGCCGTTTTGAGTACCGTTCAGTAGACTCTATGGTTAACCCATACCTTATGGGCGCTGCACTACTTAAGGCGTTTGACGATGGTATGGACAACGATCTTGATCCAGGTGATCCGGAAGAACGTAACATCTACGCGGCTATGGATGCAGGTAAAATTGTTAAAAAATTACCAATGTCCTTAGGCGATGCTTTGATAGAACTTGAAAACGATGAAGTTGTTAAGTCTTCTATGCCTGGCGAAATGTACACCGTATACCACGGTCATAAGAAGGATGAGTGGGAACGCTTTAACCAGACAGTGACTAACTGGGATACAGAAACGTATCTTGATTGCTTGCCATAAACAGCACGCTTTCAGAAAACCTCGGCTGGTTAGGCTAATAGCCTACCAGCCAATTTTATAACTACTCTAATAAGTAAATAATTAGGAGACGCGACCATGTGTGGTATTGCAGGCCTTATTCATAAGAAGGGCGGTGCAAACATCGGACAAGAAATGACTGATATGCTTCAAGCTTTGAAGCATCGCGGACCAGATTCTACCGGTTATGCGCTATATGGCCCACCCATTAGTAATTACATAATGCGTATCAACCTTGCAGAGCAAGCTGATACCAAAAAAGGTTATGACGTTGCATCTAAACTTCAGTCTCGTAACGACTTAGTCGATGCGCGTATGGCTGAGTTAGGCGCTAATGTAGCCAAGAAAGAAAATTCAACTTCTTACGCATTGCGTTATGAAGTGTCTTTTGCTGGCGACCTTAAAAACCTAATCGATTATATTGAAGACATCGACGGCGTTGAAGTAATGTCTTGCGGTAACGGTCTTGAATTGATCAAAGACTTGGGTGATGCAGCTGTTGTTTCAGCTCAGTACGGCATCAACTCTTTTGTAGGTTCTCACGCAATCGGCCACACGCGTATGGCAACTGAGTCTGACGTAGATATTCGTTCAGCTCACCCATACTGGGCATATCCGTTTGCAGACGTATCTGTAGTACACAACGGCCAGTTAACTAACTACTGGACTAACCGTCGTGCACTTGAGCGTCTTGGTAACCGTTTTAACTCAAACTGTGACTCAGAGCTTATTGCTGTTTACATCGCTAACCGCATCAGCGAAGGCGACGACTTAGAAAAAGCTATGCGTCGTTCAGTAGAAGACCTAGACGGCGTATTTACCTACCTAGTAGCGACTTCTGACTCGCTTGGTATGGCTAAAGACGTTATGGCTGCTAAGCCTATGGTTATCTACGAGACTGACGACTTTATCGCATTGGCTTCTGAAGAAGTTTCAATCCGTAAAATCTTCGATCACGAAATTGATACATTTGACCCTTATGAAGGCGAGGTGCGCGTATGGCAACTGTAAGCACATCCGGTCAATCCCATGACATGGGATTGCATACGGAAAAGCTCTCAAACCGAACTCAACAGCGTTTTTTTGATGCTGGCGAATCGGCGAATCTTACTTATGCATGGGCTCCAGTAGTCGACACAAACAAAGTAGGTACTTTGGATTGTGAAGGTATGGACCCAACAGCAATCAACATCCGTCTTCGTGAATTGATGGCCGAAGGTTGTGGCACGATTAACCTAAGCAACCCTGGCTCTATGCACGGTTTGTGTGTAGGTATCCTAAACCGTTTGCAACTTAACGTTACAGGCAGCTTAGGCTACTTTGGTTGTGGTTTGATCGACGGACCTAACGTTAACATCTCTGGCCGTGTTGGCTGGTCATGTGGCGAAAACATGATGGCTGGTACTATCATGGTCCAGAAAAATGCGGGTTCTACCTTCGGCGCAGCCATTCGTGGCGGTGACTTAGTATGTAGAGGTGACGTGGGTTCACGTACCGGTATCGACCAAAAAGGCGGCACTATCATCGTTGGTGGTAAGACTGGCGCATTCACAGGCTTTATGATGCAACGTGGCCGAATGATCATTCTTGGTGACGCTGGCATAAACCTTGGCGACTCTATGTACGATGGTACCATCTACGTAGGCGGAAAAATTGAAGGCTTAGGTGTAGACGCCGTGCCAGCTGACTTGAACGACCTTGACCGTAAGTGGTTAAAGTCCAAGCTAGATCTATATGGTATGGAAGCGCCTAACGGCATCGATAACATGCAAAAGATCGTCGCTGGTAAGCAGTTGTGGAACTACGACAACCTCGAACCATCAGAGAAGAAGCTAGTTCTTTAAGAGCAGCGAGGATACTTATTATGGCAGTTGTTAATCAAAAAGAAATTATTGGTAAGAGTTTTGTCTTCCCACCTGAAGTCATGAACGACATCCACATCAAGGCCGACCTTGGTCGTTACCGTATGCGTGGTATGTCATTGTTCAAGAAAATCCCAAGCTGGGACGACTTGACCTTCATGCCTGGTACTTTGACACGCTTCGTAATTGAAGGATACCGTGAAAAGTGCTTAACCAAAACCGTGATCGGCCCTAGAGCAAAGCGCCCTATGGTACTCGACATTCCTGTGTACATCACTGGTATGAGTTTTGGCGCATTGTCTTACGAAGCTAAGACAGCATTGGCCCGTGGCGCAACCATGGCAGGCACTGCGACCTGTTCTGGCGAAGGCGGCATGATCCCTGATGAGCGTCGTTACTCTGAGAAGTGGTTCTATCAGTGTATCCAGTCTCGTTACGGCTTTAACCCACACCACTTGCGTCTAGCAGATGCGTGTGAATTCTTTATCGGCCAAGGCTGTAAAGTTGGTTTAGGCGGTCACTTGATGGGTCAGAAAGTAACCGACCAGGTTGCTGAGATGCGTTCACTACCAGCCGGTATTGACCAGCGTTCACCTGCTCGTCACCCAGATTGGTTGGGTCCTGATGACCTTTCTTTGAAGATCAAAGAAATCCGTGAAGCTACTGATTGGCAGATCCCTATTCAGCTTAAGCTGGGTGCGGCTCGTGTATATGATGACGTGCGTATGGCTGCTAAGTGTGAGCCAGACTCTATCTTCATCGATGGCATGGAAGGTTCTACTGGTGCTGGTCCACACATCGCTACTGAGGAAACTGGTGTTCCTGGTATCGCTGCGATCCGTCAGGCGCGTAATGCTCTTGATGACGTAGGCATGACTGGCGAAATCAGTCTTGTATATGCTGGTGGTATCCGTAACGGTGGTGACGTAGCTAAAGCTTTGGCACTTGGTGCTGATGCAGTTGCGATTGGTCACTCTTCGCTAATGGCGTTGAACTGTAACCGTGACATCGACGAAGCTGACTTCCCTAATGAAATGGGCGTTGAAGCCGGTTCTTGTTATCACTGCCACACTGGACGTTGTCCAGTAGGTGTTGCGACTCAAGATCCTATTCTACGTGCTCGTCTTAACCCAGACGAAGCTTCTGAGCGTGTATATAACTTCCTACACACTCTAACCATCGAATGTCAGTTGTTGGCACGTGCTTGTGGTAAGACAAACATCCATTCTTTAGAGCCAGAAGATATTGCGGCTCTAACAATGGAAGCGTCTGCCATGGCTCAAGTACCATTAGCAGGCAGCCAGCACACAGTTGGCCGTCCAGACATGACGCGTTTCTAGGAGGACATTATAATGTCACAAGATGTAGATCATTATTTAACTACAGACGGCCTGGATACAGACCGTGAGAAGATGATTGGTCAGACCATCGGTTACCGTTACGACGTTAACTTGGTGCCTGACATGGACCATTGCACTCCGTACCTTACGGAATATATGGCCAAAATGAACTGGTCCGACCTTAACTGGTTGGAAGACGTTCATATGGGCTACGAAGAAGACCGTGCAGCGGTTTTCGATCGTAACATCAACGGTTGGGTAACCATCCCTGATTCCATTGATCTTCCAAACAATCAGCAAGACCGCGACATGATTGCGCGTGAATTGTTGGTGAAGTTCCAAATGTCTGAAAACCATCCTATGGTTGAGTTGCGCGAAGCTTACGCAAAATTCTAATAGCGATACCTTGGGGCACTAGCCCCAAGAATTCAGCATTAAAAAGCCCAGCAATAGCTGGGCTTTTTTGTGGCTGTCATTTAATGTTATTACTAACGGAGTGATGCAATCTAATGAATTAAGCAGACCACATTAATGCTTTTTGATGACGCGCTTTTAATGGAGGAAGTCCAAAGCGTTTTTTATAACATTTATAAAAACTAGGCAAAGAAGAGAAGCCACTATACATGGCAATTTTTTCAACTGTAAGCTCAGACTCAAATAATAATTTATGAGCATGATTAAGACGTTTTTCTAAATAATAAATACTTGGAGAAATGCCAATATATACCTTAAACAAACGTTGAATTTGACGTTTACCTAAACCGGCATAACCACTTATTTCAGAAAGAGTTAATGGCTCATCAATATTATTTTCCATTAATGACGCTACTTGCTGTAAAGAGTTAGGCCAACCGTACGGACTGATCTTATTATCCAAACGATGTTCTTTAGGAGTGCGCAACATGCCACAATTCATCTCTTCTGCTACGGAAATCGCCAATGATTTACCATGGTGGAGATGGATAATATGCAACATCATATCTAGGCTTGTACTTCCGCCTTGGCAGGTAAAGCGATTATTATTTACATTAAAAATTGCGCGGTTTGGTGTAGCGCCTTGTTGGCGTAGGTCACCTAAATGACGGTGATCGATGGTCCAGCGACAATCGTCTAATAAGCCAGCACGGTAGAGATAGTAAGGGCCAGTACCAACACCACCTAATAACGTGCCATTTTCGGCTAGGCGCTTTAAAGGTTTGGTAAAACCTTGAAGAGGAAGTTGATAGACGTCCTGACTTGCACAAATAACTAATGCGTCAAGCTGATCTAAAACTAGGTCAGAGCTCAAGGGTAGCGTATCAACCTGTATGCCACATGAGGACATTACACCCCCTCCTTCTAAGGAAAATAATTTCCATCGATAAAGGGTATGCCCAAGGCGGTGATTAGCAACTTTTAATGGCTCAATAATATGGCTCATTTCAGCCAAATTATAACCAGGTATTAATAATGCGCCTAGTTGCCATTTTTTATTTTCAATAAGATCTAGCGACATAAATATTCACTAATTTATACGTTTTAAATACAAGTAGGTATTTGTATTATTTAAACTATATTAATCCTAATGTGTCGCTTTTACAATATATTTCATCCAAATCGTGTCGCTCTAGGACAATAATATATACAGGTATATATTAATTATAAACAATAATATTTAATATAAAGGATATGTTTTAAAATGAAACACTTGCCTAGATTATGTTAATAAAATAAACATTAAGGTTATGTCATAGAGATCATCAACAGGCTATAAATAAGGCAATCGAGAATAAATTAACAGCGCTAACCAAATAATTATTTGTGAGAAAGGTAGTGGTAATTGCCCTATGCGATGGCGAGTTGAACCCATTCAATCACCGGTGTTGGGTATATACCCAACCACAGGGTAGCCGCCACCAAGAGCAATAATAGCAGTTTTTCACTAGTGCCAAGAACCATGAGGCGATCACTAACTGGAGGTTTGCACAGCACCAATATCACCCGCAAGTAATAATACAAACCTAGACTACTTCCTAGCACCAGCAAGCTCAGTAACATCCAGAGCTGACTGTCGACAGCCACTAGCACTAAATAATACTTACCAATAAAACCTGCCGTTAACGGCATACCAGCTAGAGCTAACATGGCCAGAATTAACGAACCTGCTAACAAGGGTTGCTGAAACAGAAGGCCTTCGTAATCCGCTAAAGTGCCACTCTCAAAACGTCGGTCCTTTGCCGCCAGCTGGCTTATCACCGTAAACGCCAACATGGTCATACTGGCGTATGTGATTAAATAGATGGCAGCCCCTTCAAGCGCGGTTGATAAGGCAGCAGCCCCATGGGTTGCTGTAGCCGCTAGGGTCACAATGATGTATCCCATATGAGCAATACTTGAGTAGCCAAGCAGACGTTTTAAATTGTTTTGTCGCAAAGCCAATAAGTTACCTATAACCATAGACAGCACCGCCATCACGGTCAAACCTAAAAGCAGCAAGTCCAAATAGTCGCCTTGGGCCATCATCAACCAGCGCATGGCGAAGGCAAATACCGCCACTTTAACCGCCCCTGCCAAGAAGCCAGTAACAGGCGCTGGCGCACCTTGGTAAACATCCGGCGTCCACATATGAAAAGGTATCCAAGACATCTTAAAAGCCACGCCCACTAACAGCAGGGCTGAGCCAACAATCAAGTATCCTGATTGTAAGTGTGGCCCGTCTGCAACGACTTGAAGGTCGATGGTTAGGGTACCTGCATAAGCGTAAATCAGCGCCACGCCAAACAATAAGAAGCTAGACGACACTCCAGACAGCACCATGTACTTAACGCCAGCTTCAAGGGTCATATTGGCCTGTTGTTTGCTGTGGGCCATATATCCCACCATGGCAAACAAGGAGACACTCATAAGTTCTAGGCCAATAAACATGCTGGCAAAATGATTGCTTGCTACCAACACACAGGCACCTAAGGCCGCCAGAGACAGCAATATATAATACTCTTCACAGATTTCATCAGCTGTTTCTAAGTAGGCGTAGGACATCCAGGCACAGGCTAAGCTTACCAACAACACAACTCCTCCCAGTAAGCGGCTGAAATCGTCTATTATCAATAAGGGGGTCACTTGCTGCGCCGTATTACCCATATCAGCAAAAGCAAAGAAGGCAGCCATAATAAACCCCACGCAGGTGACCCAACAAGTAAGCTTATGGTCACGTACGAAGGCTATTAGCAGTAGCAATATGACACTAATTGAAGCCACTATTAACAAGGGCATGAGAGATGTTAATTCGAGCCAGTTCATATGCTAACTCCTTTGCCCAAGTTCATCAGATAATCTACTGGTGCTGCGGTTACGGTAAATATAAGATTAGGCCAAAAGCCCAGCAACACCAGGCCTGCCACCAATAACCCTAACATCAGCAGTTCGCGGGCGTTAAGATCCAGCACATCAGCTTTGTCACCCACTGGCGCACCAAAAAAACCTTTTTGCATGATGATCAAGGCATAGACTGGCGCTAGGATCATTCCCAAGGCCGCTAAAGAAGCAGCCCAAGGCTCTACTTGGAACACCCCTAACAAGATCATGAATTCGCCAATAAAGTTTGCTAAACCGGGCAGGCCTAGGGCTGCCACCGCAAACACCATGCTCAAGGCGGCCAACTTAGGCATTAGGCTCCACAATCCACCCATTTTATCCAAGGCGCGGGTATGGAAGCGCTGCTGCAACAAACCTGCAATGGCAAATAGTCCTGCAGAGCTCAAACCATGACCCACCATTTGCATTACAGTGCCTTGTAAGCTGAGGTGATTCCACGCAAATATTCCCAAACTAACAAAGCCCATGTGGCTAATGGAGGTGTAGGCGATGAGCCGCTTAAGATCATTTTGGGCAAAGGCTAATTTAGCCGCGTAGAGCACACTTATTACACCTAAACCCATCGCTATGGGTGCAAAAGCCGAGGCCGCATCTGGAAACAAAGGCCACACAAAACGTAACAGACCATAAGCACCCGTTTTTAGTAAAATACCGGCTAACAATATGCTGCCCGGAGTCGGTGCTTGAGTATGAGCGTCAGGTAGCCAATTGTGCACCGGCAGTCCTGGCAACTTGACTAAGAAAGCGATATAGAATCCTAGCATCAACCACATTCCAATGGTGCCACTGGTATCGGTTTGGGTTAATGTGAACCAAGAAAAACTCAAGACGCCGGTTTGCTGCTGGTTTAATAGTACTAAGCCCACCATGGCCGCCAACATCAATAAGCTGCTGGCTTGCGTATAGATAAAGAATTTGGTGGCAGCATAACGTCGCCCTTCGTGACCCCAGATGGCAATGATGAGGAACATGGGCACCAGCATGACTTCCCAAAACACAAAGAAAAGGAATAAATCCAGCGCACTAAACACGCCCACCACACCGGCTAAAGTGAACAGAAAATTCAGATAAAACAGACCACAACGGTGGTTAATTTCATGCCAAGCCGACAATAACGCCACATAGCCCAATACTAATGTTAAGCCTATGAGGACTAAGCTCAAACCATCAGTGGCCAACAATAAATGAATTCCAAAGCGCTCAATCCAAGGCCAGTCCATATGCATGAGCCAGATTGAAGTGGATAGTGAACTTGTACTATCGAGCCAAAGGCTAGTGTAGAAAATACTAGCCACCACTAAACTCGCTAAACTAAGCCAACGACTGGCGGATGCCGATTGGCGCCCCACGATTAAAGCTAATACGCCACCGCCTAATAAGCTGATGATAATGCCCAGTAGTTGCATAGTGTCTATTCTCCCATAGCCTTATTCATCTACAACACCTCAGTGGTCAATGCCAACGCCAGAACAATAATGGCGGCACTGGCTAAGGTGGCAATATAAAAGCGTAATTGGCCATTTTGTAATTGGCTAAACAGCCCGTGTAAAAAGCGACTTAGCTGTATCAATACTTTGGGTAGCCCATCAATAATATCGTTACGGTTAGCCTGGGCCAAGGTTGTAAAAGGGGTTATCAGTAGCCGCTTGTATAAGCCATCAAAACCCCAACCTTGGAACCAGAATTGGCGTAATTTTTGCCACTGGGCTAATCGCAAGCCCTGCCATTGATGGCGCACATACACTTGATAGGCAATGCCAATACCCAGTAACGGCAATCCAATAGCCACCACTATGGTCCACACGGGTGGATGATCAATGGGCGATGCTGGTAGTACTGCACCTGCTGGTAATACAAACCAACCAGCCACCAAGGACAAGGCGGCTAAGATCATTAACGGAGGATGGAACTGCCAACCTTTTGGCTCGTGTGGTTGCGCTTTTTCAGGGCCAAAAAACACCAAAAACAACAACCGAGAACTATAGATGGCGGTGATAAATGCGCCTAAAACGCCACCTGCCCAGAGCCAAGGGCCGTACACGGGTAATTGCCAACTAGCATTGAGTATGGCTTCCTTACTAAAGAAACCCGACGTCGGCGGCAAGGCCACTAAACAAGCGCTGCCAATGACAAAGCACCAAAAAGGCACCGGTAATTGACGCCGCAATCCACCCATAGAACGGATATCCTGTTCATGGTGCAGGGCTAATATAATTGAACCCGCAGTCATAAATAGCAGGGCTTTGAACAGGGCATGGGTCATCAAGTGAAAAATACTTTCGCTCCAAGCACCCACCCCTAAGGCAAAAAACATATAACCAATTTGGCTCATGGTTGAATAAGCAAGTACACGTTTGATGTCGGTTTGATTGAGGGCGGTGAAGCCAGAGATCAATAAGGTAAAAAGGCCTATAAATGCCACCGCCAATAACACATCCGGGGCCTGCAAAAATACAGCATGGGTGCGGGCAATAAGATAAACGCCAGCCGTTACCATTGTAGCTGCGTGAATCAAGGCGCTCACTGGTGTAGGGCCTGCCATAGCATCTGGTAACCAGGTATGCAGCGGTAACTGCGCCGACTTACCTAAAGCACCGGCTAATAAAAGAGCGGCAATGAGGGTTGGTCGATTCGCGCCCATCACAAATTGCTCAGGTGCCAAAGCCATGATAGTGGGTAAATCTAATGTGCCTAATTCACGGTATAATAAGAATAAGCCGATGGCAAAGGCTGTGTCACCAACTCGGGTCACCACAAAAGCTTTGCGGGCGGCATAACCGTTAGCTGGATCTTTGTACCAGAAGCCAATAAGCAAGAAACTACACACGCCTACCCCTTCCCAACCCAAAAACAACAGCACTAGGTTGTCTGCCAATACAAGCATTAACATGGCTGCCACAAATAGATTCATATAGGCAAAAAAGCGTTGATAATCTGGGTCTTGCCACATGTAGCCGGAGGCATACCAATGAATCAAACTACCTACACCGGTAACAACGAACAGCATACTCAAGGAAAGGCCGTCTAAGTAGAGCCCAAAACTCACTTCAAGCCCGCCTGCACTGAGCCAAGGCCACAGTTCCACTTGATAGATTTGAGCTGCGCCAGGGCTATAAAAATCTAGCGCCACCCACAGCGTAACCAAAGCCGCCATGGCCACCGAACCGACACCAATTAGCCGCGCTAGTGAGCGACTGCATCGGCCATGCCCTAGCACTAACAGCAAAAAGCCAGCTAACGGTAAACTTGGGATGAGCCACAATTGATGCATTACCTTCTCCTAGCCTCGTAACTGGTTCAATTGATCTACATCAACGCTGTTATGGTGACGAAACAGCAGCAAAGTAAGGCCTAAACCCACGGCAACTTCTGCCGCGCCTAAGGTAATTACCGCGAGAAACATAACCTGTCCTTCGGCCTGACCCCATGCGGAGCCAGCAGCAATAAAGGCCAGTCCAGCGGCATTAAGCATCACCTCAATAGAAATCATTATAAACAACAGGTTACGCCGCACCATAACCCCCACCAGACCGAGACAAAATAAAATGCCAGCTAATATAATTGCATGATCTATGTATTGATTATCCATTTTCTGCCTCCTCCAAGGTGTTCTGATCCATATGGGAAGGCATTTTACGGGCGATATGGAAGGCACCAATAAGTCCAGACAAGAGTAAGAATGACGACAATTCCACCACCAGAACATAAGGGCCAAATAGGGCTATACCAACATCTTTTACCGCAACGCCGTGGACTCCATAGGGTTGCAAGGGTTGTTCGCTATTCATACCTAGCAGTAACAAAGTGAGTAATATAGCCGCCAGTATCGAAGGCATTATCCAGCCGCTGGCTGGCAGCCAAGACGCTTCATGGGCTGCAGACCTTTGGCCTTGGTTGAGCATCATCACAACGAATACAAATAGGATCATTACAGCGCCGGCATAAACAATGACTTCTAAAGCAGCGGCAAATGCTGCACCTAAGAGGTAAAAAATAATCGCTAAGGATAAGGACGAAACAATCAAATATAGCAACGCATGTACGGCATTGTGACGAGTAATCATAAGTATGGTGGCCACCACGGTGACCCCACAACTTGCATAAAATACAATATTGTAGAGGTAGGCCCAGATCATGTTCCTTCTCCTCGTTGGTAAGTTAATTTTGGTTTTATAACCAATTATGGTAACAAGCTCTTTAGATTAATCGGTTGCGCTTCTTGGTTACCCTCGCCTTTAGCGCGGCCCGATACGGCCTTGCCACACATTTCATAAAAATTATAATCAGGGTGTTTGCCAGGGCCATCAATTAGTAAATGTTCTTTTTCGTAAACCAGACTTTGGCGATCATACTCCGCCAGTTCAAAATCTTGAGTAAGCTGAATGGCATAGGTTGGGCACGCTTCTTCACATAAACCACAAAATACACAGCGAGAGAAATTAATGCGGAAGTATTCCGCCGACCAACGTCCGGTGTCATCTTCGGTTTTTTGTAACGATATACAATCCGTAGGACAGGCGCTGGCACATAAGTTACAGGCCACGCAGCGCTCTTCACCTGTGGGATCTCTGGTAAGCACAATACGGCCCCGAAAACGCGGTGCCAAATAGGGCATTTGTTCTGGATATTCAACCGTATCGGCTTTGGTGAAGGTATGGGAAGCCACCTTCACTAACGTCACTATATTGCTGTAAAAATAATCCCAGACGATATATCCAAGGTGGACAAGACCTGTCTTGTGTTGCATAAAATCTTACCTCCTATATCAGTATTAATGCACCGGTAATAATCAAGTTGAGTAGCGATAAAGGCAACATGAATTTCCAGCCAAAAGCCATCAGTTGGTCATACCTAGGCCGTGGTAACGACCCTCTAATTAAAATCATCAGTAGCACCAAAGCAATGGTTTTGAGTAAAAACCACGCTAAGGGAGGCAGCCAATCAGGGCCCAACCAGCCACCAAAAAACAACACTGTAATCATGGCTGCGCTCATGAGCACACTGACGTATTCACCGATAAAAAACATAGCAAACTTCATGCCGGAATATTCCGTATGAAAACCTGCAGTGAGCTCGTGTTCTGCTTCAGGCAAATCAAAGGGGGTGCGGTGGCTTTCGGCAATTCCCGCCATAAAAAAGATAAAGAAGCCGATTATTTGTGGCCCAATAAACCATCCATCAGCCTGAGCTAACACTAGTTCACGTAAGTTGAAGGTGCCGGCGAGCATCACCACGCCCATAAGAGATAGGCCCATAAATACTTCGTAGCTGACCATCTGTGCCGCGGCTCGCAAGCCTCCCAGCATGGCGTATTTATTATCCGAAGCGTATGCACCAAACATTACCGCATAAACTCCCAACGAGGTCATGGCAAGGAAAAACAATAAACCAATATTTAAATCTACCACGCCAACGCCTGGCGCCATGGGGATCACAGCAAATGCTGCCACCACCACAAACATTGCAAAGGCCGGAGCGACAATAAAAATGAGTCGATCGGCAAAAGGTGGCACCCAATCTTGCTTCATCAATAACTTGATCATGTCAGCGACAATCTGCAAGGTACCAAAAGGGCCAACACGGTTGGGTCCATAGCGATCTTGCCAAATTCCCAATAAGCGCCGTTCAAGCCAGGTGAGTAAGGCCGCCCCAAACACTACACACAAAAGGATTAGCACAACATTAAGTAAGCTATTCACTAGAGGGCTCATATTAAAGGGCCTCCTTTGTTACGGCGCTGAGGTTCACTGCCGCAGGTAAATGACCTACGCTGATGGGCGCTTGATAATGGCTAGGTAGCAACAGTAGATCCATCGCCAGCGAAGCATCCAAGATTAAAGGGAGGTGCCATTGTGCTTGCGCTAATTCAACACAAACTTCAATCACATCGGCTAAGCCCATTTGAACAGCAGTGTCTGGATGTATGCGGGCGCTGAGGGTGCCACTGCGCTGCCTTAGTGCGGTACTTAAATGACTTGCTTGGTCGCTCCCAAACAGATGACTTTGACTATGGGCCAGTATTTGCCCTGCACCAATGGTAATACTAGGAATAAGTGTAACCGATGCTAAAGGCAAATCTTGTAGCTTATCGAATAGCCTCAGACCTGCCTCGCCACCCTTGAGTGGGCCATTGATTTCTTCCTGAAACTTGTTGATAGCTTCATTAGAATTCCATCCCGGACTCCATACTTGCGGCATGAGCGCGCTGGGCTTATTAATGGGTGTGCCTTCCATGGTATAGCCTAAAGCGGAATCTAAGTCTTCTGGTTGTTTACCTTCACTAACGCTTTCATGGGCATGGAGGCTAGTTCGACCAGACGCCCGATGACTTTGGCGTGGAATCTTCATTCCGGCAACTCGGAAATCAGCGTTAGGTGCGACTTCACTCCAATTGGCAAATACCCCTCCTTGCTGAGTCACTAAATCACACAAGTGATCGAACTTTGTGCAGTTGGCCAGCTGTGTGACAGACGCGCTAGGGGTTCCGGTTTGGCTCACCATACGCGCTAAATTTGCCAAGCTGCGCCACGCATCTGGACGCCCCTGCTTGTCATGTACGGCGAAGAAACGCTGGGCACGGCCCTCGTTATTCACATAAGTGCCTTCAGTTTCAAACGAATTGGCGCAGGCGATGACCACATCGGCTTTTTCACTGGTGGCACTGGGTAAGTGATCCAGCACAATCAAGTGCTGCAAATTTTTACACACGGCCTCGGCCTCAGTAGACAGAGCAAACAGATCGGCTTGTAACACGATGAGAGCACTGGCTGGGGTTTGTTGCTGCAATCGAAGTGTTAAGTCACCCATGTGCTTAGCGTCTTTATTGAGCAAGCCTAAACCCATACTGTTGGCAGCATCCAAACAATAACTTAACCAAGCATCGGTGCCGCTTCGACGGCCCAAAGCCAAGGCCAATTGAGCTGCCCTATCGATTAACTCAGGGCTCTGACTGCTGGCACCACTGATCACCAATGGACGTTTAGAGCCAGCCAGCAAGGTTAGGCTTTGTTGCACTTGGTTCTGCAGCTGGGCAGATAATCCCGAAGTGTCGAGCTGGCCATCAATGGCACTAGTCAAGGCACGAGCATAATCGCACATGTCACCTGGGCTCAGCTGGATACATAGGCTACCAATGTCGTCCAAATCGGTGGTGGCACTGGTGACGCTGATAATGGGGCTGAGTTGGTTTTGTGTATGAATGCGCACCGGCTCATCTTGCCACTTGGGAATACCAATAGCCGCAGCATTGGCAAAGCCTAAGTTGCGGCTAGCTTGGCGTACACTTAGGGCCATAAGTGGTGCCGTATGTAATAGGTCTTCACCTATAATAACAATGGCATCGGCTTGTTCAATTTGTTTTAGACTCGGGGTATAAATGTCTGGTTGGGTTAATTGATGCAGCACTTTAGATTGGATAGCAGCTTGCCCGGCACTGTGTCCAGCGTAGAAATTAGCCTTGCCAACTAAACTTTGTAAAGCAAAATTCTCTTCTACCGAGGCCCGCGGCGAACCTAAACCAAAGACGTTTTCGGCACCTAATTCATTGATGATTTGGGCCACATAGTCTAGACCATCGGCACTATCACAAGCCACTTTTTCACTTTCACCCAGCGGCAGTACTTGGGCTTGATACAAAGCTTGGTCGCTATTGCTATGGGCAAAACCATAGCGGCCTTTATCACAGATAAAATATCTATTTACTTGGCTATGATAGCGATTAGTTATCCGTTTCACCCGCCCTTCGCGTTCACCTACGGATAAGTTACAACCTAAGCTGCAGTGGGTACAAATACTTGGGGCTGATTGTAAATCCCACTTACGGGTGTAACTATCACTCAGAACTTTGTCGTAAAACACGCCCGTGGGGCAAACTTCAGCCAAATTGCCACTAAAGTGACTAGTTAAACAGCCGTCTTCATGGCGCCCAAAATACACATTGTCTTTGCTACCAAGCACCACCAAATCATCACCACCGGCGTAATCTTGATAAAACCTCACGCAGCGATAACAGCTAATGCATCGATTCATCTCATGGCCAACACAGGGGCCTAAATCCTGGTTGTGATAGGTCTTTTTAGTTCCCTTATAGCGCCTTTGAGTGTGCCCTGATTGCAGTGTCATGTCTTGCAAATGGCACTCTCCACCTTCCTCACAAACGGGACAATCGTGGGGGTGGTTGGCCATGGTAACTTCAATACATTGCTTTCGGAATTCGCTGGCCATAGGTGCCGAGAGACTCACGCGCATGCCTTCGGCGACCGGCGTCATACACGCCATAACCATACGGCCCCGCTGATCCTCTTCATCTTGATACACCTGTACCGCGCATTGACGGCACGAGCCTACTGATCCTAAGGCGGGGTGCCAACAAAAATAGGGTAGGTCTTTCTCTAAGCCAAGACAGGCTTCTAACAAGTTGCCCCCGGCCTTAACTTGATAGGCTAAACCGTCGACGTAGATGGTGACAAGATTATTTGTTATGGCATTCATAGAAACCTAGCCTCTTTCTCTAACCCGGTATCAACCTTAGGTGAATTGCCATGGGGGCAACATCCTTGCTCAATATGGGCTACGAAATCTTCGCGGAAGTACTTAAGAGCACTTTGCAAAGGCTCCGCGGCACCTGGTGCCAAGGCACAGAAGGTATTGCCAAAGCCGATGAACCCACATAGTTCTAATAGATGTTCAAGGTCTTCGTGCTGGCCACGGCCTTCCTCTAGTTCAGTCAAAATTTGTCTAATAAAAGGTAAGCCGTTGCGACAAGGGGTGCACCAACCGCAGGATTCTTGGGCAAAGAATTGAATCAAATTAAGTACCATGCCCACCACGCAGGTTTGGTCATCGAGCAAGATCATAGTGCCAGTGCCCATGCGACTGCCAGCGTGTTGAATGGTGCCATAGTCCATGGCCAAGTCTAAGTGATCTACTGTGAGAAAATCTGTGGAGCCACCTCCAGGTAAAAAACCTCTTAATTGAACCCCGTCCTGCATGCCCCCAGCGAGGGCAAGAATATCTGCCACCTTGGTGCCAATAGGCAATTCCCAGCAGCCTGGATTATTGACCCGACCACTGACTCCATAAATTTTGGTGCCATTGTCATCACCGATACCTAAGTTGGCAAACCAATCAATGCCGTGATACAAAATATGTGGCAAATTACATAAGGTTTCGGCGTTATTGACCACCGTAGGACGACCGAATAAACCACTGACCTGAGGAAAAGGTGGTTTAGAACGTGGGATGGCGCGTTTACCTTCAAGGGCGTTAATCAGAGCGGTTTCTTCACCACAAATATAGCGACCAGCGCTGGTATGCAACAGCATAGTTAAACTAAAACCTGCGTCATTGAGCTGTTCTCCCAGCAGACCAGCAGCTTTCGCCTCATTAATGGCATGCTGTAAGCGCTCAGCACATAAGTCGTAATCGGCACGCAGAAAAATAAACGCGGTGTCTGCCTGCACTGCGTATGCGGCGATGGCCAAGCCTTCAATCAATTGGTGTGGATCATGCTCCATTAACCAGCGGTCTTTAAAGGTGCCAGGTTCCATTTCATCAGCATTACAGATGACATAACGCTGACCTGGCAATTTTTCCAATGGTGGAACAAAACTCCATTTTAATCCGGCCGAAAAACCCGCTCCGCCGCGGCCCCGAAGGTTAGCGTTTTTAACCCAATCGACCACTTCGCCGGGACTCATGGATAAAGCTTTGGCCAGCCCCTGATAGCCATAATTCGATTGATACTCGGCCAGGGTTGTGACGCTGCCATCAGCCTTAATGTTTTGGCTTAAAGGTTGGTCAATGTGCTGATTCATGGCTTGGCTATCGGTCATGAGGACTGCTCCCGCGCCTGGCGCGCCAGCAGGATGAGTGATGTCGGGGTAAGTTTATGCGCCCGATGATCGCCCACCATCGCCACGGGTGCGTGATCACAGGCCCCTAAGCACGGCGCCGGTAAGAGGGTTATAGCACCATCAGTGGTCGTTTCACCCAAGGCAATGTTTAATTCTTGGGTCAGAGCCTGGGCCAAACCTTGATACCCCATAATCCAACAACTGACGCTATCGCAGAGGGAAATTACTGTTCTGCCGACAGGTTGGCGATAAATTTTATTGTAAAACGTGGCTACAGATTCTACTTCATCAGGGCTCATTTGTAGGCGTTGGGCAATGGCTTTTAACTTTCCGTCGGAGACCCAACCTTGCTGTTCTTGGACAATTTTCAAGGCCTCAATAGTGGCCGCTTGAGGCTGCGGATAATGATGTATTTGAGCAGTAATAGCCGTTTCCTCATGCTCGTTAAGGGGCTCAATCTGAAGGCGCCAATCGGCGCAAGTGGCGGCGGCATCAGTGGCGATTATCGGTGTCATAATTGCTCCTTAGCGGTCCACGTCGGCCATAACGAAGTCGATACTGGCAATGATGGCGATCATGTCAGCCACCATCATGCCGCGACTCATGGTTGGAATCATTTGTAGGTGAGGAAAGGATGGTGTACGAATGCGAGTGCGGTAGGAAGTGGTACTGCCGTCACTAACCAAGTAATAACTGTTCAAACCTTTGGTGGCTTCAATGGGCACACATACTTCCCCTGCCGGTATGGCGGGGCCCCAACTGGAGTGCACAAAATGATGAATTAAAGTTTCAATATCTTGCATTGTGCGCTCTTTGGGCGGCGGGGTGGTAAGCGGGTGATCTGCCTTGTAAGGGCCTTCTGGCATATGGTCTACGCACTGTTGGATGATGCGTAGGCTTTGGTGGATTTCTTGTAACCGTACCATGGCTCGATCATAACAGTCGCCATTACTGCCTAATGGAATATCGAACTCAAAATTCTCGTAACCGCTATAGGGCATGCGCTTACGCATATCCCAATCGTAACCCGTGGCCCGTAAACCGCCGCCCGTAATACCCCAATCAATAGCTTCCTCACTGGTGTACCGGCCCACACCTACGGAGCGTTGTTTGATAATGCGATTATCTAGCACCATTTTTTGGTACTCATCTAAGCGTTTAGGCATACGCACTAAAAACTCCTTCATCATCACATCCCAACCTTGGGGGAGGTCTTGTGCAACGCCTCCAATACGGAACCAGCTTGGATGCATGCGGCCGCCGGTGATGGCTTCGATGATGCCAAACAGCATTTCTCGGTCTGCAAAAATATAAAAAATAGGTGACATTTGGCCAAGGTCTTGGGCAAATGTACCAAAAAACAAGAAGTGGCTTTGAATACGGAAACATTCACACAGCATCACGCGAATGGTTTCCACCCGCTGTGACACCTTAATACCAGCGAGCTTTTCTACCCCCAGGACATAAGGTAAATTATTCATTACCCCACCCAGGTAATCAATGCGGTCTGTGTAAGGCATATAAGTGTGCCAAGCTTGGCGCTCGCCCATCTTTTCTGCACCACGATGGTGGTAGCCTATATCAGCCACGGCATCCACTACTTCTTCACCATTAAGCTGCACAGCTATGCGGAACACGCCATGCACACTAGGGTGGTTAGGCCCCATGTTTAGAAACATATAATCGGTGTTTTTGCCTTCGCGTTTCATTCCCCATTGTTCCGGCACAAAACGTAAAGCTTCTTGTTCTTCGTCTTGCATCTGGTCATTAATGCTAAATGGCTCCATTTCCGTAGCACGGGCTGGATGCTCCTTGCGCAGCGGGTGGCCCTTCCAAGTTGGTGGAATGATGAGTGGGTACAAATTTGGGTGGCCAACGAAATCGATGCCAAACATGTCGTGGCACTCTCGTTCATACCAATTGGCGTTAGGCCACAAATCACATTGACTATCGATACGTAGTTGGGCGTCCATTAACGCCACCTTAATGCGTAAAAAGGCGTTACCAGTTAGGCTTAATAGTTGATATACCACGGTAAAATCACTAGTTGGCTGGCCTTCTCGGTGACTGCGCACACGTTCATCAATGGCGGTGAGGTCATATAACATGGCGTAGCCAGGTTCCAATTTGTGCTTGCAATAATGTAGCAGGGCACCTACATGGAGGGCATCAACCCAGACGCTGGGGATTCCATCAGCCGTACTTTGCTCAATTAAAGGATGAGGAAATTGTTGTTGCAACAGCAACACAAGGTCAGCATCACCTAAGGCGCAGGTGATGGACCGAAGTGAAGGCTTCGTCATGGCGATTAAACCCTGTCCGGGTTAGGTAAATTTGTCATGCGGATACGCTCTGGTGTGTGCAGATCGCGTTGCGAAGGCATTGAGGGCTTTTCTACCCCATCTGGCCCTAGCACCCAACTTAAGGGACGATTTTCATGCCGAATCGCATCTTGCAACAACATTAAACCTTGCAGCAGCGCTTCTGGCCGAGGCGGGCAGCCAGGCACATACACATCTACGGGAAGGAACTTATCAACACCCTGCACCACACTATAAATGTCATATAATCCGCCTGAGTTAGCGCAGGAACCCATGGAAATAACCCACTTAGGTTCTAAAAGTTGTTCATAGAGTCGTTGAATAACAGGTGCCATTTTTCGAAAAACGGTACCAGAAATTACCATTACATCGGCTTGGCGGGGGGTGGCGCGGATGACTTCTGCACCAAAGCGGCCTATGTCATGGCGCGAAGTAAAAGCGGTGGCCATTTCTACGTAACAACAGGAAAGGCCAAAATTAAACGGCCAAAGAGAATTGCTTTGGCCCCATGCCACTAGGTCTTTAACCTTACCCAACACTAAGCTGTCTTCCACCGACTGGGCAAAGCTCTCATCTTGTGACGCAATAAGGTTAGCGCCATAGGCACTGGATTTTAACTTCGGCATAACAATCCCAGGACTCTTCAGAGCCAGTTATTATTTTAATACACATTGGGTGCCGGTAGTTTAAGTTAAAAATCCAGCAATTAGCGTGCGTCCAAGTTGCGTAAATCAAGCTTTTGTCTGCTGGTGCGCCAGTCCAGTGCGCCAAGGCGCCACAGGTAAATGAGGGCTGCAAACAAAATAAGTATAAAGATTAGAGCTTCACTAAAACCTAACCAGCCAGTTTCCTTAACGGCCACGGCCCAGGCAAAAAGAAACACCACCTCTAAATCAAAGATGACGAAGAAAATGGCAAATAAATAGAAGGGAATAGGCATGCGAATATGGGTAGAGCCAGCGGGTACAATGCCACACTCATAGGGTTCGTTAACTGCCCGCGACACTCTGCGACCACCCAGCAAGGCTGGCAGCGTCAGCATCAGCACAATCAGGCCTACCACCATTACCAAAAATAGTGCCAAGGGCCAAATGTGGCTCATTAACTCCTCTCCATAGGTCATATTCACTGCCTTTCATCAAAAGTAGAGATAAAAAAACTAAAAATATATGGGCAAATAACTTACTGTTCAACTAGCTAAAAATGAATTGCTGCTAGCACCACAAGATGTCAATTAGTATAGAAGAGAAAAATACTATTTTGCAACTTATTCACCATTTTCCTTTTATTTTTATAATTTTATTATATAAAACAAAGGTTTAGTAAATTTTACAAAAAGAGCTATTGAACCGGACAAATTGACTAACACCTCAAAGTGGCGTAATAGTGGATCCACTGCCATTGATTTATCCTTTGGGAGCAACCCAATAAAGGAGTTTTCTTACATGCTAAACTCAATAAAGATTAAAGACTTCATGTCAGTCAATCCACTTACTTTAACTCCCGCCACTCACATTATGGATGCTATTCATGAAATGTTAGTTCGAAAAGTGACTGGTGGCACTGTGTTGGATGATCAAGGTCGAGTTGTGGGGGTTATTTCAGAATTAGATCTATTAGATAAACTAGAACAAATAGCGTACTACCAGGAGGGTGACGCCTGTATTGGAGATTTAATGTGCAGCGAAGTGGACGTGTTGCCTTTGGAAACTACATTATTTGAGGCAGCACGCACTTTAACGAAATATAAGCGTCGGCGCATGCCTGTAGTTGACGACGGGAAATTTGTTGGCCAAATTAGCTGCCGTAGTATCTTACAAGCGTTTAAAGACTCTATGTTGGCCCATGACAAAAAAGAGGATTAACAATGGGAAATGGGGCCAAATACACACGCTCTACACGTCTCCAGAGTACTCGCCACGTGCTGGGTAATCATTGGCGATAGCGAAATCTAGGGCACCTACTAATTCAGAAAAATGAGGTCGGGCAAAGGGCATCGTCTGTATTGATCCATAGTAAAGTGACTGGTCTGGGCTTACTAAGAACAGTCCTGGTTCAGAAAATAATGCAGGTTCTTCAATTCCAATTGAAGTTTTGCCTCTAGATGTGGAAATATAAAGTCCCCATTCTTTAGCCTTAGCAAGGCTCATACCATAACCAAATTGAAGGCTATCACCTGCAACTTTATCTGCCATTTTCCGGGTGCGCTCCTCTCCATCTGAGCTAACTGCAATACAACTAACACCTCTTTTTGCAAATTCTGCTACATGGCGCTGAAAATCAATGAGCTGTTTTACGCAAATTGGGCAGTGTAAACCTCGGTAAAAGCAGATGACAACGCCACGTCCAGAAATGTCAGTGGATAGATTAAATTTACCGTGATCCAGGGTTTCCAGTTCAAGATTTGGGGTTTTCTGACGGGGTAATAGCATATTATCTTCTCTTTTCTCTGGCGTATTTGCCATTGACTATAACCGATATTATTATCATGAAAATACGATTTAATTGATCACAACACCGATATGTCCGAATTTGACGCTGCGGATGAGTGCATAATGTTCGGTGCGCGGAAAGACTGGGGAGGGTCAGATAACCTTCTATTCGCTACCTTACCGGATTTAATTGAGATCAATATCCTACACAATCCGGATCTATCTATGCTGGTGCGCTTGCTAAAAACCGAAGCTGAAGCCCAGCGATGCGGAGTTAGTGGGGTGCTTAACCGCCTTGGTGAAGTATTAACGATTAGACTTCTACGCCAGCAAATAGAACTTGGAGCGACTGCCCCAGGGCTGCTTAATGGGCTGACGGATAGTAGGCTCAGCCGGGCCATCGTATCCCTGCACGAAACGCCAGGGAAAACTTGGAAGAATGAAGGTCTTGCCGAAATCGCTGGGTTATCAATTAGCCGTTTTACCGAGTTGTGTAGCCAAAGAGTTGGGCAAACTGCGCAGTCGTACCTGCGCCACTAGTGCATGATTTTGGCGTGTCAGGGCATGGAGCGAGGCTCCGACCAGGGAGTTCCTGCGTCAATTCGGTAACAATCCAGTGTCTCATCGTAAACGCTTGTAAGGTAGAGAAGGGTATCTTATTTTCCTAAAAGCTAATATAAAACTAGGTTTTTATACCGTTCTTGTCTATGAGACTAAAGAGCAATATAGTGATCTCTGCCTTTACTGGATTATAAGTAAGGTGCGCTAATCAAGTGCGCTCTACTAATATTGAGGTAAAATATGAAAAAAATAACAAGAATAATGTCGTCTATTAGTGTTGGCCTGCTGTTAGGTACTGCTAGTTTAGGCGCCGTGGCTGCAGGTGGAGCTGTGGGAATCACGGGCGATTTAATGTCTGTTGACGTGACCCATAATGGTCAAGCTATGCAAATTATGCGTAACCAAGACAACAACAATACGGTTATAGACGCGTTTGCAAAAACTTCACGTCCTTGTCCTGTCTTTTGTATTCAACCTATGACGTTCGCACCAGGTGTTGAAACGCTGGGTGAATTGGAAATAATCGACCATATCGTACGCATGCAAAATGGCGAAAACATTTTAGTAGTAGACTCACGAACTCCAGATTGGGTTAAACGTGGCACTATCCCTGGCGCGGTCAACGTGCCATTCACAAAGTTAACACCTTCTAAAGGTGCGACTACTGAAATTATCATGCAGGTGATGATGGATCAGTTTGGCGTTAAGCTAGTTGGTGATGCCGACGAATTTGATGTTGATGAAGCCATTGTTGCTGGCAATGTAAATGAAGTGTTTGATTATTCTGACGCTAAAACCTTAGCATTGTTCTGCAATGGTATGTGGTGTGGCCAGTCCCCAGCATCTATGGCAACCTTATTGAAATTTGGCTATCCAGCCGAGAAAATCAAGTGGTTCCGCGGCGGCATGCAGACTTGGGAAATCTTAGGCTTTAACACTGTTAAGCCATAATAGACTAAGTTATAGCCACAAAAAAAGGGCCATGTGGCCCTTTTTTATTGAGTAAAATTTGTTAGCTATGTCTAGCAGTCGTCTTCCGGATCTTCCTCTTCCTCTTCCTCTTCCCAAGCAGGTGCTGCTGAGAGATTTTGTAGGCCTAGCCATTCAGTTGCGAGGATATGGCCCTGATCAGCTGCTTTTTGTATTAAAATTTTTGCTTTTGCAAAGTCTGCTTCAATGCCAATCCCTTGGGCATATAGCAAACCTAACTGGTATTGGCCTTCGCTATTGCCGGATTCAGCCGCCGTTTGAAAGTATTTTGCAGCACTGACTAGTTCACCATTACTTTGAGCTTGTAAACCTTGCTCTAAGTCGGTTGTAGCGTGCACTTGGGACGATAATGACAGTAGACCTAATGATGTACAAACGCTGAATACACCAGCACGTACTATTATATTTATTATCTTCATACATATTCCTCTAATATACTAGAAGTCTAGCCGCATAGGTTCGTTAGATCTACCCACATCATGTCTTATTTGCTTATCCTTTCGTCTAACTCTTTTCCAGCCTAGCCATACCAGATGCTCTCCAATGAACTGGCAGAACATCGTTAGCTAATCCATCTGCTGCGGGTAAAGTAAAGTTTATATAAGGCTTAAACCCCTACATTTTAGACCGGAAATATTGGTACCACTCATTCTAAAACCTATGAAACCTTACCCTAGACTAGTACAGAAACTGTACTTTATTTAAAAAGATGTGGAGGGTATTATGACCTTAAGCTTAAATCGCATTGGAGCTGATTAGGCATAGAAAGTTGCTTGCTCATTCCATCTATTGTTGGAGTGACAAGCGCTAAAGCTAGTATATAAACTAAACATGCCCCTAAAAAGGTAAAGGAGAATAACTATGGATCAAACCCTAAGAAGTCAAATAGTTGCCAATACGTTTTACTACTTCTTGATCACTGTAGTACTTGTAACAATCTCACAATTATCAACTATGATGATCATCGTTTTAGCGGACATTACAGGTAAAGAATACGTAGTTGCTGCATCTGTAATTGGGCCCTGTCTAGTGGGTGCATTTGGCATCATCAGATTGCTAACTAACATGGCACACTTAGCTAGTGATACGGATGACGCCATTAAGGCAACCAATTATGGTGCCGCAATGATAGCCACCCCATTCTCAGCTCTCAAGATTATGTTTGCCCTGATTTTTGTAGCGGTCGCTGCTGTGCAACTGATTGCGATATTCTAACCTAGCATTACAAAATCGCTGTAGTCAATGATGTGAAAATGACACACTATCATTGGCTATGCGCTTCTAAATTTAATTTTTGAGTAGAAACGGACTCATGTCCACTTGTGGCTTTTCTTTGGCCATAAGATCTGCAACTATTTTCCCCGTACCACAAGCCAACGTCCAACCTAAATTGCCATGACCTACATTGAGGTATAAATTCTGTATGGGAGAAGAGCCCATTATGGGTAGTGATGAAGGGGTCATCGGTCGTAAACCCGCCCAATATTTCGCCGCGGTATAATCGGCCGCATCGGGAAGTATTTCTTTGGCTAAATTCAAAATTCCTTGAAAATCTTTTAGATTGTGACTTGTATCAAAGCCATCAAAAACTGCTGATGAAGATATACGAAGACGGTCTCCAAAAATGGATAGTGCGACTAGTTTATCGGCATCGTCAAACCCGGACATTGGCTTCATTGCTGTATTGTTTAAAGGGGCGGTTATTGAAAACCCCTTTATTGGATAAATAGGCAATTTAATATCAAGTTGTTTCGCTAATATGCTGCTGTGAGCCCCTGCGGCCAGCACGTATGCATCTGCCTTAAACTCTCCTTTAGACGTTAAAACCCTTGAGATTTTATTATTCTCTTGTAGGATTTTTTCAACAGTAGCGCCCCATATAAATCGACATTTAGTGTTATTTACGCACCACTTGGCGAGTTCTAGAGAAAACTTGGTGGAATCGCCTGTTTTACAATGTGGAGAGAAAACGGCGCCGGCATAGGTTGAGCTATTAGCTTGAAGTAAAGGCAGTTTCTCTTGCAGGGCATCACGATCAAGTAATTCTAATATAAGCCCCCTATCTTCCAAAAAATTAAAATGACGGCTCAATTTTTCTAAACCACCTGGGCTTCTACTTGCATATGCAATTCCTTGGTCACTTGCATCAAAATCTATGTTTGTTGTCAGTCGTAACTCTGCCAACATGTCTATGGAGTATTGCGCTAACCTGAATTTTGAATTTGTATTTTGAGCCCACTTACTGTTCCGGCATTGTGATAGGAAGGATGCAGTCCAACGCCATAGTGCAGGATCCATATGCAACTTATATTGAATCCCTAGATCTGGATTCAACAAAGATTTAATGGCTACTTTTAAAGCAGAAGGTGACGCCCAGGCAAATGCATCACTGGGGCTTAAAAGGCCTGCATTTCCAGCCGTTGCGCCAAAATCCCCGTCCTTTTCTTGGGCCTCTAAAACTGTAACATTCATTCCTTTTTGAGAAAGATAATAAGCCGTTGTTACACCGACAACCCCTCCTCCAATAACGACTACGTTCATAGTATTACTCAAAAAAATAAATTCATTAAAATTTTCTCAAATGATATGAGAAAGTAACAGAATCTTTTATATTGAACAGTCTACCACTCCCTTTGGTTGGATGCCTTTTCAGGCATGGGCCACTAATTTTGGGTTTTGTTGGTGTAATGGTTATTGTTTAAGCACTGATTTATTATGTAATGTAAGAAAATTTCAATGGTTTAAGTTAGCCCTATAAAACCAAAAAGAAGAATAAATAATGGCTTTTAAAATACTCAGCGCAGAGTTTTCTCATGAAACAAATACGTTTAATGTTTTTCCAACAACATTAGAAAGTTTTACTCATCGGCTGTTACTCGACGGTGAGCAGGCTATCGCACAGCGGGGAAGCAAAAATACTGAATTGGCTGGATTGTTGGATGTAGGTGCCGAACACAACTGGCAGATAGAACATTGCTTTAGTGCCTCAGCTGGGCCAGGAGGTAAGGTAACAAGTCATGCTTTTAATGAAATATTGAAGCCTCTGGAACATCGCTTTTCCGAGCAGTGGGACGGTGTTTTTTTGATCCTACACGGGGCCATGGTGACCGATTTTTGTGATGATGGTGAAGGGGAATTACTGCGTAGAGTCCGTGTATCTTTAGGCCCAGATATTCCCATTGCAGTTACCTTAGATCCCCACGCCAATGTAACACCGCAAATGTGCCAATTGGCGCAAATTTTAGTGTCCTATAACACCTATCCTCACATCGATATGCGTGAGACGGGGCAGCGCGCCGCGCAAATTTTACAGCGCACGCTACTCAAACAAATTCACCCTCAAACACTACGCGCCCATAGGCCAATGCTAGAAGAAATTAATGGCGGCAGAACTGATATAGGGCCGATGATCGAAAGACATAAGTTAGCAAGAGAGTATGAACAGCAAGAAGATGTCTATGCAGTGAGTATCAACGGCGCTTTTGCCAGTGCTGATATCAGTGAATTAGGCCCTACCGTACTGATATGCTGCTCTGGCGATACTGATGTACATCAGGAACAAGCAGAAAACATAGCTGAAGATATTTGGAGTAGGCGAGGCCAAGTATTGAATACTTATTACAGCTGTAGTGAAGTTGCGGATATAGCAAGTCAGTGGCGAGGACTAAGAGAAGACGGCCCACTAGTTATCGCCGATTACGCAGATAACCCAGGTGCAGGGGCTTATGGCGACAGCACTGCGCTATTAAAGGCGCTTTTAGATAGCAACGTAGGTAATGCCTGTTTTGGACCGCTGGTAGACCCACAAGCTGTTTCAGAGTTACAAAGCCATCAGTTAGGGGCGCAAGTGTGTATCAGTATTGGTGGAAAAGTAGAACCGAAAATGGGAGGTGGCCCGCTGAAAGTGAATGCACAAATCATCTGGCAGGGGAGCGGTTTAGTAGTGGGAACAGGTCCGATGATAGCGGGTTTAGAAACAAACTTCGGTGAGTGTGCTGTATTAAAAATCCAAGGCATTGAAGTGCTTGTTGTGAGCATTGCTCAGCAGATGTTAGATCTTAATCAGTTTCAAACTTTTGGTATCGACCCTAGGGAAAAAACCGTGGTTGCACTAAAATCTATGCAGCACTTTAGAGCGGCATTTGAGCCTATAGCTGGAGATGTCATCGTTTGTGATAGCGGTGCATTGTGTACGGTAAATTATAAAGCCTTGAACTATCAAAAGGTGCCGCGGCCCATTTACCCCTTAGACTGACCGCAACTATATCTACATCCAGCGAGCAGTCACTTCACTCATAAATAAGGTAAATCGGCACTTGAATAAGGGGGTGATGAGCTTAATTTCAGCTAGCTACTCTCTAACTCTGTTTTTAGTGCCTGTAAAATTTCCAAACAAGGAAGGGGCCGTATTTTTTTAAAATTCTGGCCTGCCCAATGACTTACAAATTCCCCACTAGAAGAGGCCTCTGATGTTTTTCTCAGGTTAGAAGTAAGAGAGTTCTGAGCAGGGAATGGCAGAGTTGGCTTTCCTTTCATAACTTCTATAAACGTATTATCGATTCCTCTAGCCGGTCTGCCAGAAAAAGCGGTGGTGATTTTCGTTTCTCTATCATGGCTATTGAGTAAGTATTCTTTATGAACGGCGCTAGTACCAGCCTCTGGGCAGCATAAAAAAGCAGTACCTAATTGTGCTGCACTGGCTCCAAGTGCTATTACTCGCCTAATATCTGCCCCATTCATCAGCCCGCCTGCGGCAATTAAGGGTAAAGAAATATTTCTATGTAACTGTACGAGAAGGTCATCAAGTTTAAGTTGATCATCGCTGCTGTTTAGTTCGAATATTCCCCTATGCCCGCCTGCCTCAATACCCTGAGCTACAATAAAATCAGCTCCAGCCTTAACAACTGCAATTGCTTCGGTCTCATTAGTCGCTGTAATTCCCACTGTAATTCCCAGAGACTTCGCTTTTTCTATTATTGAATGAGCAGGGATTCCTAAATGAAAAGTCAGTATAGAAGGGCGGTTCTCCCATATGGGACCCAATTGATGATCCAGTGATGGAAAAAAAGGGGAGGAAGGTAATATAAATTCAACGGCTTCATCAAATGGCAACGAAGTTAATGCCTCAACGCATGTTTGTTGAACCTTCTTGTCTGGAAGTTTAATGTCTTTGAAAACAAAGAAATTAGCGTTTACGGGCCCAGTTGTAAGTTTTTTTGTGCGTGATAGAGATTTGTCTATGCTTTCAGGTGTGCTGTAAGCAAACCCAAAGCTGCCTACTCCCCCAAAGTTAGCCACTGCACTTGCCAATTCAGGAGTATTGACTCCACCAGCCATAGGGGCCTGAATAATGGGGATTCTTAGGTCGCTAAATTGAAATTTTTTCATGGTTAAGATTATAGATACGTCTTATGGAGTAGACAAGTTTTCCAATTCTATAATGGTTATTTCGGCTTGCAATGATAATGGATGCCTTCTAGGGCGCCAAAAACGAAATACTATACTTAATTTAAAATGTTTGTCTTAGTGGGAAATGGGGTGAGTTTCCGGGCGACTTCTTTAGTTATCAGGCCCTATTTTATCGGTTTTCAGCCAAAAGTGGAGTTCCAAAACTAGTCGTCCAGTTAAGAGTCTAGTTCAGATTTTTGCCATACGAGAGGAAAATCAGTGCAGTCCATCTTTGCCCCATTATTAAGTCCTGGATCGCTTGTTGGGATGGCAACCTCCCCAGTACGGCCGTCGTAACGGGCATCGTCACCAGTCCACCGGGTTGAGTATGCGCGGCGACGGTTCGCTGGTGAAGTGTTTCCGGCCGAGCCGTGAACCGTCATCGCCTGAAATACCAAGCAATCACCGGGCTTCATATCCCAGCCTAATATTTCATATTTTTCAGGCTCGGCATCAATATCTGGGAGTTCCGGCAGACCTGTTCCCTCGTAGGGGGAGTTGTCAGAAAAGTGGTGTGGATTATATGCTCCCCAACGGTGGCTAGCTTTTACATACTTAAGAGCCGTATCTTTGGCTACCGCGTCAAGCGGCAACCAAATTGATGCTACCTGAAATCCTTTTACAGCCCAGTAGGGCTGGTCCTGGTGCCATGGAGTCTTCTCTCCCGTACCTGGTTCTTTGACCAGTAACTGGTCATAAAAAAAGTTAACGTTATTGGAGGCCATGATCGTGCCGATGATCTGAGCAGCCGGTGATTGGTGAATGAAATCTCTGAATGGGTTGTGGCGTTTGGCGACATCTAGGTCACCAAAAAAGCGTCCATCACCCTTGGCATACTCCTCGCCGTGGGGCCCCGGATTAGCCATCGCTACCTCAGTAGCCTCTCGCAAATACTCAATCCAGCCCATAGAGAAAACACGCGGGAGCATTACAACGCCGTTATCTAAATATTCCTGAATCTCAGCGGGGGTTATTTCCCGTAACATCTTGTTGCTTCGCACCGCTTTTCTCCAAGCAATGTTGGTTAAATATACTCGTTGCTACGAACTGAAAACACTACTAAGTATACCGATGAAGAACATACCACCGATAACCAGTTCTCCATGCTCAACAGCGTCTCATTCCACCCCGTAGATGCTTATATTGCACCGATTCCAATTCACATGGATGGTGTCCTGGACTGGCGACAACTAATATCTCGTCAGCAATGGGAGAAAAATCAGCCCGAAAGTGCACGCTGCTTTTTACGACAATGATCGAGGCCCTTTGAGGGTCTACATTAAGGTGTTTTAGTATCGCTAGGTCTAAGCATTGCACTCGGTTGATGCCTGTAATCACATACACATCTGAACCTTCTTCAATAACCTTCAGTAGCGCCATAGGGCCCATGTGTGCAGTGATGCCATGGTACATTTCTCCTTCAAATTCAAAATCACCATCAGCAAGCTGACACACTTCTAATTCGCATTTTAAGGGTCGGTCATTAAGTATTCCGCTATGACCACCTAGGTCGGCCTGAAAACGCCCACCTATACCTTGCCTATGAGCTTCAGTGGTGACCTCTACATCGTTTAGTACTGCCACATAGGCCTTCTGTGCCTGATGCTTTAGTAGGTGTCTAAGCACCCCTGTGGTATCTGATGTGGCGCCTGCACCTGGGTTGTCTTGGGCATCGGCGATAATGACGAGATGGTTGTTATTGAGGGTCGCCTTGGTGGCTTTTTTTGCGGCAGCGTCTGCAGAGTACAAGGTTTGAGATAAAGCGGCTTCTTGTTCTAGCACTATAGAAGACAGAGTGTTGATGGCTGTGTCTGTGGTTTGCTGGTCAGTTCCATAGGCTAGTAGGCAGGGCCCACAATCGTAAGTGTCGGCGGCGGGGAAACCTAAAGCAAAATCCAGCGAAATTAATGAATCATCGGCGTTATTTAACTGCTCCAGAGTTTGATAAATAGACTTGCAGGGTTCCAAGTCTGTACATTGACTGGTGAGTGGCACCAGAAAAGGGAGTTGGAGCATGACTTTTTGCAGTGGTTTACCTGCTGATAAGTGTTGTAATAATGCATATGCTCTAGCACCCGAGTCGGCCATATCAAGATGTGGATAGGTGCGAAATACGGCTATAGCGGAGCTGAGTTCGACCATGGCTGGGCTAATATTGGCGTGTAAATCCAAACTGACTACTATGGGCAGGCTAGGGCCTACTAATTGACGAATACGGCGTAGCAGTTCACCTTCACCATCTTGGTGATCTTGTGCCACCATAGCGCCGTGCAAGTCTAAATAGATACCGTCTAGGGACTTGATTTCGGCGATGCCGTCACATATTTTCGCGGCTATCTTGTCAAATGCATCTTGGGTTACATAACCACAGGGCTCTGCCGATGCCCAAACTATGGGATGCAGCAGTATGTTTTTGTTTATTGACGCCGCTTCAATAAACCCTTCCATAGGCAGGTTCATGTTCTTTAGCCTAGGTATTATATCGGCTTTTTCCGTTAGGCCTGGCCAGCTATCTTCCTTGATAAACTCTGCATAGGTAGCTAAGTCAGGGGAAAAAGTGTTGGTTTCGTGCTGAAATCCAGCAATGGCAATATTGGAGATGGGCATAGGCTCTATTTGAGGTAATCCATTAAGATAGCAATATATTAATGCTGAAAACTTAAATTAACAATTTCGCTACTGCGCCATATATGACGCATTTTTCCACGATTAGGTGTGTAGTTGTTATTGAGAAATGATTAGTGCAATATGTTTGGAATATGGTATTTCATTAATATGGTCTAAGATTTGTGTCAAAATCCAATTTTTCAAAAAACCTGCGTATAGCCTGTGATCAGCAGCGTTCGGTGGCCCATGTTTGCCGGTTACTTGAAATTAATCGACAGCAATTTAACAAGTATTTAAGCGGCCAGGTTTTTCCTTCCAATCATAATCTAGCGTCCATTTGTGAGTTTTTTGATATTAGTAAAGATACGTTCCTGTTGCCGGAAAGAGATTTTCAGCATGTACTCGACGATCAACAGCGAGATTCTGGGCAGATTAAGAAAAGCCATGTTGATCGTGTAATAGAGTCTTTACCTAATAATATTGATGCTATGAGCCGTTACGAAGGTTTTTATAACAGCTACTTTCATGCTTTAGGCTACCCTGGCTATATATGTCGTGCGTTGATATATATCTACCGAGAAGGGGATCGGTTTTATAGTAAGAACATCGAGCATATGTGGGATAAGGCTCTGCCCGGTACAGCACCCAACCGGTTTAAATATGTAGGAACCGTAAATTACTTAAGCGATCGCATTTTTATTACTGAGTTTGAAGTGCTAACTAAACAAAGTATCGCCCACACTATACTGGTGCCAAGTTATCGAAATACGGTTTCTATGTCTGGTGTTACTCTTGGGGTAGCGAGTTTAAACTCACACCTGCCCAAAGCCTGCCTAGTGGAGTATCAGTACTTAGGTAAACAAATTGATATTCGTGCAGCGCTTAGGAACTGTGGTCTTTTTAGTGTTGATTCCGATGTCATTCATGAAGGAATAAAACAAAGAATCAAAAATCAGATTCTACCCCACCAATATATGCTCACCGGAAATGAGTAAGTTTTCTTCTTAAAGCGTCTATAAGTGCGCAGTTGCGAAATTGAACATAGACTACGCTGACCGTATTATTGATCTCTTTTCATAGAATCTTCAGGTATTCGGTATGCGCTGTATAGTTGCCATGTTTCAGCATGAAACCAATACATTTTCCCCTATTGCGACCCCCTTAAGTGCCTTTGGTTCTGGAGTGGGCTTGGCTGTTCCACCGACTGGTGACGAAGCTATAGCCATCTACGGCAATACCGATTTTGCTTTTGCCGCAATGTTGCAGCAGGCCCAAGCCTGCGCCGATGAGGTAATCGTCCCCATTGCCGCCTATGCCGAGCCCAGTGGCAAGGTGGATAATCAAGCCTTTGAAAGTATTTGTGATGCAATATGTATTGCTGTGATGCAGGGCTGTGATGCAGTGTTGCTTGATTTGCATGGGGCGATGGTCACTCAGTCGTTTGATGATGGTGAAGGGGAATTGCTACGGCGTATAAGGGCTATCGACCCACAAGTGCCGATTGCTGTTGCATTGGATTTTCATGCGAATGTCACTCCCGCTATGGTGCGTAATTGCACTGTAATAGATGGCTATCGCACTTATCCTCACACCGATATGTTTGACACAGGTAAACGGGCTGCAGAGACATTTTTTTCGATATTAAAGAACAAAACTAAAACCCGTATGAGCTGGCACTCCATTCCCTTAATGACCCATATGTTACGGCAAAGTCCTGATAAAGAGCCTATGCATTCTCTAATGCAACAAGCCATTAGGTCAGTGGACCAAGGACAGCTATTAAACGCATCGGTATTTGGTGGCTTTCCTTTGGCCGACATTCCCCACGTATCTTTGTGTGCGGTTGTGGTTGAAACGGTTATTGAAGAACCGTATTCGGCACAAGGAGCGAAGTTATGCGAACGCATTGTAGAGCAGGCCTGGCAGCAGCGTGACGAATTTAAATTTGTAGCCGAGCCCTTAGCAGAATCCATAACACGAGCCAAAGCTTGCACTGAATTCCCTGTGGTGATCGCCGATCATGGTGATAACAGTGGCGCAGGGGGTAGCGCAGACGACCTTACAGTGTTGGAAGAAATGCTGCGGCAGCAATTGGACGGCATAGTCGTTGGGCCTATTTGGGACCCACAAGCTGTAGCTGCTTTAGCGGCTTTGGGTATTGGAGGGAAAGCTACACTCGATATAGGCGGAAAAACAAACGTTAAGGCAATTCATCAAATCGGTAAAAGTCTACGAGTTAGTGGCACAGTTACAAACATCACTAATGGACGCTTTGTGATTCAGGGCCCGATGCAAACAGGCCTTGACGTAAACTTAGGTACTTGTGTGGTATTTGACATAGGTGCGGCTAAAATTCTTATTAGCTCTGAACGTTGGGAACCCTATGATCCTGGTTGTTTTACTCAGGCTGGTATTGACCACTTGCAGGCTAAATACTTACTAATAAAATCCCGCCAGCATTTCCGAGCCACTTTTGAAGATTTTGCCACTGAAATTATTCTGGCGGCAGGGCCAGGGGTATGTAGCTCTGACTATAGTCAATTTACCTTTATTAACTTAGGGAGAGGGTTGTATCCCATAGATAGAACGGTTGGAATGGATCAAGCTAATAACTTATCAATAATAAGTGATGCAAGTTGACGCTTAATAAGAAAAATTTGCGTCAGGGAAAAGTATATTTGCGAAATTGTTAGTCGAGTATGTTTTTGTTCTACTAGTAATCACTTACTAAGTCTATGACGAGCTCAGTTATCTTCTCTGCAGCCGGTAACTTGCCACTATCCTATGGAATACATATGAAGGTCACTTGCACGCCGCACTTATGGATACCAATGCCTGATGGCAGCCGCTTAGGCGCACGCGTCTGGTTACCTGAGGGTTGTGGATCAGTCCCAGCAATTCTTGAATATATACCCTATCGCAAAGATGATTACAGTGCATTAAGAGATTCAGCCACCATTGCCTATTTTGCTACTCAAGGGTACGCCTGTATTCGTGTTGATATGCGTGGTTCTGGCAGCTCTGATGGCGTTCTTTACGATGAGTATACAGATCAAGAAATTGACGATGGTGTGTCTGTGATTGAATGGCTAGTGGAACAAAGTTGGTGCAATGGCAAGATAGGCACTATTGGAATTTCTTGGGGTGGCATCATTGGTTTGCTGTTAGCACAGTGCGCGCCAGAAGCGTTAAAAACGGTGATTGTGCTGGGAGCAACTGAATCTCGGTACTATGATGATGCAGGGTATTACATGGGTTGCATGGTTGGCCAAACCATCGGTTGGGCAGCCATGATGTTTGGATACAACACTCGTCCACCCGACCCTGAACTGGTAGGCAAGGGTTGGCGAGACCTATGGTTGGACCGCCTAGAAAATGCACCTCACTATCTAGAACATTGGTTAAGCCACCAGCATGAAGACGACTACTGGCTCACCAATACGGTCAGAACTAATTACGATGCGATAAAAATTCCAGTTTATGCCGTCAGTGGCCATGCAGACTGTTGGCCCAACACAGTGTCACGATTACTCGAAAATTTGTCGGTTCCAGTTCGTGGTTTACAGGGTGCGTGGTCGCACCGCTATCCTCATCTTGGGATACCCGGGCCAACACTCGATTTTCTTCCTGATGCTTCGCGCTGGTTTGATCAATGGTTGAAAAACATTGATACGGGCATCATGGATGAAGCAACCTATCAAGTGTATTTACAGGAGAGTGTTCGTCCTCAGGCCTATTATGACAAGAGACCTGGTCGTTGGGTGGGCGAGGATCATTGGCCGTCGCAGCAAATCGAGAATAGGCAATACCACTTGTCAGACGATGGGCTCTCAACTACACCCTCAGAGGCATCTCGTTTTGAAGTGCAGTCGCCACAGACGGTCGGTTTTGCCTCAGGGGAATATATGCCGTGGTTCTCCTTCGGTCCAGCCGATGAGCTACCAGCAGACCAACAATCGGAAGATGCAGGCTCATTGGTATTTGATACACAGATTCTCGATTCAAATATTGAGATACTCGGCAATGCTATTGCAAAATTAACCATTACAAGCGATCAACCTCAGGCACTAATTGCGGTAAGGCTTTGCGACGTCTGGCCTGATGGTTCGAGTACCCTTATTACCCGCGGTATCTTAAATTTGAGCCAGAGAAACGGTAAATCGGCGCCTGAGTCATTAATCCCGGGGCAGGAATATTTAGTCGAGGTATCGCTTAATCACGTTGGTTATATTGTGCCAGTGGGTCACCAACTGCGATTAGCAATATCGACTAGCTACTGGCCGATGGCCTGGCCATCGCCGACTAAAACTAAACTTAGCATCAGGTCAAAATCGAGCTTGGTCAATATACCCACTAGAAAATCTAGCGCCAAAAATGCACAACTCACTGAGTTTGGTGAGACAAAAGTAGGCGAACCACTTGCCACTACATCTTTGCGCGAAGTGAGCCAAACAAGAAGTCAAATCAGAGATAAATCTACAGCTGTAACAACATTAGAAATTTTTGCAGACAATGGAAAAAGCCGATTTAATCAATCTAAAATGGAAATGGGATCAACATTCTTACAACGTTTTTCGATAACTGACGACAATCCGTTGAGTGCTAAGGCTGAATACGAATCGAACTGGGAGCACGGCCGTGGTAACTGGCAAATCGTCACTAGGACAGCAACAGTGCTGACCTGCGACCAAGAATATTTTTATCTGCAAGCACAATCTCAAGCGTGGGAAGGTGGCAAGGAAGTTTTCAACAAAACATGGAACAAAAAATATCTACGCGATCATTTCTAACCCGTAACCGTTCACTTTTGGCGAGTGCCACCGGGTAACACGCTGTTGGAATGGAGCAACCTAATAGGTTATCTATAATAAGTGACGCAAGTTGACGCTCAATGAGTAATCTTTGCGTCAGAAAAACTTAACTCTGCGAAATTGTGACTTGGGAGCGATTTTGCTTTACTAGTAACCAGTTGCTAAGGCTATGGGCCCTCAGTTTTCTTTTCTGCCTCCTAGCGGAGACCACAAAGATAAAAAATATAAATAACAGGAGTTACTATGACTGATTCAAAACTTCCACAATTGGCTTCCGCCGGTTTAAGTCGACGTCGTTTTCTGCAAACCACGAGTTCATTAGGTGTTGCTGCTGCAACCATTGGTGCAAGTGAAGTGGTATTTGCTGGTGGTAAGAAAGTACTCAAGGTTCGTGCTTATGGTGATTTGCGCAGCCTGGATCCAGCGTTTTCCCAAGGGGTTATTGATGAAGAAATCCAAAGTAGTATTTACAGCAAGCTAATTCAGTATAAGCCAGGTCGGGAATGGGGTTATCAACTAGACGCTGCTGAGTCTATCGAACAAGCCAGCCCAACAACCATTAAATTTAAGCTAAAGCCAGGTATTATGTTTACCAATGGGTTTGGGGAAATGACTGCAGAAGACGTAAAATTTTCCTATGAGCGTATTATTGATGACGCACTAAAATCCACCAACAAACCAGATTGGGGTTCCTTGAAGGGTGTTACTGTACTTAGTAAATACGAAGGTATCATAGAATTTACTGCCCCTTATCCACCAGCATGGAACATCGCTTTACCTTACATTGTGGGTAATATCGTTTGTAAAAAAGCCTGGTTAGGAGCTGGTGGTAAGGTGGATACAACGACGCCTTGTGTGTCTGGTCCATATTTACATGCCGATTGGCAACCTAAACAGCGCACTGTGCTAAAGCGCAACCCAGAATGGCATGGCGGTAGTGCAGAATTTGATGAAATTCATATTCTGCCCATTGATGATGAAGGCACTGCACAAATCGCCTATGAATCTGGTGACTTGGATTATACCAGAGTGCCATTGGGCGCCGTTAGTGGCCTCAAAAATTCAATGCCAGCCCATAGTAAACTGGAAGAATACCCTTCTTTGTTCTATGTGTGGGTAGGGATGAACGTAGAAAATGAGATGCTTAGTAATAAAAACCTGCGTAAAGCCATCCAATACGCCATAGATGTGCCGTCTATTATGCAAGCCGCTTACTTTGGAGCAGCGCAACCTGCTACTGGCATCATTGCCCCAGGCTTAACGGGTAATCGTGCACAAAGCAATGTGCCCCCGGGCGCTAACTTTAAGAAAGCTAAAGAATACTTGGCCGCTGCGGGAATGTCGGATGGAGTAACCGTCACTTTAGATGTGTTAAATAAGTCTACAAATGTGACTACTGCTCAGGTAATTCAGGCCACTTGTGCACAAGTGGGCATTACTGTGGACATCAATCTACATGAATCTGGAGCATTTTGGTCCTTAGGTGACTCTAGTGCAGGAGAGCGGTACAAAGACATCCAATTGATCTTAAACCGCTACTCAATGGCACCAGATCCTTCGTATGCAACGGCTTGGTTTGTTACCTCTCAAAAAGGCATTTGGAACTGGGAACGCTTCAGTAACGAAGAGTTTGATAAGCTGGAAGTAGCAGCCAAGGCAGAAGTAGATGTGAGTACGCGTGATACTATGTATCAACGGATGCAAGACATCATGGAGGACAGTGGTGCTTATCGTTTTATTACCCATGAAGCCACACCGGTAATTTATAGCGATAACATTAAACCTGCGTTCCGACCAGATGGGTTGCCTTTGTTCCGATATTTTTCCCAATCCTAACTTTAAAAGGGGATTATCAAGAAAAATAGTTTCGTGGCACTCTGTTATTAGGGCGAGGCTGAGCCTCGCCCTTTTTAGTTTAGGGATTTATTTGTGTTGATCTATGTATTAAAGCGAATCGGCTTAGGGATAGTTATTGTTGTCTTAGCTGTAAGTTTGCTATTTCTCATGATTCATATGGTGCCAGGTGACCCGGCTCGTATCTTATTAGGCCCGCGCGCCACTCCAGAAATGATTGCCCATTTGTCGCTCAAAATGGGACTGGATCAGCCTTTATTCGTGCAAATTCTCAAGTTCTTTGGCAACTTGTTACGTGGTGACTTAGGCATGGATGTAATTACCAATCGTCCAGTAGCAGAAATTGTATTTGGGCAACTCCCATATACACTATGGTTAATCTTCACCGCAATTACTGGGGCCATGATCATAGGTATACCTCTAGGTTGCTATTCAGCACTGCATCGAAACTCTATCCTCGACAGAATAACTGGCATTATCTCGGTTGCCTGTATTACCGCGCCTGCTTTCGTAGTTGCTCTTTATTCTTTGTTAATATTTGCGGTTTGGCTTCGGTGGTTTCCAGCTATCGGGGCTGGTGAAAGAGGGCAGTTCTGGGATCAGGTTGCACACTTAGTGATGCCAGCCTTTGCCATTGGTCTCGCCTGGGTTGGATACCTGGCTCGACTGGTTCGGTCGTCGATGCTAGAGGTGTTGGGCGATAATCACATTCGAACTGCCCGTGCTTATGGGCTACCTGAATCTACTGTAGTCTATCGGTACGCTCTAAAGCTTGCTGTGTTACCTACTGTTACTGTCATCGGTGTTGGCATGGGCTTCTTGCTATCGGCGGCCTTATTTACCGAAATTGTTTTCGCCCGCCCGGGAATTGGAAAACTCATATTTGATTCTATTACGACGCGAAATTACCCAGTTGTAATGGGTTCGGTATTGGTCAGTACAATTATGTTTGTTATCAGCACCACTTTGTCTGATCTTATAAATGCATGGTTAGATCCCCGAATACGGGCGGCACTATGAGTGGGTGTTTGATATGAAAGATGTCATTAGAAGAGTGGCTGCTGATCCGCTGGGGCTAATGGGTTTATGCCTTGTTACACTCATGGTAGTTAGTGCTGTACTTGCCGCATTAATAGCTCCTTATGATCCAATCGCACTTAACATTATGGATCGTTTGCAGGGGCCATCATGGAGTCACTTTCTAGGCACTGATCAGTTAGGACGTGACCTATTTTCCCGTGTGCTTTATGGAGGTCAGGTTGCGCTTAAAGTGGCACTTGTATCGACGGGCGTATCGCTCGTGATAGGTACAGTTCTCGGTATGATTGCTGGATTTGGACCCCGCTGGTTCGACAATGTCATTATGCTGTTCTTCGACACCATACGCTCATTCCCAACTGTTATGTTTGCGCTGGCTACTGTTGCTTTGGTTGGCCCATCACTTAGCACTGTTATTATTGTTATTATTGTTACCCAAATTCCTACTTACGGTCGCGTGGTGCGGACACAAACCTTAACGATTAAATCGAGCGAGTTCATTAAGGCAGAAATTGTAATGGGAGCGTCGACATTTAGAATTTTGACGGTGCATATACTACCCAATGTGGTTGGCCCATTATTAATTCTAGCATCGATGGATATTCCAACAGTCATCGCTCTTGAAGCGGGGCTAAGCTTTCTTGGCATGGGTGTTAAGCCACCTACACCATCCTGGGGCAGTATACTCAACGACGGTTATACACTCATTCGCATTACTCCTTGGCCGATTATTGCTGGCAGTATTCCTCTAGTGTTAGTTACCCTCGGGTTCACCTTTTTGGGCGAGTCACTGCGTGACCAACTCGATCCAAAGTTGAGGAAATCATTATGAGCGCATTGCCCACTACTGAAAATGTTCTCACTATTCGGGACTTGTCGATTGAATACACCACTGACCGAGGCGTGTTAAAAGCAATACGCAACGTCAATCTCGATATTCCTAAAGGTTCTATCGTCGGTGTAATTGGTGAAAGTGGTTGTGGCAAGTCGACACTCATTTCATCCATTATTAGGTTGTTGGCTCCCAATGCTAATGTACCTAATGGTTCAATAGAGTTTGAAAAACAAGATTTATTGAAACTATCAGAAGACGATATGCGCAAAATTCGCGGCGCTCGTTTATCAATCGTTTTTCAAGATCCAATGTCGTCTCTAAACCCAGTATTATCGATTGGTCGTCAAATGACCGATATTCAATATCGAGATAAAAAGACAATGTCACAGAAGCGGCAGCGGTCGATAGATATGCTTGCCAGTGTTGGAATTCCCGACCCAGAAAGTCGGTTGAAACAATATCCTCATGAATTCTCGGGAGGTATGCAGCAGCGTATTTCGATCGCTATGGCATTGCAGGCCGAACCGTCACTACTCATTGCCGATGAACCAACTACTGCCTTAGATGCAACTCTCGAAGTGCAGATTATTAATTTGCTTAAAGAACTGCAGTCAAAAATGAATTGCTCGATATTATTCATCTCACATCACCTTGGTGTGATTGCAGAACTATGCGAGCACGTCGTTGTCATGTATGCAGGTGAAGTTGTGGAACAGGGCACCACTAAAGATGTTTTTAGGAATCCTACTCACCCTTATACGGCCAAACTTCTAGAATGTGATCCTGCCAGAATCGCACAAAAAACCCGCTTGCTACCAACCATTCCAGGAGAAATACCGGATCTAGTGAGTTTGCCACCAGGCTGTGTATATAAAAACCGTTGTGATAAGGCGATGGAAATTTGCGATTCAAAAACACCGTCATGGACTGACTTTAAGGACGGACATTTTGTTAGCTGTCATCTGGTGGAGGCAACATGAGTACTGTTCTAGAAATAGAAAACTTACGTGTGCGTTTTCGGGTCCAATCGCCATTGGTAGCCCTGCTTAAAAGAAATGAAGATCCCTACATTGACGCTGTGCGCCAGGTCTCGTTCAAGATTGAAGAAGGTCAAACCTTTACCCTAGTTGGAGAAAGTGGTTCGGGTAAATCTACTCTAGCACTTGCTGTGGCCGGCATACTGCCAGTGGCTGATGGGTCTATTAAGTTTAATGGTGACGACGTCACAAAAATGAACAGTCAAGATCTTATGGACTATCGAAAACAGGTTTCCATGATGTGGCAAAACCCTGTTGGTTCGCTTAGTCCGCGAATGAGTGTTGGCGGATTGATTACGGAAGCCTATAAGATTCATGGATTGAAGGATCGCGACCGCGAAGTGGAAGCTAGTCGTTTACTACAAATGGTCGGCCTACCCAAACATTTTAGTGAGCGATACCCACATCAGTTGAGCGGCGGTCAAGCCAGGCGAGTAGGTGTTGCTCGGGCGTTGGCACTTAGTCCCAAACTCATTATTGCGGATGAGCCAACCGCAGGACTTGATGTATCAGTTCAGGGGGAAATTTTAAATTTGCTCAACAAACTTCAGGATGATCTCGGCGTCAGCATGTTCGTTATCACACACAACCTGAATATTGTTCGTCACATCTCAGATCGAACTGCAATCATGTACCTTGGACGATTTGCTGAGCAAGGGCCAACGGATGATATTTTTGCCAACCCTAGGCATCCCTATACCCTTGCCCTGTTGTCGGCTAATCCTGAACCTGATCCGGAAACAATTAATAAGGATCGTATCGAGCTTAAAGGTGAAGTGCCAAGTTTAATGAATAGGCCCCGCGGTTGTGAGTTTCATACCCGTTGCCCTTATGTTCAAGAAAACTGTAAAGAGCAAAAACCAGCGAAGAAGCAGTCCAGTGACAATCATAGTTATAACTGCCACTACCCTCTGGCCGGTAGTTAACACCGTCTAATTGAACCGTTTATATGTAGATAGAAAAATGTCTTTACTTAAACAACACGAAATATTATTCGAGCCTGTTAAAATCGGCCCGGTAACCGCCAAAAATAGATTTTACCAAGTACCCCATTGTAATGGTGCCGGCGATTCCGAACCTCATACCTTGGCTGCGATGCGTGGAATGAAAGCTCAAGGTGGCTGGGGAGTCGTCTGTACCGAAAATATGATGATTGACCCGAGCTCAGATATCTCTCCTTATCCAGCGGTACGGTTATGGGATCAAGACGATATCAATAATCAAATAATGAGTGTAGAAAAAATTCATCAATTTGGTGCGCTAGCCGGTGCAGAGCTAGCACACTTTGGCATGGGTGCTAGTAATCGAGTAAGTCGGATGGTGTCGATTGGCCCTTCTTCTCGGCCTACCATGGAGGCGATGGACCCCGTTCAATCAAAGCGGATGTCCCTGCGTGATATTCAAGAATTATTGAAACGGCAGCGCACGGCAGCGTTACGTGCGAAGCACGCCGGGTTTGATATTGTCTATGTCTACATGTCCCATGAAAATGCGATTGGCTCGCAATTTTTATCTTCCAAGCTTAATGACCGCACTGACCACTATGGGGGTAGTTTGGAAAATCGCGCTCGATTATTTCGTGAAATGATAGAAGTGACAAAGGACGCTG